>OLSQ01000185.1_pt1 | contig 63915 bp, 41 predicted proteins | sample 1672561 | NCBI WGS metagenome assembly OLSQ01 (sample SAMEA3136699, study PRJEB25190) | human gut metagenome | biome: human gut; feature: human-associated habitat; material: faeces | place: Austria | collected 2013
TGACATATCCCATGGAATCGCCCACTTCGAAATAAACCTTGTTCTTACCGTAGAATACATCGTTGAACACTTCGTTCACCTTCCTGTCAATATCAGCCTGCTTATAGCCCATTTCGGCAAAGAGATTACGATACTGGTGAGTTTCGAAAGCTCCCTTTTCCCAAGGCAACGCATCAAAGCCCAGCCAGTCTACCTCTACATCGGCTCCACTCTGCAAGGATACGTGGAGAGCATGGACGCCTAGAGGAGCATGGAGCACCTGGGCACGGACATTCTTCCAGGCTGCCGACTTCGGAATCTTCACCTTAGCAATGATATTACCCTTCTTGCCATCGGCTCTGACTACGAGCACACCGCCCTTTGGCGACTTAGCACGAACGGTGATTTCTTCCACCTTCTCATTACCGAAATCCACCTTATTATATATAAGGGCAGTATTCGATTTAGAAAAGAGAGTCTTCCAGCCGGCAAAACAGTTGTTTTTATCCAGATATTCAATACCAATACCCTTGCCTTGCAACGCAGAATAGCGGTCAATCTGAATATGCGAACGAGCGTTCGTCAATCCCACACCTCTTAGCGTAGGTATCACCTTCTGTATCGTTCCGTCAGGATTGAAGTTCAGAGAGTCGATTCGCACCGAGCGGTTCTTGTCGAACTTAGGCGAATAATCATTATGGTGATAGAAGAGATACCACTGTCCCTGATATTCTACGATGCTATGATGATTGGTCCAGCACTTCGTTGGCGACTCATCCATGATGATACCCTTGAATGTGAAAGGTCCCATCGGATGGTCAGCCATGGCATAAGCCAGTGTTTCGGTACCATTCTTTTCACGTACCCAAGGGAAGGTGAAATAATACTTGCCGTTACGCTCGAAGGCAAATGGTCCTTCCTTGAATCCCTCAGGCAATCCCTCTACCAGTTTGGGTTCCGAGGCAAGTTCCGTCATGTTTGGTTTCAGCTTAGCCATGTGCAAACCTGCTCCCGCCCAGTAGATATAAGCCTGTCCGTCCTTATCTATCAGCACACAAGGATCTATGCCGTGCACACCCTCTATGGGTTTCCACATCGGCATAAACGGTCCTTCGGGCTGGTCGGCAACCGCCACACCTATTCCGAATCCCTTCTCCTCCCCTTTCGGAGCGGCAGGGAAATAGAAATAATATTTCCCGTCTTTCTCTACACAGTCAGGAGCCCACATCGTATAACTGCCGTCCTGTAACCAAGGTACTTTGTCTTGCGAAACGATGACTCCATGATCCTGCCACTCCGTAAGATTAGTGGAAGAGAAAACGTGATAATCTGCCATGCAGAACCATTCCTTCAGTTTCTCGATAGGACTCGGAATGTCATGAGAAGGATAAAGATATACCTTCCCGTTGAATACGCGAGCCGTAGGATCAGCAGAATACTGTCCGCTGATAATCGGGTTTTGGGCTGAAGCTCCTGTCGATAACGCCAGCATCAAAGCACACATCCATGTTTTCATACGTAAATTCCTTTAAAGAAGAAAAAAAGGGAGTGCTTTTTTTCAAAACACCCCCTAATTGTCAAACAATCTATAGTTCTTTAAACTAAAAACACTATATTAACAAAACAACTTCATGATTACCAACCAGGATTCTGCTTCAGGTTAGGGTTCTTATCCAACACGGTCTGTGGATAAGGGAAGAACTCATGCTTGCCCTCCTTGAAACCTACCTTGAAATTAGTCTCAGGAGTGTTGGTCGTATAGAAACGGCTGTTTGCTTCTGATCCATGCTCCCAAGCTACATCCTGGTCGTCTGCCTTTGGAGCTCTGAAAACCTTATCAAACAAATGTGGCACGACTGTACCAGCCTTAGTCAAACGCTCTTTGGCCTTTGTATCATTCCATCGCATGATATCGAACCAACGACAGCCTTCAAGCCAAAGTTCATATGACTTTTCTTTCTTCAACACATCCATATCAACAGTTTCACTGACTGTCTTGGAACCAGCACGTTCCTGAATCTTATTGATATATTTCTTAGCTTCATCCAGATCGCCTGTCTGAATACAAGCCTCTGCATAATTGAGCAAAACCTCAGCGTAACGCATGACAAGATAATTATTCAAGCGAATGTTATCACCATATTTCTTGCCTTGAGTATCAGGAGCTCTCATTATTTGCTTGAACGCCAACCAGGTAGAGTTGCCGTAGAGTCCCTGAACAGGGTCATTGATGCCAATCTTGTCACTGGTTTTCTTCTGCTCGTCAGTCATTTTATCGATTTCTTTCTTGCCGTAAGGCATATGATAAACCGCATCATCAATATGCTTTAAAGTAGCCTTCAAGCGATAAGAGTGATCACCATCATTTTTATAGAACTCGTCACCAAACCACTGAGGCACGCCAAGGCCACCCCAGCCATCAACGCCGCCACAATAAACCTTGTTAGGAGAAACAACAAAGTGATCAGCACGCCAATCCCAATAGTTGGTCTCCATCCAGCTAGAACGCTGAATCATACCACCCCAATTGGTCTTACCTGTATTATACTCGAAGTTGATTTCAAATACCTTCTCCTCGTTGGCATCACCCTCGATATGGAAGTTGTCGGCATATTTCTCACCAGGAACAAGATCATACTTTTCCGAGTCTATAACCTTTTTAAGGGCAATTTTAGCCTTGTCATACTGCTTGGCGAAAAGGTAAGCCTTTCCGGCAAGAGCCCATGCAAAGCCCTTGGTTACCTTCACTGCTCCATCCTTGTCATCCTTACTTTTACGCTCATCCAAATCGTTGGCAGCATTCTCACATTCCTGCGCAATCCACTCTATCAACTGTTGGTGATCCATAGGATGCTCAGGATCCTTATCACAATTAAAAGGCTGTGCAGAAGCATCCAGAACATGAGTTACCAATGGTGGAGTACCCCAAAGATTAGCCAACAGGAAATAATCATAAGCACGAAGCACACGAGCCTCTGCGGCACAACGTTTCTGCACAGCGGTAGTAGCGTTGGCAAAGTGATCGAGTACAAGGTTACAGTCATATACAGAGTGATAGAGGCCTGTGTACATAAACTTTGGCACCTCAGCCTCAGCATCATAATAGAACTGATTGAGCATGATACCAAACGTATTATCACCAGAGTTGGAACCTGCTGCCAACACATCGTCTCCACACTCATTGACTATCAGTTTCAATGGAGTATAAATACCTGGGCCACCACCATCGTGGTTACGTCCCATCACATTACACATAAAGCTTTCGTATGCAGCAACGAGGGCCGCCTCTGCATCAGCATCGGTCTTATAGAAGTTCTCGGTAAGTATTACACCCTTCTGCTCAATGTCAAGCTGATCCTCACAAGATGTAGTGAGCGTCATTGTTCCTGTAGCAGCAAGAGCCAATATTGTTGAAAATAATATTTTCTTCATTGTTTTTGAATATTAAAGGTTAGAATGTTACATTGATACCAAATACCACCTTCTTGGAAGTTGGATAAGTACCATTATCAAAACCACGAGAGGCACCACTGTTGATAGAAGCAGTCTCCGGATCAGCACCAGGATACTTGGTGATGGTGAAGAAATCATCCAGTGAGCAATATACACGAAGATTGCTGATACCTGCCACGCTAGAGATAGCCTTTGGCAATGTATAGCCCAACTGAATCTGCTTGATCTTGAAATACGAGCCACTGAACACAGCTGCATCAGAACTGAAGAACTTCCAGTCTGTAGAAACCTTTTTCATATCAGGATATTTAGCATTGGTGCGGTCTGCTCTCCAAGAATCCTTCCAGTAGGTATCAATTCCATTGATCAACGGACGGTCTGCAGAAACCATCAAGTTGTAAATCTTGTTGCCAGCAGAGCCTGTTCCAAATACGGTGAGGTCAAAGCCCTTATATTCTGCATTAAGAGTAATACCATAAGTAAACTTAGGAATACCTGAGCCCAAATCCTGCTTATCTTCATCGGTTGGAGCTGAAGTTGTTTCGCCATTCTTATTATAATAGAGAGCGCTACCATCTTCGGCTACACCTGCATACTTGTAACCACGGAAATACCATACCTGATGGCCAGCCTCGAATGTAGGCTTAAGCTGGTTATTGAATCCATCAATACCTACTTCGGTCAAACGGCTTACAAGGTTAGAAACCTCCTTCACCTCATTCTTCAGAGTTGAACCATTTACGGTCACACTATACTTAAAGTCCTTGATGTGATCTCTCCAACCCAACTCGAAATCAAGACCAGAGTTAAGTACCTTACCTGTATTGACAACTCTCTTGTTTACACCAATCTCTGGAATAGGAGCGATTTCAATCAAGAGGTCCTTGGTTGTCTTACGATACCAGTCTAAGCCCAAAGTTAAACGGTCGTTAAGGAATCGCGCATCAAGTCCAAGGTCAACCTGTTCTGAAGTTTCCCACTTCAAGTCTGGGTTAGCAAGTCCGGAAGGCTTAGAACCTAAAGTCAGCTTACCATCTCCGATAGAAGGATTATACTGATAGAAACTCTGATTAAGAGCTATGGTAGAAGCATAACGATAATCGCTCAAGATATTGACGTTACCATTCTGACCCCAAGAACCACGAAGTTTCAAGAAAGAAATGGCATCACGGCTTATATTGTCCTTGAAGAACTTCTCATTGCTGATAGCCCATCCTGCTGAAACTGATGGGAAATTACCCCAACGTGCCTTCTTTGAAAGTTTTGATGTATCGAAAGCATCACGACGGAAGTTAACCTGCATGAAGTAACGGTTGTCATAGCTGTAAGATACACGGCCAAAGTAAGATAACTCTGTTGCATCTGAAGGAGCGTTACCTACATTCTTGGTTGCATCAGCCAACAAGTAGTTGATGTAATGGAAGTTTGGCTCATAAGATGTGAGTATGTTACCTCCTGTAGAACTGATGGAACTGTTATCCCAATGATTCTTGGTAAACGACATACCTGCCATGGCACCAATAGTGTGCTTGCCGATTGTTGTCAAATAGTTGGCAAAGTTCTCCCACTGATAGTACAAACCATTATTGGTATTCGCTTCAATGGTATAGTTTTCACTATGTGCCATAGATGTTAACCAATATGGAGTCTCGTAGTTATGATAGTTACTCTGAGTGATACGATAACCTAAGCGAGAAGTAAATGTAAAGCCCTTGAATGGCTTGATATTGGCAGCAACGGTACCACGTACATTGATACCAGAATTCCATGTATCATGACGGTCGCGCTGATAGAGAGGGTTACCAGTAGCATCTTCTACATATTTAGAAGTACCATAGTAGTCATTGTTATGGCTTGGATCTCTTGGAACTGGGCCACCGGCTTCTACCTTTGCCTTCATGCCAGGAGCCAAATCCTCCACATTACTGATATAAGCTGGAGTCAAAGGATCGATAGAAACCACAGAGTTCAGCAATGAACCATAACCCTTGGTCACGCCTTTGGTCTTCCACTTTTCAAAAGATGTATTGGTAGTAATGTTCAACCACTTGTAAACATCATAATCGGCATTGATCTGACCAGTGAAACGCTTATAAGTATCCTTGCTACCTTTAACGATACCATCATTGTTCAGGATATTCAAGCTGGCGAGGAAACGGCCCTTGCCATTGCTTGCCTGCACGGTGAGACTATGCTGGTGAGCCAAGGAATTCTCAAATACCTCGTCATACCAGTTGGTATTCTGTCCATTATAACCGTTTTTCTGGAGCAAGGCATCATCAATATCACCCAAGTACTTATGATACTCAATATACTCAGGAGCATCAAAGATTTCAGCCCTCTTTCCCAAAGACTGGATGGTGAACTTGCTGCTGTAAGAAATCTGAGCCTTACCGCCATTGGCAGCACCCGTCTTGGTAGTAATGATAACGACACCATTACCCGCCTGCGCACCATAGATGGCAGCAGAAGCGGCATCCTTCAATACCTCCATGCTTTCAATCATAGATGGATCCAGGTACTGGATATTATCCACCTTCAGACCATCGACAATGAGCAACGGACCGATATTACCACTATTGGAAGAATAACCACGGATACGGATATCGGCAGCCTCACCCGGACCACCCGAGTTGATAATCTGCACACCGGCAGCCTTACCCTGGAGGGCAGCACCGGCATCGGTAGCTGACAAACCCTTGATGTCATCGCTCTTGATAGATGCAACTGCACCTGTCAGGTCGCTCTTCTTCTGAACGCCATAACCGATGACAACGACATCATTAAGAACTTTTGAATCATCCTTCAAGGTAATGGAAAGGGTTTTACCAGCCTCAGCTTTCACGGTCTTAGGCTCCATACCCACATAGGTAATTGTCAATGTTGCATTAGGTGCAGCATCAACGCTAAACTTACCATCCAAGTCGGTAACAACACCCAGTTTGCTACCATCTACTTTAACAGTAGCACCAATCACAGGTTCTCCACTTGGATCAGTCACTATACCTTTCACTATGCTCTGAGCCGAAACTCCCAAAGGAAGCAAACAGAGCAGGAATAGCAAAACAAACGGCTTTTCAATCATTTTTAAATTCTTCATCTTAAAAATAGATTAATAGTTTTACTTTACTAGTCAGTTGTTTAATATTACATTATTATATATACATCCTAAATTTTCAAAAATTTCATTAAGGATGCTGAAACACGTCGCAAAAATAGATAAAAACATTAAAACGCATTTTATCTCAAGTAACAAATACTTTATCACAAATAACATCTACCCCAAAAGAGACAAAATGAAACATATTCTGAAACCTGAGACAAAAGAATCACCTTATTATATAACAAAGGGAAAAGTTATTGATATATGAGACAAAGCACGTATGGAAATCTTTTCATAACTTTGCAAACAGAACAGAAGATGAAAATCAATCTAATAATTTAATTAAATATAAACTATGAATAGATTATCAATCTTAGCATCGATGCTCGCGATGGCGTGCCTACCTATGATGGCACAGAAAACGGGCAGTAAGGTTCAGGAAAAGCCTGATCCAAATTTTCAGATTTATCTCTGCTTCGGACAGTCGAACATGGAAGGAAATGCGGCTATCGAAGACATCGACCGAACGGGCGTGAACCCGAGATTCCAGGCTATGTATGCCGTGGATGATGAAAAAGCGGGATGGAAGAAGGGACAATGGCACACTGCTGTGCCACCACAGGCAAGACCCTCTACAGGACTGACTCCTGTTGACTATTTCGGAAGAAAGATGGTGGATAACCTGCCAGACAGCATCAAGGTGGGAACCATCACCGTGGCCGTGGGCGGAGCCAGCATCGACCTCTTCGATAAGCGTACCTATAAGGCTTATCTCAAGAAACAACCCGACTGGATGAAGAACTTTGCTTCCCAGTACAACGGAAATCCATACGCCCGACTGATAGAACTGGCAAAAATAGCCAAGAAGCAGGGTGTTATCAAGGGCATCCTCCTGCATCAGGGCGAAACCAACAACGGAGATGCCAACTGGCCTAACCGGGTAAAGACTGTATATAACGACATCTTGAAGGATTTGAATCTGAAGGCAGAAGACGTACCTCTGCTCGTAGGCGAAACCGTACAGAAGGATATGGGCGGAAAATGCTGGGCACATATCGCCATCGTTGATGATATTGCCAAGACCATTCCTACAGCCCACGTCATTTCTTCAAAGGGCTGTCCACAGCGTGGCGACGGTCTCCACTTCATCGCAGAAAGCTACCGCACCATGGGCAAGCGCTATGCAAACATGATGCTCGCCCTGCAGGGAATCATTCCAGACAGCAACTATCCGCGTGTAGATAAGGACCGCAGAGCTTATGTAAAACTCCATGCTCCTGAGGCAAAGAAAGTAATCTTCGACATCTGCGGCAAGCAATATGAGATGAAAAAGGATTTGGATGGCGACTGGTACGGCGTGAGCGATCCGCTGGTAGTAGGATTCCACTACTATTTTCTGAATGTAGATGGCGTGCAGGTTGTTGACCCTGCCAGCGAAACCTACTTCGGCTGCTGCCGTGAAGCAGGCGGTCTGGAAGTACCAGAAGGAGCAGAAGGCAACTACTATCGTCCTCAGCAGGACGTAGCCCACGGTCAGGTTCGCTCAGTATCTTACTATGCAGCCTCTCAGAAGCAGTTCCGCCGCGCCATGGTTTACACCCCTGCCGAATATGAAACCAACACCACCAAGCGCTATCCTGTGCTCTATCTGCAGCATGGCATGGGCGAAGACGAAACGGGCTGGAGCAAGCAGGGAATGATGCAGCACATCATGGACAACCTGATAGCAGAAGGCAAGGCTGAGCCTATGATTGTTGTCATGGAGAGTGGCGATGTAAAGAAGCCTTTCGTTGCCCGTCCAGGCAAGAATGTAGATGAAGAGCGCAGCCACTATGGAGCTTCTTTCTATGATGTGATTATCAAGGATCTGATTCCGATGGTTGACAAGACATTCCGCACTTATACCGACCGTGAGCATCGTGCGATGGCAGGTTTGTCATGGGGCGGTTGCCAGACATTCAATACGGTATTGCCTCACATGGACAAGTTCTCTGCCCTTGGAACCTTTAGCGGTGCACTCTTTGGCGTGGATGTAAAGACCTGTTTCAATGGAGTTTTTGCCGATGCAGAGAAATACAACAAGAACATTCATTATATGTTTATGGGCTGCGGTTCGGAAGAGAACTTCGGTACCGAGAAGATGGCACAGCAGTTGAAGGAGCTGGGCATCAAGCTCGATGTTTACGTATCACCAGGCACTCATCATGAGTGGCTTACCTGGCGCCGCTGCTTCAAGGAATTTGTTCCTCACCTCTTTAAATGGTAAACAAATTATCAGACACAATAAATCCCAGAACTGCTTGGAAGAGCGATTCTGGGATTTATTTATATACTTCTTGCCATTGAATTCCCGCACTGAAATTACGTCACGACGTATCTTTTACTACGTCCGGACGTAACTTTTGCTGCGTCGGGACGTAGCAAATCCCTCAAAAACACCGTTATTTTGCTGATTTTATGCCAAAAGTGGTAATAGGTGGCAATAAGGTGACAATAAAAACACCCCTTATTGCCACCCGTTATCCTCTAATAATCAAAGAGTTAAGTATAAGTGTGGCAAATGTGGCATTAAATTAGAAAAAAAACACACATGTAATACTACAGAATACTGATATAGCTCAGTCAGCTAACTCAAGTAGTTCAATCAGCTAACCCAAGTAGTTCAATCAGCTAACCCAAGTAGTTCAGTAAGCTAACTCAAGTGACTCAATCAGCTGACGCAGATATCTCGACAAGCCGAAGGATACGTCTCCGTTAGCCTACGGAATCGTATCCGTAACCCAACGGAGTTATATCCTTAACCCAATGCAGTCATATTCTTAACCCCACGCAGCCATATCTGTAGGCAAACGGAAGCACATCATGGCAAACTATCAGACACAATAAATCCCAGAACTGCTTGGAAGAGCAATTCTGGGATTTTTTATACCATTTGTTTAATATTTATATTATATAGATTCTACATCATCGTTCACATTATTATATATAGTACGATGCGAGCATTGTAAAACGTCTCATCTATTACTTGATAACCATCTTTTTACCATTCTTGATTACAATGCCCTTGTAACCCTTACCTACCTGCTGACCAGCGAGGTTGAAGCACTTGCCATCCTGAACAACCTTCAGATTCTCTACCTTAGAAATGCCGGTAGCTGTAGTAGTTACACGCTTGATACTTTTGATATTAATAACAGCGGGATATGTGGCATGCTCATCACAAGCTTGAAAAACTATACTGGTAACATCTTGAGGCTCATTTTTATACTCCTTGTCTTCAATCCACTTCTCGGTCTCGCCTTCCACTACTTTTTTATATGACCAGCCAGTAAAAGTACAATCTTCCTTTGACACTGTAAAACTAGCCTTATTGTCCACTATGGTCAAAGGCTTGTATTTCATGGTACTATGACCACCTCCATACTGATTAGGAATAATACAATTGACACAGATTTGCAATTTAACAGTAGGAGTAGCACCAAACTCGATAGTGTAAGTCTGGACAGAACCACTCTCACGAGCATATGTCAAATCTTTGTCCTCACTATCTTTCAAGTTACTGCCTGCATACAAAGCCTTAGCAGTCAACTTGTCAGTAGACTCAAATGTTCTACCAGGCCATTCAAACGCCACGCCGTCATCGACAAACATCTGTCCCCAATCTGAATTACCTGATGTGACCTTAATCACATCCTCTGTCTGAGCGTTAACACCAACTGCCATCAATGCGGCAGCAATCAAAGTAAATAACTTTTTCATAAGCTTTACAATTTGTTATTAAGTTAATAAATCCAGTTATAAAATTGAGAAGTTTCTCAAATCTGATGGCAAAAGTAACAGAAAAGGCAGAAAAAGACTTTGCGTGGTATAACAAATACTTTGTGAGAAGTACCAAATAGGTTTGATAGCCAACATTATAACGACAATGATACACCATCAAACCTATTTGAAGAGGAAATCAGGAAAAGTCAAATAAACAAATATTCCAGATTCCCCAAATGTTTGGTCAAAACAGAGGAAAAATATACAGATGAGCCTAATACATCACGTCCTTCTCTGGGAAGCCAAATTAAAGATTTTGGCACGAAAACGCACTTTTTCTCACTTTTTTTTCGAGAAAAAGTGCGTTTTCGTGCCATTTTAAGGAATAGTTGAGGTCCCAGAGACCAGTAGGATAACCTTTGTAGTTCCCTATATTTTAGGTTGTGGTAACAGTGATAACAAAATCGAGAAAAAATTATTTTTTCTCTATGTCTTTCAACTCCACTTTATCCTTCACGAACTCGGGAATATTGAATGATTTCAAGCACTTGTCGTAGAAATCAGGAGATTTCTGTGGCAGAAGGAATGGCTTGGAAGCCTTGCCGTTCTTGTCGATATGACAAATATAAGGCATCGTATAAAGCCCATTTACTCGGCGCGAGCCAAAGACGAGCCATCTACCATTGCTACTCCATGAGTGATAACTCTCGGTATCTCGGCTATTGGCAGCCGTCAAAGGTTGACATTCCTTGGTTTGGAGATTGATGATACAAAGATCTGCCTCATGATGCCAAATAGGGAAACAACCATAATCGGCTACCGTAACCACCAACCATTTGCCATCTGGCGAAATGCGAGGCATTACGGCACTTTTACCTGTCGTATGAGCTAAAAAAAGCGTATCAACCTCGGTGCCAAAAGCATGATGGGCAGCATCAAAGGCTATGGAACAAACGCTATATTTCACGTCCTTATAACGACGAGGCATCTCTACACTATCTGCAGTACAGAAATAGAGACGCTTGCCATCAGGTGAGAAACAAGGATAAGTTTCAAAACTTCGTTGCGAGCTCAATAAAGGAGAAGTAAAGATATGGTTGGATGCCAAGTCATAAACCACGACATCCGACTTCTGGTCATAGACCTCAATGCGATTTCTGTCTGATGAGTGAAAACCCTGATGGGTATCATTGGTTGAGAAAGCGATCAACTTGCCTGAAGGATGCCAAGCTGGATAAACCAACGACTTGATACTATCCACATCGATGCTCAACTTCTTAGCCAAACCATCTCCTTGCATCACGTATGTGCCTCCCAACTTTCCCGCACGCAGATGCAGCATCATCTGTTTGGCATTCCGATTGCAGAAGTTGTGACAGTTCATGCAATTATTCCCCGTCACCGTATTCTCCAAGATAGGCGACTGCGAATAATCGGAAAGACAACGTTGATAGATGCCCATCTTGTACCATTGCTCATAGCCTGGTTCGATTAGGCGATAAGCAATATAGGGGTCAATGCTATCAGGCGAGACATGGATCGAGAAAGGCTTGAGACCACAATTATTCTCACCTCTTCTCACAACTACCTGTACTTCGATGCGAGAAGCGGAAGTTATGAGATTTTTCCAATCACCCTCGCCGATACAGACTTCTGTATCATCCGCCTGAACCGTTACGCTCTTTCCATCGTCTGTGGAAAAAATGGCAGCGACAACCTCGCCTGGCTCTTTTTCCACTCGGAAATGGAGCGGAGCCATCTGACTAGGAATCGTTACATTCTGATAATCCGGAAATATCTTAGGCGACTCGGAGAGTTGCTTATCAACAACCACTCGTGAAGAACAACTTGCCAACAAACATAATCCGAGGCAAGCCATCACTACCCTACCGATTCTGCATTTCACTTTATTATATATATAGCACATCATTTTGCAAACACTTATTATTGGATTAACATAATCTAATCACTCTTTCATTCTGGATTTTTACAAAACACTTCCATTGCCTTGGCAAAGGAGGCAGGAATGTGCGGCATAGCCTTCGTTCCCATGTATTGCTTCATCAGAGCCAAGAACTCGGAACGTTGGTTCGCCACGATATACATCGCTCCCAAATACTCCAAAGTGGCACGATGCTCAGGACAAGCCTTGACGATGGAAGCCAAGTCGTTGTCGAAGCCACCGTTGCCCATCAACTTATCATCGGAGAAGATACACTTGCGTTTCATTCCCAACACCTTGTCCGCCCTCACAGCCTTGTCGTTATAGAGAAATCTGCGTCGTTCTTTAGCCCAATCACGGTAAGCCAAGGTTCGCTCCAAAAGCTTGATATATTTCTCTGCCACCGCATAGGCGCCATTCTCGATGTTCGTATCCACCAATCGTTGCCAAAGATATGGGCTTTTATTATCCATGCACTCCTGAGACTCAAAGGCACAAAGCTGCGACATGTTCACATAGCCCATCGCATAATAGACATCCATCATAAGCATGCTCACCTGCAAGGTCTTAAAATCGGAAGTCATGATACTGTTCATGCCTTGTTGGTCAAACATCAGCAGTTTTTCTCCCAGTTCTCCCTTCTCGGCGAGTGCCATATTGCGGCAGAGTTGGAAGGTGACATTGCCCTTGGCACCACGGCTATTGCTACGGTTGATAATCTCATCCCATTGCTGGTGACGAACATAATAATAGATTTTCTTCATATATTCGTCCTGAGCTTGATAGCTAGAAACAAACAGGACAACAACCGCCCCTAGCACAACCACACACTGAGCCATCAAGCCATACTTGCCGAGTTGCTTTTGCAGATAAACATAACAAAGTTGCAACACCCCCACGACCACAGCCATAAGCCAAGGCAGATAAGCCATGAAGTTTAGCGCAGTACCTTCTCGAACCAAGCAATTTCTTCTTACCACCAAAGCTATCATAGCGACTGCGACAACCTTCAACCAAAGTCTGCAACGAAGTACAACCGCCACCAAGAACATAATCATCACCAAACACACACTGCCCGCAAGCAAACAGCTCATATTGGAAACAAGTGTCATCAGCATCGCAACCGCCGTGATGCAACCTAGGTATCTGGCTCCCTCTTTCACCCATAAGCTTTGGGCATAAGCTACCAAAGTCATCAAGATACCATACACAACGGGCCCCGCCCCATAACAGAAGAACTGCATAAGGAAGTCTGCCAATACAATAGCCACCCCACCCGGCTTAGCCAAGGTTTGGCAGACGGCATCGGCATCCCAATAAAACGTATTCCACTGTTCCAAGTAATAAAAATGGTAAGTAGCGGCAGAATGGCAAATGCATACAAAGACGATGCAGATGCCAAGCCATATCATCAGTTTAGAGTTTATCATTAATCGTTTCATCATATATGTTATTTTTTACGAACCATTCCCGCTATTAGGAGAAGGACGATCGAGCCTTACGGCTCAACCGACCTTCTAATTTAGTTTTTTATTGCTTAACAAAAGAATAAGTTTTCTCCGTTCCATCCTCATAACGCGTCTTCACAATGTTCAAGCCATGCTGAGATCGCGGTAACTTTACACCTGACACATTATAAAACTGGCGAGAAACAATACGTTTAGTCTTCGACTCTACTTGCTCAATGGCAGTCAAATCGTTGAATTTATTTTCATCAACAGTCTCTTCTGTCGAGAACCAATCCACATCCACATAGCCTCCATTCTGCTGGGTTGCATAATTAAAGATGGCAAAGCGATTGCCTGTGAATATCTTGAGGGTATAGCGCATCTCGGTTTCGATGTTCTTGCCCAAATCATGCCAGTTCTGATTGTCCCAACTGATATAGAACTTCAATTTATTGGTTTTGAAATTGGCCACTGCCCGAAGATAAATCTTATCGTTGTGCGAAGCGGTAGATGTGCGAAACGTCCTATAATGTTCCTTATCATCTACTACACCCTGCCAAGCAGCCTTTGGTTCCCACCAAGGAGCACGATAGTAAACCACTCTTTTCTGGCCGTCGATCATCTTTACAGCAACATAAGCATGGGGGTCTTGGAATACACAAAGCCCAGCTACATCACCTTCCTTCATATGGGATACATCTAAGCAAATCGTTCCATACGTATCGGTGGAAGTAGAGGCACCCTCCTTATCGTACCCAAACATGCGTTGGGTCAAGGTATTGCGCGCCTGTAAGAATTCGTTGAGCTTGGTGCCGGTGCCTTCCTTCACAATGCCCGACGTGTATAAGCGCAAGAATCCAGGTCGTTCGGTCAAAGACCATGCTGAATTGTCAGGATTGTGGTTCCATTCCCACTGCATCCCAAGCTTGTCGGTGTTGAAACCATCATTGGTTGGCAAGTATGTTTTTGGATATTCCTTACCTACATTAGGCTTCTTGTACGACTTACCACCCTTGCTCACATCAATGCCATTGTTACCGAGAATAGGCCATCCATCTTTCCATACCACAGGTTCGAGATACGGAATACGCCCGATAGTACCTGCATCCTTGAAGAGAATCGTCCACCATTCGCCTGTCTGCGTCTGTACCAATCCCCCTTGATGGATGTCCTGCTTTTCGAAAAGCAATCCAGCGTGCTCCTCGTATGGTCCGAACGGATTCTTGGAACGGAAGATGGTTTGGCTATGGTCATAACCTCCACCGTATGTGGCATAGATATAATAGTAATCACCGATATGATACATGTGACTGCCCTCCAATCCAGAGTTTGGCTTATTGATAATCCGCTTAGAGGAACCGATGGCATTGAAGTTTTTATCCAACTCGGTCACACTGATGTCATTGATACCTGCCACCACAAAGCGGCGTCCCGTTGCCTCATCTAAGAGAAGACCAGAATCATAATAGAAGCCATTCAGTTTTTGCACCTTCCACTCACCCTCAGGGTCTGTAGCCGTTAAGAGGAAGTCACCACCATCGGCAAACTTTTCATGGTTGAAGGCGATGAAGTGAAGGTAAAACTTACCTTGGTAGTATTTCAGACTAGGAGCCCATTGCCCTTTGGAATACTGATTATATCCATTCTGAAGATTAAAAGGCTCCGACTCCGCTATTTTTTGGAGAGGATTGGCACAATATTCCCAGTTCACCAAGTCGTGCGACTTCAAGATTGTCGCACCAGGGAAATAGAACATTGTGGTAGATACATAATAATAGGTATCCCCCACGCGGATAATGTCAGGGTCAGGAAAGTCTGAGTTGATGATTGGATTGGTATAAGTACCATCACCATTGTCAGCACACCACTGCTTGGCATAATTTTGCGCATTCACCTGCAAAGACACCAATAAACCTGCTAAAATTATCAGTTTCTTCATCATTCAATTTATTGAGTTAAGTTTTTAAAAGATATGCCTTTTACACTCAACGCCTTTGCGTGGTGTAAAAAAAAGAATCTAAAAAGGTCAGTCGAGCCTCATGGCTCAACTGACCTGTCACGACTAACATATATTTCGGTTAATCTTTAAATGATAAAACCTAAACTAAATGTCTTTATATGTAAGCAAGCCATCAGCTTGCCGCATCATCGATAATTTTACTGAAGTGGAGAACCTGTCTTCAAGCCCTCAGCAAAGCCACCGTAAGCACGCTTACGATCGTAGCTCTGAGTCCAAAGACCTACAGGCTCGCTCTTTCTCCAACCAGAGTTGTCTGGAGCATCAGTGATACACCACTGAGTGATACCATAACGCTGGTTAGCAGGGATGTTCTTGAAGTACTCCTCGATGATGAACTGATAGAAGTCAGCCATTTCCTTCTGCTGAGTATCATTCAAGTTCTTTGTTTCAACTAAATTGCCCGCAGCATCTACATAGCCCATATCGAGCTCAGATACCTTGCAGAGCTTGCCAGATTTTGCAATCAACTTATACATATTGACAATGCACTCCTTCTGCTTCTTCTGCTTAGCAGGATCAGCATTGTAGCTAACGTGCATCTGGCTAGCGATACCATCTATCTTGGTCTCGCCATCAGCCTCCCAACGCTTAATCCACTTTATCAAGCTCTGGAGCTTCATGTTGTCGTCCCAAGTAGACTCCAAGTTGTAGTCGTTGATGAAGAGCTTGAGGTCAGCAGCGTTGCCATTGTGGGCAGCGAAACTTTCGCGGGCAGCCTTCACAGCTGTGCGAACGTAGTCTATATCGCCGAGATAATCCTGCCAGTAGAAGCAGTTCTTCTTGTCGTCAGGAGTAGCAGTTGCTGCATGCTGCAAGTCATAGATGCCATCACCATCGGTATCAGCACCAGAGATTGCCTCATTGACAACATCCCAAGCTACAACCTTGCCATCGCAAGCTTCCATCATACCATCAATCCAAGTCTGCATAGCGGTAGTAAGGGCTTCCTTAGGACTAGGAGCATCTGGATCTGCAGCAGGAGCAGGGTCTTCAGCTCTTTCTACAGTATGAGCTAACCAACCTGGCTTGGACCAATCAGATAGTCCATCATCAAAAGAGCCATTGTCTATATAATTATTACCATCGGCATCAAGTAACTGGACATCATCAAACCAAATATCTCCAGCAAAAGGACCAAAGACAAACTGCAACTTAGTGATAGGATTCTTTGCTGTGAAAGAAGACTGTATGGTCTTCCATTCAGTAGTCATGGCAACAGAAGGAGTTGGCCAATACTGAGCATCATCAGCAGAACCATCAGCTTTTGGATAAAGAGGCCAACACGTTATGGTATATTCAGAACTTCCCATAGCCTTCAACACCAAAGTATACTCTTTGTCAACTTCTAGTTTTTTCTTCAGATTAACAGTTACAGACCAGTCCCACAAATTCGCTTTTGCCTCAGGTGTGTTTACATGAAGCACATAATTTTTAGTGCCACCAGCAACCAAACCTTTCAAATAGGCATTCTGCTGCTGAGAGTGCCAAGCCAATGTATGTCCGAAGATACTCATTCCTGCATTTGAAGCTGCTGCTACAAATTTTTTGACCAATGAAAAGTCCATACTACCGTCAGACTTCACGCAAGAAGCATATTTAAATGCATTGCCAGCTGTCATTTCATCAAAGTTGGCATTAGCCAAACGATAAGGTACACCCTGATTTACATAATCGGAAGCGCCAACACCAACACCTAATTTGAAATTAGGATTGACTGTTCGATCTACATATGTCTTCAGTCCATCATAATCCTTCAAATAGTCCAACTGAGCTAAACTATCTGTAAAACTATATTTGCTAGAATCTGAAGCAAGTTCGCCATCTGCGCAGCCCGTCATAGAGAGGGCTGCAGCAGCTAAAGCGACACTATAGAATATTTTCTTGTTCATGATTTATATTCTTGATTATTTGTTATAGGTTACCTCGAATGTCTCGTATTTGTTCTCACGGCTCTGCATCACGAGATTGTCCTTGCATGTATACTTTTTGACATGGGTTACACCCTTGTCGGTATAAGTATAAGTAACCGTGTACTGAAGTTCGATGAGGTCACGATCCTTATCACCCCAAGCCTTCTTAGCCCCCAGGCTAGTCCACTTACCTGTACCAGAAGCTGTGAAGCTGTACTTGCCACCATTGCCAGAACCAGGAACATCATAAGAATTGTTGTCCTCTGAAGTAATGGTAACAGAGCCATCATCAGCCACGTTGAGAACCAAAGTAGCATTCAGTGTAGCTGTAGTTGGCTTGTCCTTATCATCAGTGATATTAACCACAGTAGAGAGACCATAGCTAGACTTGGTCAGAGAGAGCGAACGCAAGTAGCGAAGCTCATTCTTCTCCAAGTACTCTGCCTCACGCTGCACGGTAGTAATGGTACCGTCGAGATTAATCTCGTCCGTGCCATGACTAATCCAGCAGCCGTGATATGGGTTCTTGTACTTCACTGCATAGAGCACGTAGTTCTGAGGAGCCACATTCCAGTCGTTGGCATTCTGCCATACAGGAGACTCTACAGTTTCCTTTTTTGTACCAGAAAGGATAGAGTCATTGCCAGCAACCTCAACCATGCGGATAGGAACCACATAAGTTACATCCAGAGACTTAGGGTCTGCGAAGTAAGCGTCAGTCAACTTCACCTCTACTCCACCTACAATCTGACCAGCAGGGATGGTGATGATGTCAGAAGCCAACTGATAATACTCAGCAGGCATTGGCTGTACAGCCTGGCCATTAGAGTACTTCAAGCCATCGCAGAGGCTATTATCTACCACAATCTTAATCTTGTGCTCACTCTTTAGGTTACGATCACCACCGAGAGTAGCCTTGATTTGGAATTTATGTTGGTTGTCGTCTTCATTTGGGTGAGCTGCATCTTCACCCAAAGTGATGGTGCGCACAGGATACTGTGTAGCGAAGTAAACAGTCTGATAATCGTAGTTATCGAATGTTACGTCGCTATTCTCACAAGATGTTGCGAAGAACATAGCGCAAGCAGCCATCATGGACAAAATTATCTTTTTCATTTTATTCTACTATTTAGTTTAAGTTTCATTATCTTACCATCCCTTGTTCTGCTGGAGTTGATCAAACTTCAAGCACTCTGTGTAAGGGATAGGACCATAGTTCATATAATCCTTATACTCACGTGTATCTACGTCGATAAGAGTATATGAGTTGTTGGCTGCATTGATGCTCATACCCTTAGCTGTCTCGTTGAGGTTGAGGTTCCAGCGGCGCAAGTCCCAGAAACGGAAGCCCTCGAAAGAAAGCTCGATACGACGCTCGTTGCGGATCAACTCACGCATCTTCTCCTTGCTCTGTGCACACTCTTCGAGATAACCATCCTCACCGAGGTCGCCCAAGCCTGCACGCTCACGGATAGCCTTGATTACATCGTAAGCTGAGTAGCCATGACCGCCATCACTCTTAGGACCATAAGCCTCATTGGCAGCCTCAGCATAGTCAAGGAACATCTCTGTGTAACGAATGCGAGCATTGTAGTGATACTGAGTGGTTGTAGATGTTGGGCTCAAGTTTACATCAGAGCGGAGCAACTTGCGGAGGTAATAACCTGTACGAGTGGAAGAACCTGTCAAGTTGTTGAGCGCATCCTGATTAGTTCCATCTACAGCTGTAGTGATTGTTGTTCCATCACCAGGTCCCTGCTTGCTGCCATTGAGCACAACATAGAGAGCCAAACGTGGGTCACGACCAGAATATGGATCCTGTGCAGAATAACCAGAATTGGCATCAGTGATAGGATAACCATCAGCCATTGGGAAAGCATCTACGAAGTTCTGAGTTGGGTTGATACGACCCTTACCATAGATAGATGGTGGATAGTTGTCAGCCTCCAAGTCCTTGTTGTTGCTCTTCTCTGTACGCCACATTATCTCCTTAGGGCATTCAGCACCCTGCAAACCAGTGATTTCCTTGGTGTTGCAATACCAAGTATTACCCGTTGGGTCTAGACCAGCCACACCATTGATACGATCAAGCACCTTGGCGAAGTTGTCAGCAGCTGTCTGATAAGTTACACCAGACGCTGCGTAAGCAGGACTAGCAGCGAGCAAAGATGCCTTAGCACGATAAGCCTCAACATATTTACCACACATACGTCCCTGGAAGTTATCACCAAATACACGATTGTACTGAGAGACTGTTACGCCTTCAGACTTATACTTAGCAGGAATCTGGTCGGCAGAAGAGATTGCACCATACTCTGCAGGCAAGAGTTCCAAAGCCTTTTCGCAATCTTCGTTGATAGCTTGGATGCACTCTGCGAATGTGTTACGTGGCTTATTGAAGTCAGAGTTCTTGTCCTCTGGCTCTGTTATGATTGGCACACCATAGAGCACACCATCATTGCCATAACCACCATGGGCACGGAGCAGATAATACATATAGAGCGCTCTCAAGCCGTAAGCCTCACCCTTCTCACGATCGTTATAGAGCTTGGCTGCCACCTCGTCCTCTGCCCACTTTACTTTGTCGGCATTGGCAAGGAAGAGATTGAGGTACTGAATGGCTGAACGACATGTGGTCCAAGTATCAGCAGGGTTATTGTTGGATGTCCAAGTACCAGAGGCCATCTTACGCCAGCTGTTAGTGGCATCGTTGCTCACCGCATCATCGGTAGCCACCTCAGAGAATGGGTAGCTGCCGTTAACGTTAAGAAGACGGGTGTAAGCATTACCCAATACGCCTTCAGCATAGCTTGGGTTATTGTACATATACTCCATACCCAGATTGTTCTCAATGGCTGGTTCGAAGAGATCGTCGCAGCTCACGAGGGTCATCGAGAGGGCAAGAGCAGATAATATAATTGATTTTTTCATACAATGCTTATTTTTACATGTTTACTTTAAAACCGATATGATAACCTCTGCACTGTGGTGCAGCTCCTACGTTGGTCTCAAGATACTTACGCTCCTTAGAGATAGTCAAGAGGTCGGTACCGTAGAAGTATACAGACAAACCTTTGACGAAGCTATTCTCCTTGAAGAGGCTAGCTGGCAAATCGTAAGTGAGCTGTACCTTGCCCAGATAGAATGCATCGGCCTTGTAAGTCCAGAAGTCAGAGGTAACGAAGTTCAAGTCGCCACCCTCTGTGGTGAGTCGTGGATAAGTGGCTGTAGCAGCAGTCTCCTTGGTCCAGCGTCCACGTACCACTTCTGAGTACTTGCGATCACCATAGTTCCAAGTAGCGAGGTTGTCCTTCACACCCATACCACCGAAGTTGTAGTTACCAGCGAGGAAGAGAGTGAAGCCATTCCACTTGGCTGTGAAGTTAACACCACCTACGAAGTCAGCACCCCAGTGTCCGAGAACCACCTGGTCCTTAGAGTCGATGATGCCATCACCATTCATATCCTGGTATTTCAAATCGCCAGGCTTGGTGTTATTGTTGATCACAGCGAGTGTGGTCTTGCCTGTCTCGTCGAAGTCGCTCTCCTGGAAGAATCCGAGGCACTTGTAACCTCTCAAAGCATCAGCACGCTGACCTTCGCCCTTCAACCAGTCATACTCCACATTCTCTGACACCTTGGTGTTCTTGCTTGTGATAGAGTAGCCTGTCAAGCCAAGTGCCAAGTCTACCTCACCTACCTTCTTATGCAAGTTCAATCCGAAGTCGAAACCAGAGTAACGAGTGTTGTTATAGTTCTCGTAAGGAATGAACGATGTCTTAGGATAGTATGACTGGAAGTAGTTAGGATACTTGGTATCGGCTGTTGTGATGAAACCATTCATATTGTTGATGAAATAGTTAGCACTCAAGCTTACCAATCCATTCAAGAAACTAGCATCGAGACCTACACGGAACTCCTTGCGCTTGATGAAATCCAAGTCATAGTTGGCAGCACGATGAGAGTCGGATGTCTGGAATGAGTTGTGAGCATCACTCCATCCCCACCATGTACCTGTAGCGGTGAAGATATTGTCGTACATATAGTACTCAGAGATGTCGATGTCCTCGTTCATGATGCCGTAAGAAGCACTGAGCTTCAACTCATCTATCCACTTGGCATTCTCCAGGAACTTCTCCTTGCCCAACCTCCAAGCAGCTGACACTGTAGGAGAGAAAGCGTTGCGATGACCAGGAGCCAACTTAGCTGAGTGAACCTCGGCTGCGCTGAAGTCGAAGTAGTACTTGTGAGCGTAGTTGTAAGCTGCCTGCAAGCCCAAGTTGGCAGAGCTGGTGCGGTGATATGTACCGGTGATGGTCTGCTGATAGCCATGAGCCAAGAGTGTGGCGCTTACATTGTGCTCTGCAAAAGAGCGAGCCCAGTCGAACTGACCTGAGAACATGATGGTCTGCTTGTCTGTACTGCCGCTCACGTTCTGTGTACCGGTCTTCTTATCCGTGCCATACTTCTTCAAACTAGTAATCTGGTCGAAGCCTGCGTAGTTGTTCCAGCTTGCCTCGTATACAGAATATTCATTGTTGATAGAAGTATTGTAAGTAGTGGCGTAGTCAACGGCAACCATGGTCTTGAAGCTCAAGCCCCTCAATACCTTGTCCAGATCAAGCTTGATACCAGCGTCAAACTGCAACTGGCGAGAGGTATACTTGTTGTAACCTGCCGCATACATCGCTGCGAATGGGTTGGTCTGCTGGTTCTGAGTACCACCGAGCAAGTACTTGCCATCAATGATGTAGTTAGAGTTGTTCACCAATGTCTCAGAACTCTTGTCACCATTCTCTATCATATCGATTGGAATGAATGGTACCAATGGATACTGACTTGTTGGACGGATAGATGCCGATGAAGTCCAGTAGTTGGAGAGGTCGCCACGTGCGTCATAGAATGTAGCGTTGGCATTGACCCAACCAGTAATCCAGTCGTTCAACTTCAAGTCTACGTTACCACGGATGTTCAAGCGGTTGGTATGGTTGTCCTTGCCCTCACCGAAGTTCATCAAGTCGCCTACATGATACAAACCTACGTTGGCATAGAAGTGAGCGAAAGAGCCACCACCTTGGAACTCTGCTATACCCTCATAGCGCTGATAGTGATCCTTTACAAATTTAGAATCATAGAAGTTGAGGTTTGGATAGCGATATGGATTCTTGCCAGAAGCATAGTTGGCGATAAGGTCCTGAGAATAAACAGGGCTCTTGCCATCATTCTGCAACGCCTCATTGTAGAGAGTCATATACTCCGCAGATCCCAGCCAGTTAGGATACTCCTTAGGAGTGTAGAGAGAAGCATTGCCACGAACGCTTACCTGCAAGCCATCGGTACGACCACGCTTAGTGGTGATGAGGATCACACCATTGGATGCACGGCTACCATAGAGTACTACGGCAGAGGCAGCTTTGAGGTAAGTAACCTGCTCTATTTCTGATGGCAACACATTGTTGATGTCACGTGGCACACCGTCTACGAGCACCAAGGCGCTACCATTAGCCCACATATCTGTAGGCACAATGGCACTATGGTCAGATACAGCGTATGTAGTGTAGTCCTTCTTCGCAAGTTCTACCATATTTACAGAAGCGACGCCACCCAACAAGTCTTGCTTGTCTACAGCCTTGAAGGCAACATTGACCTTATTGGCTACAGAATCGGGATAATCGTTCTGTGCATTCGCTGTGCTTGCCATAGCGGCAAGCATCATGCTGAATGTTATTATCTTATTTGTCTGTTTCATACTTTAATCACGTTTTATTACCATCCTGGATTCTGTTTAAACTCTGGATATATCTGGCAGTCCTTCTTCTTCAGAGGCAACCAGTAGTGCTTCTCAGAGAAGTTACGCTTCAAGATTTGCTTCTCACTCCATCCACTAACCTGCTCTTCCTTGCTGTCCTCTGTATTGATATTGCCCACACGGAGGAATTCCTGAGAGGTCTTGATGTTGTAAGGATACTTGTCGAGGAGCAACCAGCGGCGAAGGTCGTTAAAGCGCTGTCCCTCGAAAGCAAGCTCTACAGCACGCTCACGGCGAAGCTCGCTCATAAACTTCTCCTTATCGCCAGTAAACTTGGCGTTGACATCAGCTACACCAGAACGTTCGCGAATCTTGTTAACAGCATCGATAGCTGAAAGCGAACAAGTTGAAGCCTTAGCAGAAGGAGAGCCATAGCCCTCGGTTACAGCCTCGGCATAGAGGAGGTAAACCTCGGCAAGGCGCATCCAAGGCAAGTGGAGATTGAAGTGATGAGACCATCCGTAGCCATCATCATACTTGTTACAAGTCTTATCGATAAACTTATAGAGCAAATAACCAGTGCGGCTGCCTTCCTTCTCATCACGGAACCTACCATTGGTCTGCAAGTCGGCATATTGTCTCCATGCATCATTTCCCTCCAAATCCTTAGCTACAACACGCTCGCCATCATAGATGATATCTTTATAGAAACGTGGGTCACGATTCTTCCAAGGATGGGTTTTGTCGAATCCAGAGTCTGGATCGTCAAGGGGAAGACCATTTGCCATACCATAATAATTTACGTAATTGGCAGTTGGCAAGCTGGTAACACCATTTTCATTCAAGCACATAGAACCATACTGCTTGCTCTGTCCCCAGTTACTTTCATTCCATCCATAGTCAGGTCCGAGGAGCAAAGCCTCTGTAACGGAACCATCCTTAGAACTTCCAGGAATGTGACCACCCTGGTCGATGGTATAGAAGTTGTAGGAAACTTCTTTCCAAGGGAGCAAACCATACTGTGTGTTTCCACTCTCCACCAATGTGATGAGCTCACCGAGCTCATCAGCAGCTTTCTTGCAATATTCTGCATTGTAATCAGCCACACCCTGAGACTCCTTATTCATTAAAGGACTACCTGCAAAGAGGTCGTTCTTACCGAGGAATGCAAGAGCAGCAGCCTTGGTAATACGAATCTGGTTCTTGCCGTATGTATTGGCACCAACAGATGTCTTATCCCAGTTCATCGGGAGCAATTCAGCAGCCTCTTTCATATCCTTGGCAGCCAAATCAGCGGTCTCCTGATAATTCAAACGAGGTGCATTGAACTCCTGAGTAGCAGAAAGAGGCTCTGTGAAGTAAGGAAGTCCTCCAAAATACTGCATCAGCTCAAAGTAGAACCAACCACGGAAGAACAGCAACTGACCTTTAATCAAGTTTTTCTCTTCCTGGGTGGCATCTGTCATGAGATCGAGGTTCTGCAAACCGATGTTTGCCTTGCGAATGGCATACCACGCTCCCTTCCAAAGAGACATCTTGGTAAAACGATTGTCGTCATTTGGAACGAAGTTTCCATCAGTTCCTCCATCCATCCAACCGGATTTCCAACCATCATATTCACTCTGCCAGCCCCAGAAATCGCCCTGGTCTACCTTGTACACCATGTGATAATCAATGCCGACATTCATGATTTCGTCTTCACCCCAGTTCCAAGAATTAGTCCAATATCCCTTAGAGAAATAAGGAATGCAGTTGTAGAGTTCCTCTGTGAAACCTTGGAAGTTCTGAAAATCCTTATAGGCATCTGTCGCAGAGATATCTGAATCTGGCGACTTGTCCAAGTAATCAGTACAAGATGTGAGAGATGCTGCAGAAAGCGCCACCGCACAAATTGCTGTATATAATTTAGATATTTTCATTTTATTCTTCTTTATTATAAGGTAAATTTAACACCGAAGTTATAACGCTTCACTGTAGGATAAGCTCCCTGGCTAGCGAGACCTGTACCTGCGAAGTTTGACTCACGGTCATCAGGCATTCTTGACCAACACCAGAGGTTGTTACCATTGATAAATACCTTGAGGGTATTCAGACCAAGTGACTTAATCCAACCACCTGTCCATGTGTAAGCAATCTCCGCATTCTTGAGTCGGATGAACGAGCCATCATAGTGATAGCGTGTTCCCTCTGTATAAGAAGGTGTAGAATAGAAGCGAGGCATTGGTGCATCTGCACCCTCATTGTCCTTGCTCCAATAGCTACCCTCATCGAATACAGTGTCAAGTTTACCATGGAAAGTACTGAACGCTACGTAGCGGTTTACATCAGTTACACCATAGAACTGTACATAGAAAGAGAAGCCCTTATAGTCGGCACCGATAGATGCACTGTAAGTATTAGCAGGAGTACCTGTATGTCCGTATGGCACATTATCATTGGTATCGATGACACCATCACCATTGTAGTCGATGATGAAGTAATCACCAGGCAACTTCTGATTATTATTCGTATTAAACTTAGGCATTGCGTACACATCATCCCAAGTGTTGGCATAGCCTGCATCGAGATAAGAGTGATCCTGACCGATGGAGAAGCCTGCGGTCTTCTGATAATCAGGAGTAAGCTTAGGGTCATCGTAAAGCTTCACCATGTTTACTGCATGGGTCATATTGAAGTTACCCCAGAGACGGAGTCCATTTGCAAGAATCTTGTTTACCTTCAATTCTAACTCATAACCATTGGTCTTTACCTTACCATAGTTCATGGTTGGCGCAGAAGCACCATAGTATGAAGGGATGGCACGAGACCCACCAGCAATCAGAATGTCGGAACGATCCTCATGGAAGAACTCCAAACTACCTGTCAAGAGACCGCCCAGGAAACCATAGTCGATACCGAAGTTACGCTTCACAGCCTTCTCCCAGTGAATGTCTGGGTTACCAACACGAGTCTGACGATACCATGTATATGGACTCTTCTCATAATCGAGACCCTGATAAGTGTTTCCACCATACGCCCATTGGTCGGTGTAGAGCCAACGGTCATTGATGTTATCATCACCCACCTCACCATAAGAGAAGCGAAGCTTCAAGAGGTCGACGATATGCTTGTCACGAAGATACTTCATAAAGTTTTCCTCAGTGATGGTCCAACCGATGGCACCTGAATTGAAGAAAGCAAAACGATTGTCCTTGCTAAACTTCTCAGAACCATTGTAAGCACCATTATACTCGAAGAAGTACTTGCCTGCATAGTTATAGGTAGCACGGAAAGCCCAGTCCTCACGATAGTTGGTAAACTGACTACCTATGGCACGCTCAGTACGGTTGAATACGCCCATGGCAGTAACATCGTGCTTGCCAAACTTATTCCCCCAGAAAATCTGACCTTGATAGAAAAGATTACGCTGGGTAAAATTATTGTTTACTGTACCACCTTCAGTGCTCCACTTTATGCCTTCCTGAAAATCGAAGTTGGTATGGGTATCATTTGGCTGCAGATAAATGGTTTTACCTGTATCTGGATCAATCCACTTAAACTGAGCATCATGATAAAGGTCATTGATACCACGCCCAGCCTCTACAAATACATTATCCCACGATACAGTAGCACTTGCCTTCAAGCCTTTAAGGAGGAAACCCAAGTCTTGCTCCAAGGTAAAGTCGGTATTGATACGAGTGGTAGTAGTTGTCTCACGACCTGCCAAAGCCAAGTTGGTAACTGAGTTTGGCGCACCCTGTTTATCGGCTGGATAGTAACCCCAAGTGCCATCAGAGTAGCGAGGATAGAACACATCGTGAGGAGCACTATAGGCAGCCTGCCACAACTGGCTAGCCGCAAAAGATGTATCAGAAATGCCCCAAGGTGACTGCTTGGCTCCGTAAGAACCGAAGAGGTTTACCTTGAGCTTGGTGGTATTGGTGAGTTTAAAGTCCAAGTTACTACGTGTGTTTACACGGTTGTAACCATAACCTCCGCTATATCCACGACCATTGTCCCAGTTCTTGAACATATCACCCTCATGGAGGAAGTCGATGGCAGCAAAGTAAGTTACATACTTGGTACCACCAGAGATATTCAAGTTAGGGTTATAAGCGAAACCTGTAGTGCGGAAGAGCTCGTCTGCCCAATCTACATCCGGATAGCGCTCACGTTCTTCCAAATTGGCAGGATGGCGATATTTCTCGATGACAGCAGCAGGAGTCATCTTGTTCCAAGACTGAGGAGTCAAACCGAGCTCATGCTCCAAAGCCTGGTTGCGGATGTACAATGCATCAGCACTGGCCAGCGAGCCAGGGAGCTTAGATACAGACTTGAGGGTCATGTTGACACCAGCCTCAATCTTAGCCTTGCCTTCAGTACCACGCTTGGTGGTAATCAAGATAACACCATTGGCACCCTTCACACCATAAACGGCTGTAGCGGAAGCATCCTTCAATACAGAGATGCTCTGCACAGAGCTGATATCAATGCTGCTCATTGGGCGCTCCACACCATCTACGAGTACGAGAGGGTCGCTAGAGTTCCAAGAGCTGATACCACGAATCACGATCTTAGGATCTTCATCACCTGGCATACCTGTAGAAGACATGGTGATGACACCAGGCAGATTACCAGTAAGGGCTGCGCCGATGCTGCTCACACCACCCGCACGCTCCAACTGCTTTCCAGTGGTCTGGGTAATAGATCCCACGACAGAAGCCTTCTTCTGCTGACCATAACCAACGACTACAACTTCGCCGATGGCATTGTCGTCTTCAAGAGTAAGTTTGAACTCTCTCTTCTTACCAATTTTTACTTCCTTGGTCTTCATACCTACGTATGTAAATACGAGGATAGAATTCTCTGAAGGAACACTGATACTGAAATTACCATCAAAGTCGGTGACCGCACCGACGCTGGCATTACCTTTCACTTTTACAGTGGCACCTATCAGAGGCTCACCTGTACCGTCAACAAGATTACCCTTGACCTGGATCTTCTGAGCCTGAGCATTCAGGCTGCAGAAAGCTCCCACCAAGCATAAGGCTGCTGTCCGTTTCATTGTTAACACTTGTTCAATCATGTTCTATTCATTTTTGATTTATGTTTTATAGTTTATGCATTCACATTTTTTATATGATTGTCTATTCACGGGTGCAAAGATACTTGTTTCATTTCAGATACACTTTGTCTTTTGTAACAGATACTTTGCCGTTAATAACAAACTTTGTAAGAACGAGTCTTTCCGCCCTTTAACAATTGTTTCACTACATAAATACCTTTTTCAGGTTTATTCACTTTTACACCAGCTATATTATAATAATAGGTGGCGATAACTTCTTCATCGTTCACATTCTGCTCAATTCCCGTATCCGTCTGTTTCATGTACCATTCCTTGTACCAGTTCATGCAGGCATAGCCGCAGCACTCTTCAAAGAGTTTGTGCTTCTTGGCATTCTGGAAGCCCGGAATCACCTTGCCTGTTTTCAGATACTCGTCAATGTCATAATACTCCTGCGGATGGGTAAGGGTCATACCGATGTTGCCGTAATGGTCGTGCACTGCCTTCCATGCCATTCCCCATTTCGAGGTAGATGCCGTTGCCCAGCTGCCCAGGTTAGGCTGAGTCCACTGACCCCATTCGTTGTAGTGACCTTCGCTCGCCTTGTCAGGATCTTCCGGACTCCAGTCTATCTCCGTTACCATGATAGGCTTCGACTCTACCATCGGAACTTGACTCTTGAAGTTACGGATAAAAGTATCGTGATTGCAATTCTTATCGGTCATGTTGCCATACCATCCGGAATAAACATGCACGGCATAAGAGAAATTATCCTCGCTGTCTGTGATAGGATACTTGGCATAATTCTGATACTGGCTCTGATAACCGGCACCCGGCACCCAGATGATGCCCTTGAAGCCCTGTGCACGAATCTCATCAACCACCGGCTGGAAGTAATCATGCAGTGCTTTATCCGAATTAGAGCCATCACTCAGATGAACCCTCACCGGCTCGTTGGCTAGTTCGATAGAGATAATACCCGAATTCTGCCGGATATACTCATCGGCAACAAAGGCCTTCCATATCGACTTCAGGTAGCGGTTGTACTTATCGCCTACGCTGATGTCGCCAGGACATACACCCGGTGGACGCACGATGACGTAGAGTCCGTGGGCAATGGCATCCTTAATTAATGGGATATAGAGTTTCTGGAGATAGAGGCGATAGCGCGCCATGCTGAATGCCGAGATGTCAGCCTCGTTCTCTGCCTTCTTCGTTGGATCGTTGGTCCAGCAAGGATCCATGTGCAGACGGAACACGGTGCAGTAAGCTCCCTGCTCCTTGTCGGTAATAGCCGAAAACTGCTTGGAGAAATATTCCAAGCAAGGCTGTATATCTGATTCTGAATAATCAGCTTTCCACTGTTGCCATCTCCAACCGTTGAAATATCGGTTGGGCGTATCCATTACTCCATGCAAGACTACGGTCTTACCATTGGCATCAACAAGATTCTTGCCCTCTACACGCAGTGCCGGCAATATTCCATCAACTTGCAGAGCTGTCTGGTTGCCAGCCGCATTCCCCACCAATGCAAACATCGCAAGAGCTAGGAAAGCTATAAAGTTCTTTCTGTTCATAATATATATTTTTAGATTATATCACTTTTTCTGATTGTTATTTATTTATCATACCTAGAAACAATCTTTAGTACCCTAAAAAGAGAATGGCGCGTATCCCTACGCACCATTTCCATAAAACCAATTAATCATGATCCTTCAATCATAATATATTCATATTAAATTGAACTCAAATGCTATAAACCTATTTATAGAAAACTAGCAAAAGAATATTTAATAACCTAAAACCACCGTTTCATAACAAACTTAAACCTAAAACCAAAACAATTATTCATTATTTGATGGTGCAAAGGTATAAATAAATCCCCAAATAAGCTTTATCCTACGTAACCGATACTTCATAAAGAGTTTATGCGTGTAACATATACTTTGTGCCATATTACATCGTCCGAATATGAGGGTAAAAAAGAGTGTATTATGGTTACTTGCAACCAAAAAATTACCGATTTATTCTGATATTCCAACAAAAAAGTGTATTTTTGCAAACAGATAATAAAACTATAATATAAACAAAGCATGAAATCTTTAAACCAATTAATCATCACGCTGATGGCTTGTCTCTTCTCCATCCAAGCATGGGCACAAAGTGGTAAACTGTTTAATACAGACAATCAGCTCTCGAGCAACCTCGCCACGCAGGTGTTCCAGGACAAGAGCGGATTCATCTGGATAGCCACCCGTAATGGCTTGAATACTTACGATGGTTACCATATCACCGTAATGAAGAAAGATATGTCCAATTTTTTGGGTCTTAAAAGCAACTATATCAATAGCATAGCACAAGACGATAAGGAACATATTTTATTGGGAACCAATAATTCTTTATTGGAATTTACAGGAAGCGAATTCCACAAAATTCCCATGCTCGACTCCAAAGGCGAAGAACTCGCCACCTACGTAAAGCAGGTATATCCCCTAAAGAATAAAGACGTAGCCGTGGCTACATCCGGTTATGGCATCATGATTAAGAAGAAAGATGCCCAGGAATGCCATGCCATGAAGGGAGAGGTGGAAAAACTGAAATATATCCACAAACTCCTGGAAGATAAACGGGGCAGACTCTGGATCATCACCGAAGACGGAAAACTCTACCGCAAGGAAACAAACGGTAGAGTCACCTCCCACTTTGCCGGTACCGAAGGCGTGGACGCACAGGATATCCAGCAGGACGTCCTGGGCAACCTCTATCTCGCCAGCAAGAACCAGGGCGTACATCTGCTCAGGGCAGGAAGCAACGTCTTTACCCGAATCAGCAGCATCGGAAACCTGCCCATCGGAAACATCTATATCAGCCACAATAACAAACTCTATATCGGCTGCGACGGACTGGGCATCTATGTATATGACCCTCAGACCGGATTCCTGCAGGATAACCCTCTCTTCAGCCGACTGGTGAACCTGGCCAAGAGCAAGGTAACCAGCATCATAGAAGACAATCAGGGAAACATCTGGGTGAGCATGCTGCAAAAAGGCGTGTTCATGCAGAGCAACATACAAAACGACTTCAACTACATGGGCTTCCGCCTGGGCAGCCGCAACGTGATTGGCGAAAACTGCGTTACCAGCCTCAGCATCAACCAGGGCAACCAGGTGTGGGTGGGTACCGACAAGGATGGCCTATACCTATTTAATATAGCAACCCGCAGCGTAGAGGGGCATTTCCTGAACCAGCACACCGTGCTCACCCTCTGTAAGGACGAGCAGGGCAGAACCTGGGTGGGAACCTATACCGACGGTCTGGGCTATATGGATGCAGCCGGAAGCTTCCACCCTGTTGATTTGGGCATCAGCAAGTCGGTGGGCATCTTCGATATCAAGCAAGACCCACAGGGCAACATCTGGATAGCCACCATGGGCGAAGGTCTCTTCTGCCTGCAGAAAGACGGAAGCCGAAGGAACTACAAGGCTAAATATGGTGCAGATAACAACCTCAAGGTCAACAGCCTGCCCAACGATTACCTCATCAAGATGGCCTTATCAAAGGATGGCAACCACGTGTATATAGCCACCTCTGTGGGACTGGCGTGCCTCGACCGCAAGCGAAACAGCTGGGTTTCCACCTTCAAGGGCATCAACTGCCTGAACAAGAACAGTTTTTCGCACTGCGTGTTTGTAGATAGCAAAGACCACGTATGGTATGGCACCGAGGATGGAGTCTTCTGCTTCGACTTCAGAAAAGGAATAGAGCCTAAACATTATTCCACAGCCCAAGGACTCACCGACAACGGTGTGGCGAGTATCACGGAAGACAACAAGGGCAAAATATGGCTGGGTACAAACAGCGGACTCAACATGCTGAACCCCAAGGATGGCAGCATCATCAGGTTTTATACCGAAAGCGGACTGCAGAGCAACGAGTTCAGCGATGCTTCCGTATGCACCACCCAGGATAAGAAGGTGATTCTGATGGGTGGCTCTGGCGGAATCAACTGGTTCCAGGCCGACCGGGTAAAGCAGCACCCATGGCAGGCAAAGGTGGTTATCTCGGGCTTCGTGGTCAACAACAAGGCAGTGACCCCAGGCATGGAGTCGGGCAGCTATACCATCACAGACAGCTGGGTAACGGTGGCACGGGAGTTCAATCTCTCGCACGATGGCAACACCTTCTCCCTGCAGCTCTCTACCCTCACCTATAATAATGTGGAGCAGATAAGATACGCCTACAGCATCAACGGCGATGCCTGGCGCACCGTGCCAGCCGGACAGAACGAACTTGCCTTCTCGCACATGGCTCCCGGCAGCTACAAATACCGCATCAAGGCCATCTGCAACGGCTACGAAACACCGGTGAAGGAGTTCACCATCATCGTTCACCCAGCCTGGTATGCCAGCATCTGGGCAAAGCTCTTCTATCTGCTGCTCCTCATAGCAGCCATCATGCTCTACCTGCGCCACCGCAAGCGCCAGATGGAAGACCAGCTCATCCTGCAGCAGCACATCCACGCCGAAGAGATGGGCGAGGCGAAGATCAAGTTCTTCATGAACATCAGTCACGAAATCCGTACGCCATTGACACTGATTATCACCCCATTGCTCTCCCTGATTAAGGAAGACAAAGAGCCTCACCGTCAAGGCATCTACGAGATTATCCGAAAGAACTCGGAACGTATCCTTCACCTCATCAACCAGATGATGGATCTCAGAAAGATTGACAAGGGACAGATGGTAATGCGTATGTGCAAGACCGATATGGTTTCGTTCATCAATGAAGAATACGACCTTTTCAAGCAGCAAGCCATTGCCAAGAGCATCGACTTCGAATACCAGCATGACTGCGAAGAGCTTCCTGTATGGATAGACCGCAACAACTTCGACAAGGTGATAATTAACACCCTCTCGAATGCCTTCAAGTTTACCCCTACGGCAGGTCACATCCTCCTCTCGCTCACCCACACCGACCACCATGCCTACATCAGCATCAAGGACAGCGGCATCGGTATCCCGAAGGATAAGTTGGAAACTATCTTCCAGCGCTTCTACCAGACCCCTGACGACCCTAACGACCGCAACGTCGGTACGGGCATCGGTCTCGATCTCACCCGCTCGCTCGTGGAACTGCACTACGGCACCATCTCTGCCCGCAACAACGAGGGCGAGAAGGGAAGCAAGTTTGAGCACGGAAGCGAGTTCATCATCCGCATTCCATTGGGCAAGGATCATCTCAAACCAGAAGAGATCATCGAGGAAGAAGAGATGAAGAAAGATCAGAATAATGAACTTGCTGAAGCTGAACAGGAAGAACAGCTGGCAGAAAACAATGACCAACCAGCCGAAACCTTGAACAATTCCGATACTACCCCAACCTCTGCCAAGGGAGCCAAGGCAGAAATCGTGATTGTGGAAGACGAAGAGGATATTCAGGAATACCTGAAAGCACAGCTCTCCAGCGACTTCAAGATTCGCACATATCCTAACGGAAAGGTGGCACTGAACGAGATTCTGAAGAATAAGCCAGACCTTGTCATCAGCGACATCATGATGCCGGAAATGGACGGAACCACCCTCTGCGCCAAGCTGAAATCAAACATCAACACCAACGATGTGCCTATCATCCTGCTCACAGCCAAGAGCCGTGAGGAAGACCAGCTGGAAGGATTGCAGACCGGTGCCGATGCCTACATTCTGAAGCCGTTCAACATGGACATTCTGCACCGCAACATTATCAACCTGCTCACCGTGCGCCGCACTTTGCGCAATAAGTTTACGGGCAATGAAAGCCAGAATCACCAGGTAGAACAGATAGAAATGCAGACACCTGACAATTCCCTGATGCAACGGATAATGGAGGTTATCAACGAAAACATCAACGATTCCGACCTGAGTGTGGACATGATAGCACAGAAGGTGGGCATCAGTCGTGTACACCTGCACCGCAAGATGAAGGAACTGACCAATCAGACGCCACACAGCTTCATCCGCAACATCCGACTGCAGCAGGCAGCCAAATTGCTCAAGGATGGCAAGCAAAGCATCACTGAAGTGATGTACGCATGCGGCTTCTCCAATTCCGCAAGTTTCAGCACCATGTTCAAGAACCTCTATGGCTGTTCTCCTAGAGAATACATGCAGAATGCCATGAAGAAATAAAGATGATACACAATAGAAAAAAGAATATGTAACAAAAACAAAGCTTTATGAAACTTTGAAAAAAGTCTTGGTTACATTTCACAATGAAAGATTGCAAATAAAGCCGTAACTTTGCAGCGGAAAAACCAGTATGGATTCTCATCCCTGGTTTTCCGCTGCATTTTTATCTTATTGTATAATCTTTAAAATCAACGAACATAATGAAGAAATTAGCAATCTTATCGCTTTCGATGATGCTTGCTGCCGGAGCACAGGCTCAGAATGCCCAGTTCGACTACTTCAAGTATGCCGGCAACGATGCACGATTCAACGTGCCAATCGACAAGAGTCATCAGTATTACAACCCTGTATTGGCAGGATTTTATCCCGACCCATCTCTCTGCCGCGTAGGTGACACCTATTATCTGGTGAATTCTTCCTTCACCTTCTTCCCAGGTGTGCCTCTCTCTACCAGCAAGGATTTGGTAAATTGGACTCCAGCCGGGCATGTGCTCACCCGCCAATCGCAGGTGCCTCTGAAGGGTCAGCATGTATCAGGCGGTATCTTCGCACCAGCCATCAGCTATAACAAGAAGAACAAGACCTTCTATATGATTACCACCAACGTGGGAGCCGGAAACTTCTTCGTCAAGTCCAAGGACCCATCCAAGGGTTGGAGCGAACCTATCTATCTGAAGAAGATTGATGGCATCGACCCTAGCTTCTTCTTCGATGACAACGGCAAGGGATATATCGTTCATAACGGTCCTGTGGTTGGCGGTGCTGATTACGAGGGACAGCGTGCTATCCGCTGCTTCGAATTCGACGTAAAGGGCGACAGCATCAAGGGCGACTTCAAGGAGATTCTCCGTGGAGGAACCCATGTAGAGGCTCGTCCTATCTGGATTGAAGGTCCTCACCTCTTCAAGAAGGGCAAGTTCTATTATCTGATGTGTGCAGAAGGTGGTACAGGCGGTTGGCATAGCGAGGTGATTCTGCGTGCAAAAAATCCGATGGGTCCTTGGGAAGAATGCCCTAACAATCCTATCCTTACCCAGCGTACCGGACTCGATCCAAACCGCAAGGACCCTGTATCCAGCGCTGGTCATGCAGACATAGTAGAAGATGGAAAGGGTAACTGGTGGGCTGTATTCCTGGCTTGCCGCCCATACGAGGAGGATATGTACAACACAGGTCGCGACACCTATCTTCTGCCGGTAACATGGAAGAATGGCTGGCCAGAGATTCTTGCCAAGAATACTCCTATTTCTACCGTTGGAGAGAAGGCTGGTCTGAAACCAGCTGAAAAGAATGAGTTCTCAGGAAACTTCTCTTACGTGGATAATTTTGATGCAGCAGACAATGGAGCAGGTCTGAAGGATCTGAATCCTCGCTGGATGTTCCTCCGCGACTTCGTGGATTGCTATAAGGTAGAGAACGGCAAACTGAAGATGAATCTCTTGCCGGGCAATATCTACAAACGTGAACCGATGTCTGCCATCTGGGCTCGTCAGCAGCACGGCACATTCACTGCCGAGACTGAAATCAACTTCACTCCTCGCAACGACAAGGAGATAGCAGGTTTGGCACTTCTCCAGAAGGAAGACCACAACTTCGTGTTGGGTAAGACCATGAAGAATGGCAAGCTGATGATTACCCTGACCCGTGCCGAGAAGAACAACGTCACCATCGCCTCAGCCCCTATCAAGGCAGGCAAGCTGAAGCTGAAGGTAGAGGGTCATGACAGATATTACGATTTCTATTATGCCGAGGAAGGCGGTGATTGGCAGTTGCTCGCCAAGGGCGTGGATGCCTCTAACCTGAGTACTCAGAAGAGCGGTGGCTTCATCGGAGCCTGCATCGGTCTCTATGCTTCTTCCAACAAGGAATAAGAACTTTCAAATATCAAACCAGAAAAAGCCCCCTCGAAGGAAGGTATAAAACAAGAAAAGGCTCCCCGCAATGAGGAGCCTTTTTCTGTTTATATCTTTCTTCAAGAAACTTTTCTGTACTATTTATTCTTTACGATATCCAATGTCATTTTGCCGACCCAGATAGCGCCCTTGCCGTTCTGATCTACAGGCACCTGCTTGCCATCGAGATCTGTTCTGTACTTCAACTTCTGGAAGAGGCTGTGGCTGTGACCTCCCAATACCAGGTCGATATTGCGGGATGCGGCAATCACCTCGGTATCATCCGTGCCGTCTATATTCCAGCCCAGATGAGAGATGCAGATGATGACATCACACTTCTCCTTCTTTTTCAGGATCTCTGTCATCTCGTTCGCCTTCTGGATAGGATCCAGGTACTGGATGCAACCGTAGTTCTTCTCAATCACCAAGCCGGCAAGCTGCGGAGCCAGTCCGAAGACGCCAATCTTGAGTCCCTTGCGATGCAATATCACGTATGGTTTCACAATATCCGCCAGCTCGGTGCCGGTGAAATCGTAGTTGGCACAAACAATCGGGAACTTTGCCATCTTGAAGAGACGCACCATATTGTCCATGCCGTAATCGAACTCATGGTTTCCGATGGTGGCTGCATCATACTTCATCTCGTTCATCAATCCCACTTCTACATCCCCCTTGAAGAGCGAATAGTAAGGAGATCCCTGAGAGAAGTCGCCACTGTCGAAGAGCAGAAGATCTGGATTCAGACTGCGTTCCTGCTTGATCATTGCCACACGGCGGAGGTAGCCTCCACGGTTTGCTATGGCTGTATCTGCGAGATTCGGATTGTAAGGCATCACGCAGGAGTGGGTATCATTGGTATGGAGCACCACGAGCTGCTTCACTACCTTTGGAGTCTTCTGCGCCTTTGCCTCCTTCTTGGCCTTTGAATTCTTCAGGACTTTAGCCTGTACTGTTGCCGGCTGCAGCGTGAATGATGCCAGCGCCAGCGCTATATATAATAATGTATGTTTCATTTCTGTACTTATTTAGTTAGTCTATCTGCATTCCAGGGATTGCAAATCCCCGGAAACCTTCGTTCCCCCTATTCTACTACGCAGCGGCCTTCTACTCTTGACTCCACTACCTTGCCCTGAGCCTTCATCTCACGGAAATAGTCCATGATGATGTAGCGCACATTGTTCTCCTTCGCCTTAGGAGCCACCACATCGGTACCGCTCTTGAAGGCAACAAGCTGGTCGTTGCCTTCGGCAAGATAATCGAGGGTGGCTATGCGATAGCTCTTGGCTGGATCGACAGGTTCTCCGTTCAGGGTTACGTTCTTCAGCTTTCCGTCGCGGGTGATAACCATTCTTACGGCATGGCTCACTCCCTCGCCGCCACGGTGGGCTATCTGCTGGAAGAGTTCAAGCACCTTCTCGCCGGTAAGCGTGAGGAAACAGATTTTGTTCTCGAAAGGAGCCACCTCGCTCACATCACCTACGTTGATATCGCCCTTGGCAAAGTCAGCACGGATGCCACCCATGTTATACACCGAGAAGACAGGCTGCTCATTAAACTGTCTGCCACCCCATACCAGGATGTCAGAAAGCAGATTACTCAACTCGCTCTCAGGGCGATGGCGGGTCATATCATGAGCCACGGATCCCACTACAGGTCCCATGATGCTATCCACCTTGTGCTGATAAGGGGCGATGAACTTCGCAGCCTCAGCATCAGGCTGGGCATCCCATTTCCGGTCTATCAAAATACGGGTTCTCTCCACCTTTGCCACCTTGAATTTCTGGGCAAAGGCTGGACTTGCCATCAGCATCAGAGCCATGGAGGCAAGCATCATCTGCATACTATTCTTTTTCTTCATACCTTTTACAATATTCTAATTACGGGATGCAAAGATACAAAATAAATCGGCGAAAACGGCGAAAACGGCGAGAAAAAACGTTTCATTAGTAAAGAAAACAAAAAAAGAAGGTGAAAAAGAGAAGAAACCCGCTGAAAATTTGCGAGATACGAGAAAAAGTAGTAACTTTGCACCCGCTTTTCGGCGTAACCGCTGTTGTCTGGGCAGAAGTGTTGCCCGGCCATGTTGCGTTGGAACGACAAACAATTTTTAATTTTATACAAAAAATGGATTTGATTAAAGTTGCTGAAGAAGCATTTGCAACCGGCAAGAAGTTCCCTGAGTTCAAGGCAGGTGACACTATCACAGTCGCTTACAAAATCGTCGAGGGTACTAAGGAGCGTATCCAGCTCTATCGTGGTGTAGTTATCAAGATCTCTGGTCATGGTGACAAGAAGCGTTTCACTGTTCGTAAGATGTCAGGTACTGTAGGTGTAGAGCGTATCTTCCCTATCGAGTCACCAGCTATCGATTCTATCGAGGTGAACAAGCACGGTAAGGTACGTCGCGCTAAGTTGTACTACTTGCGTAAGCTCACAGGTAAGAAGGCTCGTATCGCTGAGAAGAAGACCATCGCTAAGAGCGCTGAGTAATTTTCTTAGTTACCTATTAAAAATTAGAATCAGAAAAAGGGCATCCGATCTCACGATTGGATGCCCTTTCTGTATTTCCTTATTCTCCGGCGCTGTAGTTTGTCAGCCCGTCATCGGTGCCGTGCAATGCGCCCTGCAGATCAGCCCAGCTCTGGAATCCGGCAAGCAATGCCAGACGGTTGAGTGTCTGCTGTGAAGGTTTCTCCTTTCCTTTCATTATTTCCCATACCTTGTGCAGCAACTTGTTGTTTCTATGCTTCTCTTCGTGCTGCAGGTGTTCCCTGCCTAGCTTCTTCTCCAAAGCTACAGCGAGGATTTTCAAATCATTTTTCATTGTGATTATCCTTCCTCAAATTCTCAATTCCTTTAATTTCTCAAATTTTCATTTTTCATTCCTAACTGCGGGCAAAAGTACACAATATTTTTGAAACGGAGTCATGTTTGGGAGATTATTTTTGAATTTCGCACGAAAAAAATGGTTTTCTCATATTTTTTTTGTAATTTTGCAACCAAATTCTAAATACATTTCTTAATTAAGATGAAAGAATTAGCACTTAAGTACGGATGCAATCCGAATCAGAAGCCTTCTCGCATCTATATGGATGACGGAAGGGAACTGCCTATCGAAGTTATCAACGGCCGTCCTGGCTACATCAACTTCCTGGATGCTTTCAACTCTTGGCAATTGGTCAAGGAACTGAAGGCAGCTACAGGAATGCCTGCTGCCGCTAGTTTCAAACATGTTTCTCCTGCTGGTGCTGCCATCGGCTTGCCACTGAGCGACACATTGAAGAAGATTTACTTCTGCGATGACGTAGATTTCGAACTTTCTCCTTTGGCATGCGCTTATGTTCGTGCTCGTGGTGCAGACCGCATGTGCTCTTACGGTGACTTTGTTGCCCTGAGCGATGTATGCGACGAGGCTACAGCCCTGCTCATCAAGCGTGAGGTGAGCGACGGCGTGATTGCTCCAGGCTTTACCCCTGAGGCTATCAAGGTGTTGAAGGAGAAGCGCAAGGGTACCTACTGCGTCATCCAGATTGATCCTGACTACGTGCCAGCTCCTATCGAGCACAAGCAGGTATTCGGTGTTACCTTCGAGCAGGGACGCAACGAGGTGAAGCTCGATGATCCAGCTCTCTTCGAGGATATCCCTACCAAGAACAAGAACTTCACTGCAGAGGCTAAGCGCGACCTGATTATCTCGCTCATCACCCTGAAATATACTCAGAGTAACTCTGTATGCTACGTGAAGGATGGTCAGGCTATCGGTATCGGTGCCGGTCAGCAGAGCCGTATCCACTGTACCCGTCTGGCTGGTTCCAAGGCTGATGAGTGGTGGTTGCGCCAGTGTCCTAAGGTGATGAACCTGCCTTTCAAGGAGAAGATTCGCCGTGCCGACCGCGACAATACCATCAACGTCTATATCTCTGACGAGTGGGAGGATGTATTGCAGGATGGCGTATGGGAGCAGTTCTTCACTGAGAAGCCTGAGCCACTGACCCGCGAGGAGAAGAAGGCTTGGATTGCCCAGAACAAGGGTGTATCTTTAGGTAGCGATGCTTTCTTCCCATTCGGCGACAACATTGAGCGTGCTCACAAGAGTGGTGTAGAATACATAGCAGAAGCAGGCGGTAGCATCCGTGACGATAATGTTATCGATACATGCGATAAGTACGGCATAGCCATGGCGTTTACTCACGTTCGCCTCTTCCATCATTAATTTATATAATATAAAAGGTATATGAGCGATATTGACGATATTATCATGGGTGGCATGGTTTTCAAGGGCGGCGGCGGTCCGAAGAAGGACGACGACGACAAGGTGAAGACCAAGGCCAAGAAGAAGAAGTACATTACGGGTGCTCACGGAAGCGGCTCTGCCCGTCAGAAGGCAAAGTATCGCCAACAGAGAGCCAACCGTAAATCGCAGAAGAAGAAGTAATTCTTTTCTTCTGAGAATAAAAAGTAAATCCCCATCGACAGGAACTGTCCAGTCGATGGGGATTTTTTCGTATTTCAGACATCAGTCTTCATTGAGCCTGATGCCCTGCCAGGTGGAAACCAGGTCGCCCGATACGGCTATGGTTGGCGTCTGACTCTTCTCATTCACCACTACCGACTTCTGCGCCACATTCGTCTTCACATAGTCGAAGAGATCGCCATAGGTAACCTTGCCCTTACTCTCCTGCAGTTTCTTCAGGAGGAAATAGGTAAAGAGTCCGTGCTTCTTTTCCTTGTAGGGATAAGCGGTCTCGCTGCCCTGGGCTGCCGTCATCACGAGCATATTGCCCTTCGGAGCCTCAGCCTTTGCCTTGAGCGCTACCCCTCGGGCAGAAGCCAGCATACCCTCGCCTCGCTTGCTGCCGCTGAAGCAGGCATCCATCAGCACCGTAACGCAGGCTGCGTTCAGACCGTTGAGTTCAGAATACAGCCTGCTCATACTGTAACCCGTTGCCGGAATATTACTCTTGCCATCTATGGGCAGAAGATAGGAAGTACCGTTACTCTCGTCGGGCATTCCATGTCCGGCATAATAGAAGATAAATCTAGCCTCAGCCCCATAGGCTTTGGCGATGTTCTGCATCCAGTTGATTTCCGCCAGCATATTGTTGAGGGTGGCATCCTTGCGGACATGCAGGTTGCTTTCCGGAATGCCGAGCAGCTTAACGCAGTATTCCCTGAAAGCCATACCGTCGTTGAGGGCAAACTCCACGTTCACTTCCTCCTGGTAATTCTCGTTGGCGATGATCACGGCAAAGGTCTTCTCCTGCTTTACCTTCGAAACAGGAATATTCAGATCCACATCCGATTTCAAATAGCTTGCCAGCGTATTCATGTTTTCGTGGGCTCCCACCGCCTGCACCGTTTTCCGGGTAGCAACAGCCTGATGCTCATCCCTTACAAATTCCTGGGCACAGGTAGAGTCGGTTCTCATTACCTTCACCAGTCCTTTCTTGCCCACAGAGATTCTCTGAGAGTGGACAGGTAACGAGAACCAACATCCTGCTGCCATCATCACCTTCATCATGATATTCTTCCATTTCATACACTAGCGGTTTTGATGTTTACACCTTATTATATATATAGAGTTTGATAGATTTCCTTTAACTTCCCTTTAACTTTCATTAACTTTCCTCTAACTCCCCATTTACCAGTCATCCGAGAATCCGTCGGAAGAATCGGCGAGAAGTGCCTCTTTCAGGATATCGATGATGGAGTTCTGGAAAGCCGAAGCCATCACGAAAGCCTTGCTCGATGCCAGCTTGTGCTTGTCCTTTTCTACATAAGGATAGCAGGAACTGATGTTCCACACCTCATCCTTGCTCACCACCTCGTCATCATCCGCCTCACCAGTAGCAGCCGCGGCGAGCACACTGGCGATGGCACTTGTCCATCCGCCGCCCGATTTTACGGTCACTTCGTAGCTGTCCATATAGACGCTCACCCTTGCCTTCTCCTCCTTTACGTCCACACGGATATACGGCATCATATCCACCTGATAATGGTTGACTCCGGCATTCTGTCGGGCGATGTTCTCGATATAAGCCTGGGTGATGATCAGTCCCTGTTCGGCATTCTGCTCTCGGATTACGCCGTGGGTATCCTTACTGTTGAATGCGCGGTTGAACCATTCGATGGCTTTCTTGAAGATTTCTGCCTTCGACTGACCAGCGCAGGCGATGACCTCCTGATAGTTCAGGCGGTTCTTGTTGTCCAGGGCTACTTCCTTGCTCAGGTTTCCTGCAGCCTCTGTCCAGTTATCGCCATACTTGTCCTTGGCGTATCTCTCGATCTGTTCGGCTGTAAAGACCTGGGCACTTGCCGTAAGGGCAAGCACGCAGAGTGCAAGTGTGATAAGATATTTCTTCATATTATCATTTGTATTTTAAGTGATGCCGCAAAGATAGCATTTTTTAAAATACAAACCCGTTCAGATGATAAAAACCCATGATGCAATGCGTAAAAACTTGCATCTGATGGCTTTTGATCATCCAAACGGGTGGAATTTTTCGATTAACAGGAGTAATTTTCGCTATTTCTAGTTCTTCACGCTCTTTACGCCCTTGCCCTTGGTAAGATGCAGGGTGGCTGCCTTGAGCTTGTGATTGCTGTGGTCGAAGATGATGGCTGGATCCAGGCGCTTGCCGCCGAAAGACACCTCGAAATGGAGATGCTCTGTGGTGGCTCTGCCAGTGCGGCCCGTAAGACCGATTACCTGACCTGCCTTCACCTTATCACCCTTCTTCACCATGTTCTTACTCTGATGGCTATAGAGCGTTTCCAAGCCGTAGGCATGCTTGATGCGGATGCAGTTGCCATAGCCGTAGTAAGGTCCCGAGGCAACCACCACGCCATCGAAGGCGGCATAAATCTCGTCGTTAGGCTTGGTCTTCAAATCCACACCCGAGTGACGGCGGGCACCTCCGTATGGACTGATGACACGGGCATCAGGCAATGGATATGCCCATGCCTTCTCCTCTATCTTCTCCAGATCGAGCAGGAAGGTGTTGGTAATGGTAAACGGGTCGTACACCTCGTCAGGGTCGAGGGTCATGGCGTGATCGCTACGGCTGCTTCCCGATTTCTTATTTGTTTCCTTATTGTTTCTATCGTTCTTGGAAACGGAGGAGTCCTTGCCACCAATCACCTTGATGCCGATGCGGTTGCCCTCCTTGCGGAACTGCACGGTCTGTCGGCGGAGCTTATGACTCTTCGGCTCGATGATCGTCTCCGGATTGATGCGCGCACCGTTCACCATGATGGAGAAATCACAATAGGTCTCTCCATCTCGGGTGCCCACGATGGCGATGGTCTGTCCGGCGTCTATCGACTGTCCCACCTTCACCAGGTTCTCGGCATTGTTGGCATACACGGTTTCCAGACCGTTGTCATGGCGGATCACAATCACGTTGCCCATCGACTCGGTCTTGCGCGAGAGACGCACATAACCATCAAACATAGCCTTCACTGCATCGCCCTTAGTTGTAGAGATGCGCATCACGCTGTTGCCATTGATAAGGCTAGCCTTGCCCACAGGAAGCGGGAATGAATATTCCTTGGCACGGAATATCTCAAAGTCAACATTGAAGGCTTGACTCTGGGCAAAGAGACCTGGCGTTGCGATGCTCACCTGCTGTTGCTCGGCGGCAGTAAACTCATTCTTGGCGGGCATGAAACTGCTCAGCGAAAGCATCAGCATTCCCGAGACGGCAGCCAGCCCGATTCTTCTTCTTAATCTTCTGTTTACAATCATTCTCTATTCTTTTAGATTCATTTTTTAAATTTAACCATTAAATCTTAAAACATAAAAACATCCATTTTTCCCTCTTCGTTCATAGAAAAGAGAAAAATGGATGTTATCTTGAAAACTTACTTCATCAGAATGCCGGTATAGATTCTGCCACTCTCTATGCCCAGCTTTCTTGCCGAGAAGAACTCGTCGCTATGGGCAAAGGTACAGATGCCGCAATCCTGGATATTCTCCTCAGCCACACCGCAATGCAGCAGGATCTGCTTGTTGCAGAGCGGCAGGTTGATGTGCCACTTCAGCGGCTGCACGATGTTTCCTTCTGCAGCCAGGCGCTCACGCTCGGCAACATCTACCGAAAAGGCGGCATTGGGGCGCTGCTCGGCAATCTCTTCCATCGGGAAGGCTGCCTGCTCGAAAGCCTCATACACCTCATCGCCTACCTCGAAATGCTCCAGCGAGATACCCGGACCAATCACAGCCTTCAGCTTCTTTGGCTCCGTATGATAGGCGAAAGCCATTTCCTGGATGGTCTTGTGGACGATGCGTGCCAGCGTGCCTCGCCATCCGGCATGGATGGCTGCCACGGCATGGTGCTCCTCGTCGTAGAGCAGGATTGGGATGCAGTCGGCGGTGGAAACGCCTATGCATACGCCCTTCTCATTGGTCATCACGGCATCTACGCCCTCGAGAATCATCTTGCGGATGTTCTCAGGCATTGAGAAATAATCTCCTGCCACCTGACGGACCTCTACTCCATGCACCTGATGCGGCAGGATGATATGGTCGATGCTTATGCCCAGCTCATCCGCCAGCTTCCTGCGGTTCTCTGCCACGTGTTCGGCGCAGTCGCCACAATAGTCATTGATATTGAATTCGCTGTAGTTGCCCTGGCTTACTCCTCCCTTTCGGGTGGTAGAGAAAGCTGTGACGCCCTCAGCGATATGATATTCCTTATTCATATTCGAAATCATCTAAGTCATCTACATCCTCGATTTCATCCTCGTCGATATACTCCACGATGTCCTCGCCCTCAGCCTCGAGTTCCTGCTGGAAGCGGCTCATATCCTTGTCACGGTGAACGAGGGTATCTTCTGAAGTAATCTCCTGCAGCTTGTTGCTCTCTGAATTCAACTCCTTCCAGAGCACATCCTTGAGTTCCTGGATGCCCTGTCCGGTAACTGATGAGATGAATACCACCGGAAGATCGGTTGGCAGGGTCTCCTTCAGCATCTCGATGAGCTCCTCGTCCAGCAGGTCACACTTGGTGATGGCGAGCACGCGATGCTTGTCGAGCATCTCTGGGTTGAAGTTCTTCAACTCGCCCAGCAGCACCTCGTATTCCTTCTTGATGTCGTCGGTATCGCCTGGAACCATGAAGAGGAGCAGCGAGTTGCGCTCGATGTGTCGCAGGAATCGCAGTCCCAAGCCCTTTCCTTCGCTCGCTCCCTCGATGATACCCGGGATATCTGCCATCACGAAACTCTGATGGTCGCGGTAATCCACGATTCCCAGCGATGGCTCAAGGGTGGTAAACGGATAGTTGGCTATCTTTGGACGGGCACTGGATACGGCAGAGAGCAGGGTTGACTTTCCGGCATTAGGGAAACCCACAAGACCCACATCGGCAAGGAGCTTCAGCTCCATGATGATGGTCATCTCCTGCATCGGCTCACCTGGCTGCGCATAGCGTGGAGCCTGGTTGGTAGAGGTACGGAACTGGAAGTTGCCCAGTCCGCCACGTCCGCCCTTCAGGAGCAGTACTTCCTGACCGTCGTAAGCCACGTCGCAGACGAACTTACCGGTTTCGGCATTATACACCACGGTACCGCAAGGCACATCGATATAGATGTCCTTACCATCAGTGCCGTGGCACTTGTCACGTCCTCCATTGCCACCATGCTCGGCGAAGAAGTGGCGCTGATACTTCAGATGCAGCAAGGTCCAGTAGTTGTGGTTGCCGCGAAGATAGATGCTTCCTCCACGTCCGCCATCGCCACCGTCAGGTCCACCATTCGGTTGGTACTTCACGTGGCGCAGGTGCATGGAGCCTTTACCACCCTTACCAGAGCGGCAGTTGATCTTTACATAATCTACGAAATTGGATTCAGCCATTGATTTTTCTTTTTAATTTGAACGTTGAATCTTCTTCTTTTGAACGGAAGATTCTTCTTTTTTTAATGAATAAATCTTCCCCGCAGCCTTGCGGGGAAGATTATTATATCTTGATTACAAGTTGTCGATCACATTGCAAACACGAGCAAAGATCTCATCTACTGTTCCGAGACCCTCGATGTGGTGGTGGATACCCTCCTTCTCATACCAGTCGATGAGAGGAGCAGTCTGTGTATGATATACGTTGAGACGCTTCTTGATAGTCTCCTCGTTGTCATCAGAACGGCCACTCAACTTACCGCGGTTGAGCAGACGAGCCATCAACTCATCCTCTGGAACGGCAAGCTCGATCATGGCAGCAATCTTGTGACCACGCTCAGAGAGCATCTTCTTCAAAGCCTCAGCCTGTGGAGTGGTACGTGGGAAACCATCGAAGATCACACCTGCGTGATCCTTACCGAAGCTGTCATATACGCTTGCGAGGATGTCGATCATCAACTCGTCTGGAATCAACTGACCATTGTCGATATAACCCTTGGCAGTCTTGCCGAGCTCTGTACCATTCTTGATTTCGTTACGAAGAACGTCACCTGTTGAAATGTGACCGAGACCATACTTCTCGATCATCTTGTCGCTCTGTGTACCCTTACCAGCACCTGGAGCGCCGAAAATTACGATATTTTTCATTTTTACCTTAATATATATAAATTGTTTTATGTTGTGTCTCCCACATGCTTCACCCCCTATTCTTCTACAATCGTGTAGATGTCGCGGAGGTTTCTGCCTTCTTGGTCATAATCTAATCCATATCCTACGATGAAATCGTTAGGGATTTCCATTACGGCATAGTTGATGTTCAGATCCACCTTCAGATTGCCCGGCTTCACGAGGAGCGAGCAGACCTCGATGCTGGCTGGATTCTTCTTCTTCAGATCCTCGATCATGTGAGCCATGGTAAAGCCGGAATCCACGATGTCCTCCACGATCACCACGTGGCGACCGGTAAGATCCTGGTTCAGACCCATCAGGGTCTTCATGCTGCCGGTAGAACTGGTGCCCTCGTAGGAAGCATACTTCACAAAAGAAATCTCGCTTGGTACCGTAATCATTCGCATCAGATCGGCAGCGAAGATAAACGAACCATTCAACACAGCCAGGAACACCGGAGTCTTGTCCGCATAATCCTGGTTCAATCGGTCGGCAACGACCTGTACCTTCTTCAGAATATCTGCCTCTGGAATGGAGGTCTTGAAGGTCTTATCCTTGATTTTTACTATGCCCATAGTCTTGATGATATAATATTTTCTGCAAAATTACGAAAAAATCGTGAAACTTCATCCATTCATCGACTTTTTTTAGTACTTTTGCATTAAAATAATCAGATAATCGGACATAACATACATTAATATATGAAAATATTCACTAGTGCTCAGATACATGAGCTGGATAAATACACCATTGAGCATGAGCCGATCACATCGCTCAACCTGATGGAAAGGGCGGCAAAGGCGCTCACCCGTGCCATCGAGCAGGAATGGTCTAACAGAACACCGGTCGTGGTCTTCGCCGGTCCGGGAAACAATGGTGGTGATGCACTTGCCGTGGCACGCCTCCTCAGCGAAGACGGCTATGGGGTGAGTGTATTCCTGTTCAATGTGCACAACAAGCTTTCTGCCGACTGTGCCACCAACAAGAAACGACTCATTGAGGGTAAGCGCGTCAAGCAGTTTACCGAGGTCACCGTCAACTTCGACCCTCCTCAGCTCGAGGCGGGAATGCTCGTGGTGGATGGCCTCTTCGGCAGCGGACTCAACAAGCCGCTGGCGGGCGGATTCGCTGCCATGGTGAAATACATCAACCAGAGTGCGGCACAGATCGTGAGCATCGACCTGCCTTCCGGTCTGATGAGCGAGGACAATTCCTACAACATCAGCGCCAACATCATCCGTGCCGACCTCACCCTCACCCTGCAGCAGAAGAAGCTGTCGATGATGATGGCAGACAACCAGCAGTACCTGGGCAGAATCAAGGTGCTTGATATCCGACTCTCCCCAGAGTTCATCCAGCGCACCGAGAGCCGTTGCAGCATCCTTGAGGAGAAGGACATCCGCCAGCTCCTGAAGCCTCGCGGCGACTTCGCCCACAAGGGCAGCATGGGCACGGCACTCCTCATCGCAGGCAGCTACGGCATGTCGGGCGCTTCGGTCCTTGCCACCAGAGCCTGCCTCAGAACGGGTGTGGGAAAGGTGATTACCCATACGCCTAAGAGAAACTACGAAATCATGCAGATTTCCGTGCCCGAGGCGGTACTGCAGATGGATACAGAGGAAACCATCTTCAGCGAACCGGTAGATACGGAAGATTACCACGCCATGGGCATCGGTCCGGGACTGGGAACCAGCGAGGCGACAGCCATCGCCCTGATTGCCCAGCTCAGAAGATGCACCTGTCCGGTAGTGGTGGATGCCGATGCACTCAACATCCTTGCCAGTCACCGTGCCTGGATGCAGCAGTTGCCTAAGAACCTCATCTTCACTCCACATCCCAGGGAGCTTGACCGTCTGGCTGGCATCACCAGCAGCAACTGCACCGAGCGCCTCTACAAGGCATGCGAGCTTGCCGACCGTCTGCACGGCTACATCCTGCTGAAGGGCCATTTCTCTGCCCTCTGTCATCCGGATGGTAAGGTGGAGTTCTGCTCTACGGGCAACAGCGGTATGGCTACGGCGGGCAGTGGCGATGTGCTTACAGGCATCATCACCGCTCTTCTGGCTCGCGGCTACAAGCAGGTAGATGCCGCCCGCATCGGTATGTACCTTCATGGTCTTGCCGGCGACCTCGCCATCAAGGACCTGGGCAAGGAAAGCCTCATCGCCAGCGATCTCATCGATTACCTGCCGAAGGCATTCCTCAGATTGGAAGAGTAAGATTGGAAAAGTATAAGAATGCAGAAAGGGTGTGCTCGTGTGAGCACACCCTTTCTGCATTCTTATATGCTATTGTTTATACTATGCTTCCAGTGAATTTCTGGCTTCATAGAAGCGTTTTTCCAGCTCGCGTCGCAAATCGTCCTTGCGGTCCATATTCAGCTTCTTGCGGATATGGCTGCGCTGGCTGGTGATGTTCGATTCACTCTTGTTCAGTTCGTTGCAGATTTCCTTCAGCATCTTGCCTTCCAGCACCATCTGGCAGATTACCCTCTCACTGTTGGTAAGGTCGGCACATACCAGATCCCAAGCCTTCTTGCTCAGTTCGCTGGTCTTCAACTGTTCTGCGGCACGCTCCAGGATATTCTGTTGCTGCTCCGGGCGCAGTCGGCTCAGCAGGTTTACCGCCATATCCTTCTCTTCATCCTTCAGGTCGGCAAGCATGTGCAAAGCCTTCTTCTCTTCTTCCCTCATCTGCTTGGGCTGTCTGAGTTCTTTGACGATGACAGGTTCCCAGTTATAGAGCCATACATACAGAATCATCAGGAAACCTACCAGAACTGCCTTGATGCTGAAGAACAGCACGGAGATCTGCGTATGCGAGATGGCTACCGCTACCACTGGCAGCAGAGCGATGGTAAAGCCGAAAGCGGTTCGGTTGAGCTGCTGGCTCTGGGCGGTAATGGCAAGTATAAACATGATGAAGATATTGCTCATCACGCTCAGGTTGTCCCGGTCACCTTGATAGTGCAGACAGAGCATACTGTCAATCGCCAGCTTCACGAATACGAGGATATAGAGCAGGGAGATGCCAGTCTTGAATACCACCTTGCGCTTCAGCACCACATACATCAGCAGCGCCAGTGCAATGGTATGGACTATATTATAGAACATGCCCCCCCAGGCTTTCATCATGTAAAACAAAAGGAAGTGATAGGGAATAATGAGTATCTCTATCAGAGTCAAAAGGACAAAGGCGATCACCCTCCGGCGGTCCACCACTCCACAATAGTCAGGGCATAAATGATGTTCCAAGCGCAAACACCAATCCCAAAGTTTGTTCTTAGCTTTCATTTCTTGCTTTCAATTTACTTATAGTTTAAACAATCGTTGATACTTATACATCATCAAAGTCTTGCCCACTTGGGGCTCTTTGCATACCTTTCAGGACCTCTGAGTCCTGAGTTCTTTGTTGATCTACTAACTTATTCTTCTCAGTTGCAAAATTACTACTAAAAATCGAAAAACTCTAAGAAAACTGATAAAAAGTGGCTGAAAAAGCAAAAAACATATAAGAAAAAGCATTTTTCAGGGTTTTTCAGTGTTTCATTCATGCGGTTTTTATTCGGTATCAGCATTTTTAGGCACATTTTTCTTGGCAGCAATCGAAAAAGACGCTATCTTTGCAATCGTAAAAACAAAGTTCGCGGTTTCAAGCCCGAGCTTCCAATCAAACCCCAAAGTTGCCAACAGGCATCTAAGAACAATGGAGTAGATGATAAAGATGATGATGAGTAGAAGAAGAGTAAATGATAGACTTACTATTCTTTAATAAATAAAGTCTAGTTTCAAGCCTATTGAATGGAAGGAAAAGGAAATTAAGAAAAAGAAAAAGTATAAGTATAAGTATAAGTAAAAGATGATGATGCGTTTCTCTAGAGAGACCATTTGTCATTCTTAAATCATTAAAAGATTTTAAGTATGAACAGAAGGATTTTAATTGCGCTACTGGCTGTTGGTAGCTTTATCTGCCCAGCCGTCGCTCAGAAGGTGGCCTTGAAGACGAACCTCCTTTATGATGCAACAAGCACCATGAATCTCGGCTTCGAATTTGGCCTTTCCCCAAAATGGACCTTGGATGTATCCGGCAACTACAACCCGTGGACATTTTCCAAGAACAAGAAGTGGCAGCACTGGCTTGTTCAACCAGAAGCTAGATACTGGTTCTGCAATAAGATGATGGGCTCCTTCATCGGCTTCCACGCCCTCGGAGGTTCTCATAACATAGGTAACGTAGATCTTGACTTCAAGTTCCTCGGTACCGACTTCTCCAAATTGAAAGATTACAGATACGAAGGTTGGTTCGTAGGTGCAGGTGTTGCATACGGTTATACCTGGGCTCTCTCCAAGCATTGGAACTTCGAGGCTGAACTCGGAGTGGGATACGTTTATTCGAAATCGGATAAATATGAATGCCCACAGTGTGGTGAGAAACTCGAGAAAGACAAGGCGCATCACTACGTAGGACCTACCAAGGCGGCACTCAATCTGGTGTATGTCTTCTAATTCATGATACATTATTATATTAATAAGTAAAAACTGAAGATTATGAATACATATAAGATTTTAAACAAGACACTTGGAGCCGTCGCCCTCAGCATTCTGTTTAGCACTAACGCTATCGCTCAGGAACAGGCTGCCAAGGATATGAAAGTCCTCAACAAGGAAATCAAGAAGAAAGGCAATAAGGTAAACGTCTATATGGACCTCAACCTCGATGACGTGAAACTGGCAAGCAATAAGGGTCTCATCCTTACACCTATTTTATATAAGGGTGAGGATACGCTCAAGCTCCCGGCTGTGGAGGTGATGGGTAACAAGAGATACATCTACTACCAGCGTACCAAGAAGACCGCTACCCAGAACCCGCTCATCGTTGCCAAGCGTGAAAACAAGGAGCCACAGACGCTCCGATACGCTTACTCTACTCCTTACCAGGACTGGATGAAGAACTCCAACTTCGCCATCAGCAATGATGCCTGTGGATGTAACCAGAAACTGCTGGCAGAAAACCTGCTCACCAACAATGGCGAGGCGCTCGTTACTCCTCAGCAGCTCTATCAGGCTTATCAGCAGCCAAAGGCGGAGGCAGTGAAGATCAGACAGGAAAACGGTTCGGCTAGACTCAATTTCCGCATCAACAAGTGGGATATCGTGAAGGATCTCGGTAACAATACCAATGAGTTGGCTACCATCAAGCAGACGCTCGACCTCGTGAAGAACGACCCTGATGTAACCATCACTTCCATTACCCTCCACGGTTATGCTTCTCCAGACGGCAGCTATGCCAACAACAACAAGCTTTCCCGCAACCGTACCCAGGCTCTCTACAACTACCTGTTGAAGACCTACCCTATCGACAAGAAGCTCTTCAAGGTAGAATCTACAGCTGAGGATTGGGCAGGAACACTGGAGTACATCAAGAGTCACAACATCCCTCAGAAAGAAGCTGCTCTCAAGATCATCAACAGCGATATGACTCCTGACCAGAAGGAACAGGCGCTCGCAGCCAAGGCTGGTGAGGCATTCCGATTCCTCGTTGACAAGGTTTGGCCAGGCTTGCGCCGCACAGATTACACCATCGAGTACGACGTGAAGGCATTCAACCTCGAAGAGGCTCGCAGAGTAATCAATACCCGTCCGCAGAAGCTCTCTCTCCAGGAGATGTACATGGTGGCAAACAGTTATCCGAAGGGAAGCGAAGAGTACAACAATGTATTCGACACAGCCGTGAAGATGTTCCCAGAAGATAAGCTCGCCAATCTGAATGCAGCCCTTGCAGCCATCGACAGAGGTGACAAGGTAAGCGCAGAGAAGTATCTGAAGAAGGCTGGCACCGGTGCCGAAGTAGATAATGCCCGTGGTTGCCTCGCCGTTCTCAATGAGGATTACGAAGCTGCCAAGCAGTACTTCCAGAAGGCAGTAGCCGGAGGCTTGAAGGGTGCTCAGGAGAATCTCAACAAGCTGAACAAGATTGTGGAGTAAGCTAAGCGCCCTGAAAGGGCAAAAGCTCCTAGCCCAGGGCAACGCCCTGGGTAAACAAGCCGCAAGCAAAGCGCCCTGAAAGGGCAAAAGCTTCATAAACGCTTGATGTAATTTATATATAAGTAAAAGAATAAACAATAATATTAATATAAACTAAAAAATTTAATTTAAGAACAAGAAAAGAAAGAATAGTATTTGATTACCCCCGGGCGAAGCCAGTGATGAGGTCTGAGAGACCCGTCCATTTCGCAACTCAAACTAAAAATTTTGTATAACACTTAATAAGTAAAAGATTATGAAGAAAATGAATTTGCTCGTTATGAGCTTGGTATCAGCAGCAGCGTTATCTTTCTCAAGCTGCAGCAGCAATGATGATTTAGGTGGTGGCGCAGGTACACAGTCACAGGTTGATGGCTTCTATATGACATTGGCTATCAAGACTCCAAAGGCAGATGGTACAAGAACTAGTCAGACCGACCGTGTAAATGAGCCTGCTACAGCAGCAGAAGCAGCTGTAACCAATGGTACTTTCTACTTGTACGAAGGAGAAAGCCTCATTTACAAGAAAGTTGTTGAAGCTAGCGATTGGAAGACAGAGGCTTCTACCAATAACAATGTAGGTATTACCAAGCCTATCAAGATAGCTGTTAATGGTGTCAAGACTGGTATTAAATATAAAGTATATTTCTTGGCAGGCAATCAGACATCAGAAGATCCTATCAATGATGTTTTGTCTGGAACATATACTAACGGAACCTCTAACTTGGCTACAGCTAATTCTTTCGTAATGTTCAATCAGAACGATGCACAAAGAAAAGATGGTGGCGTAGAGGCAACAATTGAATTCGCAGCGGATAATAATACCTCAACTAATCCTGCTAAATGCCAGAACATTTATTTGGATCGTGTAGTTGCTCGTATCGATGCTCCAGTTAAGGCTGCAGATTTCACAAAGTTCAGCGATGCAACAGCAGAAAAGAAGCCTGTTACAACAAACTTGAACTTGGTTAAGAGCATTAGTTATCAGAACTACGCTATCTCTAACTTAAGCGAGAAGGTAAATGTGATGCAGAAGTGGGATAGTGAATTTACCAAATTCTTGATTGCAAAGGATGTTACCTATGCACAGGACTATACAACATTTGGTGGCAAGTATCATAATAATGGTAGTACAGAACTCTTCGACAAGGCAGGAAACCATTACGTTTTAGAGAACACAACTGCAGACGTTGAAAAAGCTACATCTATGTATATCTGCTACAAGGCTAACTTGGATTTAACAGGTGCCGACTTCACAGATGGTACATTCTATCGTTACGATAACAAGATTTACACTTCACTTCAGCAGATCTTCAACGACAAGACCGTTGCTTGGCCATTCGTAAATGCTGACAATGCAACAAACATGTCAGTAGCAGATGCATTAGCATTGATTCAGAACGAAGATAAGTCTTTGAAGGATCAGGCTGCTCTCGCTACTGTACGTGAGAAGTATGGTATTGATATTTACGAGCAGGGCAAGATGTTCTACCGCGTACCATTGAAGGATGAGGTTTACAGTCCAGAAACAGCACCTTACTCAATCCTTCGCAACAGTATCTATAAGTTAACTGTAACCGGTATTTATGACCTTGGTAAGGACGTACCAAATGGTCCTGACGGTCCTGACGACAAGAACAAGAACTACTTCATGGAGTGCACTGTTACAGTTAACAACTGGGTAGTAAGCAACCAGTCAATTGATTTGAAGTAATCACAAGCTACAAGTCGCAGAAACAGAAAAAAATGAATAATCCGGGGATGTACCCCATCCCCCGCTCTCAAGATAATTCTTGAAACAACAATACTCTCAATCTCCCGGGGGCAACCCCGCCTCCGGGAGATTAAAAAAGAAAAAGATGATATTTGCCGCCAACAGATGGCGGGAACCCCTATCGTGCTGAATCAGCACCACTCAACAAGAAAAAAAGGATGCCGGAGGCTACCCCACTTCTTACGCCCTACGGCACACTAGATATAAGTATAAGTAAAAGAATTAATAAAACACAAACGATATGAAACATTTCATCATCAAAAACGGTTGCAAAGTGGTTTGTATCTCAGCCATCGCACTCTCTTCGCTTTCATCATGCATGAAAGACGATCTGACGAATTGTCCTGCACCTAAGGTGTCGCTCAAGTTCGATTATACATATAATGTTGAGAACGCTGATGCCTTCTCCCAGGAAGTGAAAAACCTCAACGTCTATGTTTTCGATAAAAACGGTAAATACTTCGATACCTATACGCAGTCAGCCGACAAATTCGAAACGGGTCACAGCATGGACATCACAGACTTACAGGAAGGCAAATACACCTTCGTCTGCCTGGCACGTGACAAGAAACCTACAGGTAGCAGAGCCGACGGTGACGACGAGATGGAGTTCAGCTTCACCCAACTCACACCAGGAGTTTCTACCATCAACGACCTGCAGGAGGAAATGGGAAAGAAAGACGGAGAGGCTTCTGTCAACAACAAGAAGTTCACCGCTCTCTACACTGCCCAGACATCTCTCGACTTCAAGGGCAAAAAGGACACATCCGGCAAACTGAGTCTGATGAAATGTACCAAGACCTACCGCATCGTGATGCTTCCTTACGATAACGACCAGCAGGGATTCGTGGCAGAAAACTTCGACGTAAGAATCAAGGGTTCTGCTGCGCTCCTCGACTACAAGGGCGACAAGGTAAAGGATGCCAACGGAGTAGAACAGAACAAGCCGATTACCTACGTGCCTTACAACGAGAAACTGGTGGTGAACTCCAGCGGTAATACCCAGGTAGAAGGTGAAGAAATCGACAAGGCTCTGGTTTACGACCTGTCTTCTTCCAGAATGTTCGAGCGCAAGGACGATGTAAGCACCCGCAACACCGAAAGCACGGAGTACGATGACAAGCGAATCGTAATCACCGACAAGCGCACAGGCAAGGTAATCTTCAACCACTCACTGCCATGGTTCCTCGCTCTCTGCGGCGAGCGCACCGACAAGGGCTGGGAGGATCAGGAATACCTCGACCGCCAGGATCACTACACCCTCGTATTCTACGTTCCAAGTCCAGGTTCCGACTACCACATGGATGCAAGAATCAAGGTGAACGGCTGGGTTCTCAATCTGCAGGACGTAGATTTAGGATCCAAGTAAAATGATCATAAAACAGTAACAAAGTAAAAGTATAAGTAAAAGATAGGAGATACAAGTTATGTTCGATTTCGCAAAAAGAAAAATCTGTGCGAATCAACTGACTAGCATTATGAAGGGAATAGCAGCATTGACACCCACCTTGCTGCTTACCCTGATACTAACATCATGTATGTCGGACGGTTACACAGATACAGCAGCTGAAAAGAGTGATACCTACATCAACCTGAATGTATCAACTCCTACAGCTCAAGCCAGAGCCAACGCTCCTGCTGGTTCAACAGCAGGTACCAGCGGAACGCTCGGGCTGAACGAAACTTCCCCAAATCCAACAGAAGAGGAGAAAATATACAGTATCAGAGTTTGGGCTTTCAAAAGCGGCAGCGCTGAAACTGCAGCACCAATAGGATTCAAGGCAGAAACCGGCCTCAACGAAACCGGTTCACATCAGGTAAGTATGAAATTGTTGCGCAAAGCAGCAGGTGATTTGGAAAATATCGACCTTTTTATCCTGCTCAATGCAGAAAGCATTGGAGTTCTGAACGATAACAATTGCAATAGAATGACTCGCCAGGAATTGAGAGCTGCAACTTTTAACTCAAACTTCGGTATCAATACAGATGGCAGCCCTCAGGCTACTACTGTTCCTGATGCAGGTTTACCAATCTCGCGTGTCATTACAAACATCAATGTAAAAAACAACATTGCAGACAATGCAGCCAAAGCAGCTGCCAAACCTGTAAGTGTTCCATTGGTAAGAGCCGTTTCCAAGCTCCACTTCTTCTTTGCCCGTAAGACTGGCAAGGATACAGAAAGTGTAACCGTCACCAAGATTGAAGTAAACGGAGTGACCCTGACAGCAGCAAGCCCAGTATTCCCAGAAGCTGCAACAAATGCCGAAAAGGATACTAAAGGATTGAAAGGAAGTTTCAATGGTCTCAAATACCTCACCAAGAATTTGAGATTCGGAGCTATTGCAACAAATAAGATCAACCCTGTTGCCGATCCTAAGATATATATTCGAAAAGACGGAGAAAAAGCTCAGAAGTATATGACTCGTCTCAGCACTGGTGTACAGGAAGGTTGCAGAAGCTATCTTCGTGAGACAGACAAGCCCATAACTGGTAAAATTTACTTTAAGTCAAACGAAGCAGTAGCAGAAAGATCTGTTGTTTTTGAGATTCCAGAAGCCTATCGCAATCATGAACTGGTTGTATATGGCTACTTCTCTGGAGAAGCATTTCTGGATAATTTCAAGTTACAGTACTACGTAGCAAACTGGAATGAGAAGGCTGCTACAGATATCACATTTAATTAAACTATTGGAGGAATCATAATATGAAGAAAGTAATGAAATTAGCATACCTGCTCATGGGAGTAGCACTCTTACTCAGCAGTTGCTCGGAAGACATCTTCCCGGGCGGCAGCGAGAGCAACGAGGATGTTACCATTTCGTTGGCCTATTCTGATGTTTCCCCAAGAGACATCGTGGTCAACTCCCGAGCTACAGAAGCAGAGGAGCGTCATCTCGACAACCTCTACATCTATATATTTGATGGCAATGGTAATCTGAAGGGCTATAAAGGGATTGAAGGTGAAGTAAATCTGAATCAATATACCAGCAACACCACCAAAGCAGAAATAACTGGCATCAAGACAAGAAGTGGCGAATCATACATCTATGCAGTAGCCAACATTTCTACGGGTCTATACCCAGTTGAGACCAGCAACGGTACTGTTGAAGCAAACAAGTTACCTATTAACTTGAATGAAGAAACAGCCCGTGCCGGCGGATATGACTTCACCCTCGAACAGTTGAAAGCTTTGACATTCAAGCGTAGCGACACTTCCATTGATATTACAAGTGCATTCTTGATGAGTGGTGCGGTACAAGAAGGAAAGCCAGTGAATATCACAACCGCAGGTACAATCGCCGGCGACAACGCCATTCGATTGAGCCGCATCGTATCCAAGGTGAAGTTTACCATCAAAGCGGCTAAAGAAGAAGGAATCACCCGCTCATTTAAGCTGGATACTTACGACATTATGAATATTGCTGTAGATGGATCGCTGGTAGGAAAGATTGATGGAAACAACAGGAATAAGACGACAAACGTAAACAACAACATCGGTAACCCAGTTCGACCAAACGATGTGGAAAACGATGCTCAGTTCTTCGAAGTCTATTTGCCTGAAAATCTTCAGGATGCAGTTCACAACGTAACCACCCAAGCAGCACGTGAGGATGACAGTCAGAGTATTCCGAAAGAATTTACCAATGCACCTGCTAATGGTACATACGTAGTATTAAAAGGTAAGTATGAAGAAACAACAAGTAGTTCTACTAAGAGTGCCGACGTTACCTACTATGTTCATCTGGGCGACTGTTCTAGAGATAAAAACAACTATGATGTAGAGCGTAACTGCAAATATACCTACAACATCACAGTAGCAGGTGTAGATAAAATCATCGTAGAAGCCAAGAAAGAATCAGGAGCAGATCAGCCAGGTGCCGAAGGCGTAGTTTTGGAATATGGAGCGACAGGTAAGAACATGACACTCGACAGTCACTACGAGTATATGGTCATGCGCTTCTATCAGAATGATATCCAAGCGTTGAAAAAAGCAGGTAAAGGCTATTTCTATCAGGTTTATGCCCTGGGTAATCATACCGACGTAATCAACGTGGGCGCAACAACAGTTGGCAAAAAGAACGATGTAGATACAAGCTGGATTCAGTTTGCAATCAAATGCCGAAGAGACGGTTCTAGCAGTACATACAGCGAAGATAAAACGAACAGAGGTACAGCTTGCAGTTATCCTGGCACCAATGCCAACGATCTCTACACTGTAGATAAATTCTTGAAATATCTCTATGATAATGCAAATTCAACTAGTATCTGGACTGGAGGATATGACTATAATAAAGGATCATATTATGTCGATGCAACATGCTTTATCAGTGAGAACTATTACAAGAATCTCACATGGAATCAATATGTGAATGATGTTGATAAGCGTGCCTTTTATGTTGCTAATGAGGTTAAGACCAGTAATGATGGCAGAAGCGTTTACGCTCAGACTCAATATGGTTTGACCCAGTATAACATTCAGACCTTCTATGACAGAAGCAAAGCTGGAAGCATCACTGCTTACGGTTGCGAGACTATCAATGACGAGGAGGGTAAAGGGTTTAGTGTTAATGGTGGTGGAAGTAACTATCAATCTGCTGGTTCCGATACATGGAATGGACGTGCCAATATGGTTGCGGACATAAATACAAGAACAGACACCTGGAAGTCACTCAAAAACAACACGTCTCTGATCAAAGCGTGCATGTCTAGAAACCGAGACTTGAATGGAGATGGCAAAATCAGTGATGATGAAATCCGCTGGTATGCCCCTACAATTTCTCAGTATATTGGTATCTGGATTGGTGAGGAGATTATGAGCGGTGAGTCTAAACTCTTCAATAAAGCCACATCTACACTCAGCACTAGCAATGATCCTGGATGTCGTATGTTGTATTATAGTTCAACATACAATGAGAACACTTACTTCTCTGAAGAAGGTTTGGCAACCAATCATAACAATTCTGCCTATCCTCCAAAATTGGTACGCTGCCTTCGCAATTTGAAATCAAACGATGTGGGATACAACCGAACTCCTGCCAAGTACTACACGTACGAAAGTTCTGTGGTAACACTGAACAATGTTGATGAAAAAGCATTGAACACATCAGGAGAACAAGGTGAATTGAATGCGCACACAGAACGTTCTGCACTCAATAAACCTGCCAAAAAGTTCAAGATTTCAAATGAGAAATATTATGGTGAAGGATACACAGACGGGTGGGGCAACTGGCATTGGACAGGAGTTACGCCTACTCAGGAGCATGTAGTAGATGGTACATTTAAATGTTACAACAAATATGAGGAAGGTGACAAAAAATGGAGAGTTCCAAACCAAAGAGAATTATCAGTAATGTTTCTTGTTGATAAAGACAAGATTACAAACACCTACTGTAGAACAATATTCTCTAACACGAACTTTAGAAAGTCATGGACTTATAGTTCTAACATCTTCACAATGGATGTTAACAAGTGGAATGCTACCGGCTCTGTCCGCTGTATCAAGGTACAAAAATAGTTAGCAAAATACAAAAGTTAAGAATCATATATCTGTAAGAGAGAGGGAAGGAAGTTGGGAATACTTCCTCCCCCTTATTAGTTATTATAAGACATTATTATCATTTACTATTATACAAAAGTTGCGAAAACTAGACTAGACTGGTCGTTGGAGTTTTAGTTGCCGAGGTGACTCACCTTCTAAGATTCCACGACTTTTTTTTGTGCCCTGAAAGAACGCTTCATTCATAGGCACACACGCCTCATTCATAAGCATGCACGCCTCATTCATAGGCATACACGCCTCATTCATAGGCTCACACGCCCTGAAAGGGCAGAAGCTCCTAGCCCAGGGCATCGCCCTGGGGATAATGGCGATCAGCAATGCGCCCTGTAAGGGCAAAAGCTTTGTAATCATCTGGTTCTTTGAAGCTTTTGCCCTTACAGGGCGACAGGTTTGCAAACATAACTACCCAGGGCGATGCCCTGGGCTAGGAGCTTCTGCCCTTTCAGGGCGTATTGGTTGTGAAATGACACATCTCCCTAGGAACTTCTGCCCTTGCCGTCCCGACGGATTTGAAATCCGCCCACCAGCTGATATCCACTTGCACAACAGGTGTTGGGCGAGCGCATAACAGCTGATATGCAAGCGCACAACACCTGTTGTGCGGCTGAAGACATAGGCATCTCCGGCTTATACCGTTAATTCTTCCGGCAACAAGTAAAGGTAACTCCGAAGACTATTTACGTTAAACCGATGCAACAATGATAGTACTTACAAGGCACAATGATAGTACTTACAAACTGCAAAGACGTCACTGAGTGGTCGCTATGATAGTACTGACGAGGCGTAAAGCCGCTTGTAGCGCTTATTGCCTCACTATGGCACAACATTGCCCTTTACCAGGGCAATAATCTGCCATTGCCAGGCACAAAACGATACGTCGGGAGCTTTTTTTATAAAAGCACCACTCTTCTTTTTACTCTTCACTCTTCACCAAATCGGCTGAAACCCCGATAAACACTGGGGTTGCGAGAGGTGAAGAGTGACGCACCACTCTTCACCACTCTTCACCACTCTTCACCTGGATATTTTATTCATCGGATTACGCTGAGTTAACAGAGCATTCTTGTTCCACGGATTACGCACAGATTTTAAACGGAAGATCGACCTGTTCGGTTTTTGAAGAAAGTCCCACAGATTTGGCTTTCCCTTCGGCCGCCGATTTTCAATTCACAGATTTTCACAGATTTTCCGGGTGAAGAGTGGTGAAGAGTGGCGCACAACTCTTCACCCGTGCAAATTCCTTAGCTACAGATATTTACATCCTTTCGGTGAAGGGTGAAGAGTGTTTTTGAAAGTGGCTTGCTGTTCCGACGGATTTGCAATCCGTCGTATAAAAAGGTTCGACCTATCAAACCTGGGGATTTGCAATCCCCCCTATCGGAAACGATTTACATCTTTTTATTTACTCGATTGCGTTTAACCCTGTTCAAGTATTTTCTTGTCTGTCAAGAAATCTAAGAGTCCAACAGTCAATACTCCAAGTTCGTCCTCCTTGCGATGGATGTCATCACCAACAATAACAATCTTACGGAAGTGGTCATTGATTGACAATAACGGGCGTCGCTCTTGTTGTTCCTTCTCTGGCGTCGGCATGTGGAAAGCCGACTGGATATACACTCTGTATGGAGGACGGTTTACCACAAAATCAACCTCCAACTGCTTTCTGATAAACTTGCCGTTCTCATCCTTACCACCAAGTTCAACCAATCCTACGTCCACATTATATCCACGACTACGAAGCTCATTATAGATAATATTTTCCATAATGTGCGTTTCCTCTTGTTGCCGATAGTTGAGAATGGCTGCACGAATGCCTATGTCTGCAAAATAGTATTTCGTCTCAGTACCGATATATTTTCTGCCTTTCACATCATAACGTAAGGCCTCTTCTATCAAGAAAGAGTCTTTCAGATAGTCAATATATTGTTTTATGGTGTCTCTTTTTATGGTTATCCCTTGTGCAGATTGAAAGGTATTGGCTATTCTCGTTGGATTGGTTGATGAACCAATGCCTGAGGCAAGCACACGTACCAACTCCTTCATTCCCTCAGGATTACGCAGATGGTTGCGCTCAATTACGTCACGCAGATAGGTGGTTTCATACAGACTACGCAAATAGTCAGTTTTCTTTTCTTCCGTTTCAAGCAAAGCTACCTGTGGAAGTCCGCCAAAGGTATAGTAATCCAGCCATGCTTTACGGATATCGCCACCAATGCCTTTGAAGTATTCGTCAAAGGTGAGAGACCAAATGCGTATCTCGTCACCTCTGCCACGGAACTCTGTCACAACATCACTTGACAGAAAGCGAGAGTTTGAGCCTGACACATACACATCTACATTCCTCATGTGTGTCAAGCTAAGAATTACCTCTACAAATTCTTCTACCAGCTGCACCTCGTCCAAGACTATATAATAAGGATTACCATCATCCACTACCTTTGAGTCTATATAGTCGAGCAAGGCATCAGGCTTTCTCAACCGCCTGTTTCGGAAATCATCAAGTTGTATCTCAATGATGTGACTATCAGTCACCCCATGTTCCAAAAGCCAGGTATGCCAGATGTCAAACAGCAGGAAAGACTTTCCACATCGTCTGACACCTGTTATAATCTTCACAAGACCGTTTCCACGTCCTGCGATAAGTTCATCCAAGTATTTCTTACGTTCAAATATCATATTAGAGTACTATTTTTGATATTGGTATCACATTTTACACCGCAAATAAAGTTATCGTATGTCAATGAATTTATATCTACTATCATAACTTATCGGATTTTAAATTTTATGGTGGTGAGTAAATCATTCCACCTCTATTATTATAATTTTCCTTTATTTGCTGTGCAAAAGTAAGATTTTTCTGTGGATAAACAAAAATAAATTGCATTTTTCTGATGCATGATACTATATTTTCTCTTATTAAGTATCAAATTACATCTTTTTAATTGCCAAAAATGGAGCTTCGCTTACGGAATTTCAAACATTGCCCGATCTTACGCAAGACGCTTGAAAGTTCTGATGTAATCAATGGCGGTGCCGAGCTTTTCCTCTATCAGACTGGCTACCTTACCATCAAAAGCAGTGATGAATTTGGCTACTTCCTCGGTTTCCCTAATCAGGAAGTGAAACAGGCTCTCTACGAGGAAGGAAAAGGTATATTGGATTGGGGGATTACTTCATAGATTTTCTTCATCGGATAACGCTGAGTTAACAGAACATTCTGGCTCCACGGATTACGCACGGATTTTAAACGGATGATCGACCTGTTCGGTCTGGGGCCGAAACCACTTTTTTATGTCCCACAGATTTGGCTTTCCCTTCGGCCGCCGATTTTCAATTCACAGATTTTCCGGGTGAAGAGTGGTGAAGAGTGGTGAAGAGTGGAGCACAGCTCTTCACACGTGCAAGTTACTAAGCTACAGATATTTATGCCATTTCCGTGAAGAGTGAAGAGTGTTTTTGAAGCTGTACGGTCAAAGTTTTTCGGGAAAAGTTTTGGAGATTAGGAGATAAAGTATTATCTTTGCCATC
>OLSQ01000194.1_pt1 | contig 62675 bp, 53 predicted proteins | sample 1672561 | NCBI WGS metagenome assembly OLSQ01 (sample SAMEA3136699, study PRJEB25190) | human gut metagenome | biome: human gut; feature: human-associated habitat; material: faeces | place: Austria | collected 2013
AGTTTGGTCACTACAAAGATAGATGATGCCAGCTTTATTTTTATCATAATATAAATATTTTTTTTCTATCTATGCATTTAACGGAAGAACCATTTTTAGAGTTTTCTTTGAGTGTTGCAAAAACTGTTGTATTCATTACTCCTGACAAGTGGTTATCAAAGCCATTTGGAAAAAAGTTTAGAGGCACAAAAATGGTTGAAAGAATGTCTGCAATCACAAGAGCAGGCTCAAAGGTTTTTGAAAACGCAACTGTTGATGCCATTATTACATTATTTATCAACAAATCTGACAAACTTAGTGTAAATGAGTTTGAGTCAGAAAAGAATGTTGTGAAAATTACAAGTAAAGGTGTCCATTCTATAAAAGATTTGCAAGATCCTTTTATAATCGACTATTTATTTGCTGATAATATCGATGTAATTATAAAGATGGATGCACAGGAAGGCAAGGTAAAAGACCTTGCGGAATGTGAAGGTGCATGTGCCACATCTGACGCATACAAGCTGCAGCCGTATATAGCCGATGTTTCTACTCCAAATTATAAGGATGACTATATAGTTATAAATACAGGAACCATTAGCAAGTACTACAACAGATGGGGTGCAAGCCCTATGAAATATCTCGGTAATTCATACCTCTATCCTACTGTAAAGCGTTCAGACTTTAATTCAAACTTCGGTTCTACCTATGTTAGAAGAGCCAGTCGTCCAAAAGTGATTTTCAAAGGATTAAATCTGTTAGATGTATGCTTAGATAAGGATGCAATCATACTTCCAGCCAAAACAACTAATGTTATATGCTCGGAAGATATTGATTTACTGAAGTTCTTGTGTGGCTTGTTGAATTCGAAATTAGTCTTTTATTACATAAAGCTGAAATACAGTTCAAGTAGTTATTGTGGAGGCATAACATTTACCAAGGATATGATTAACTATCTTCCAGTAAACACTACTGAAGATAGGTCTCTTGTTGTCGAAATAGTGGACAAAATCATATCTTTGAAAGAACAGAATCCGCTGAACGATACATCAGATTTAGAAGCCCAATTAGATAAACAAGTCTATAAGCTTTACAATCTAAGTCCAGAAGAGATTACCATTGTCGAAAATGCTTCAAAGTAAGGATCTATGGCTACACTCAAAGAACTATACACCACATTAAAATCACTCAGGGACATGAATCTTCCTGTCGATGATAAGCTGTTGAAGGCGGCAGATAACCTCGAAGAGAAAATAATCAAAGAGGAGATTCTGCCAGCACTCAGCCAGAATATTGAGCCACAACTGAGCGAGATTCAGCGTGATCTTGTTCTTGTGGTTGAGTACCACCCAGGCGAACCTCTCAGTGTTGCACTTTCACGAAAGACAAAGATTAGTGAGATTATTGACGCTAAGACTCTGACGCCAAAGTCAAGCAAGCCTGTGTCAAGTTCTGAGAAGCCCGCATCCGTTGAGCCACATGAGCCAACAAAGCATATCGAGAATCCTACTAAAGGCTTGCGTGTCACCTTCCCAGATGGCACAGTAATCTGGCATAAGGCTGCAATCAATACGTTTGTCGATGCACTCCGAAAGGTAGGGCTTGACCGTATTCCGCAAGTTGGTATCGAGCATAGCGGTTTCAATCTTGTCAGTAAAGACAAGCGGCCTCCAGTTCCTGGGCGAGTATGGCAGCATGAGGTAGATGGTTGGTATGTCTATTCCAACATCAGTAACGAGACAAAGGCAGATGACTTGAAACGAATATCCAAGTTCTATAAGTTAGGTATGAAAGTCGAGGAAGAAAAGCCAAACAACTAATATACAATAGAATGGCAAGAGTGTCAATCCCAGAAATGGAGGCTACTGGTCATACACCAGAAACTGCATTCTCGCAAATAATGCTGCTTGCAGAAAGTGCAACAGAACGTTTGTATGTCGGTCATCGTAAAAATGATCTGACAGATGCCACTGGCACCTTATTGGCTATGGGGCAAAAGTTTCTGAAACAAGCATACTCGCTTCAAACATTAGCTGATTTAGAACAAGATGCTATGTCTTGCTATGGATTGATACGAATGCAAGCAGATAACCTCTGCGTTATGTATCGAATCTATGCCAACAAGAATGAAGATGAAACAACCTTCAGGTATATGCTGTACTTTTTGGATGGTAACAGACAACGTAAAGAAACACTGAGTTGTGATTATCAATATGATGGGCATTGTACAAAGGAAGAGTATGATTCAATTCATAAACAAGTAGGCTCTGCAATTGCGAATGCCGAAAGTGTGATAAACACTTGCTTGAAGTTACTTGATAATCATCCGTATAAGACTCTGAATCCAACTCTGTTTCAGAAGATTGTAGATGCTGGTAACTGGAAGTATGAAACGTTTGATGCAACTCTGACAAAACCCAAAAGGCAGACTTGGGAAGACTTGTATGCGCAAATAGATATTCGTCAGAACATTCAGTCTTTCTACTCATATACATCCCAATATGTTCACGGATTGAGTAATTCTTTGTTATTGGGTGAAACGTCTGATGATTTCTATGCAATCAAATGTATTGGAATATCATTGCTTGGTAAGTACTGGGAACTGCTAAACTCTCTTTTCGGCAAGCAAACTGTAGTTAATGCAGCTGCTCCTACGATAATGGCATTTGTGCAACAATGCATAAAAGAGTACCTATCAAACAAGCAAGAAACAAAATAACGATACCGTGAGGTATTTCGCATAACCTTTGAGGGTCGCAAGCATCGTACTATCTTATTCCTTTGATTGTGGTGATTCCTGCGCTTTTTCTGGTTACGCACAATGATAGCAATGTTGCTAATATGTTATGTAGTGGCAGGGACTGTGAAGTTCTCTGCCATTTTTAATCATCTGGCTAAGATTGACAACGACATAAGTAAACCCACTGATATTGAGCAGTTACGCAAAATGTCAGTGGGGTAATTGTTCCCGAAATGAATTCCACGAATCCAGATGGGAACAACAGATGATTAAAACGGATCGTTACACTCGACTATCGTGTCTGTATTGACGGAAGGGAAAACTAAAATCATAGAGGTAACTTCCGCTTCTTGCCTTTAGCCTTGTCCTTCAACTCCTTCTTGCGCTCCTTCATGTACTCACGATAGTCATTGATAGGCACAGGCTTGACTTCTACATCAGAAAACATGATGTCGATACCTTCCAATTCCATCATAACCTCTTCGTTGTCGCTGAAATAGGCATGAACATAGCGATTGATATTCTTCTGCTTCTGGAGAACGGCATTATCTCGGGTAATGAAGAACAGAAGTCCGATGCATATAAGCCAGATTGACCATGCAATCAACTTGAAGAAGCCTCGAACATGCTTGCTGCAATAGAAGCACTTGAAGTAATACCAAGGGTACAGATACAACGAGTTCAACAGAACATGACCATTGTCATCCTTGAATTTTGGCTTATCATACGGACTGAGGTTGACTCTGCCAAGAAGTTCACACAAAGCATCTGCAACAACTTTGTACTGACGTTTGATGGCATGGGTATTATTGTTGAACTTGTCAATAGCTTCAGCATTGTTTTTGGTTGCCTGCTGATAGGCTTCCAAAACAGTGCCAGGCTTACCTTCGGAACGAAGTTTCTCTTCTTTCTCCAGCTGTGCCTTGTCTTGTTCTACTAAATGTTCACTGATAGCCTCCTTGATAGCATTATGAACTACCAAACGAAGAGAATCCTTGTTAACATCCAACTCGAAGTTATCCAAAGTATTCTGAAGCCCAAGCAATGAACTGTAAATTGCATTGCCCTGAGTCTTCTCGATGTCAATGTTCACTTCAACTGGTGTAGGTGGGTCCATTTTAGACCCCCCTACAGGTTCTGAAGGAGTTTCTGTCTCAGGAATGTCATTGCACTCTGCACTTTCTGCACTTTGTACATTGGTATCCTGAACAGGGTTAGTAACTGGCGGATTGTCAGGAACAGGAGATAAGGTAGTTTCAACTGACCCTATCTCAGTTCCCTCCGCATTCACTGGCTGAGTATCTGTCACGGGCGAAGCCGGTGACATCATAGCAGCCATATTTGCGCCCATGTTTGCAATCACTTTCATTGCATCCTTTGAGTTCTTCTTCTTTTTAGGCGACATATTGTTTTCTGTTTGATTGAGTTGTTCTTGATCCATAATTAGTGTCTTCCTTTTCTTCTTGGTTGTGCTTGAGCTTCCTCCTGCTTAGACCTCTGACGCTCACGTTCCCACCACTCATCATCGTTGCCACCGCCACCACCTGAAGATGGCGCAATCTGAGTGCCACCAGTAGCCAGTTCAACGGCAGCTGCTGCAATGTTGGATGCAACGCTGCTGTCCTCCTGATGTGAGTTTCTTAGGCTCATGTCAAACGCATCACTTGGATTGAAGTAGGTGTTGTTCTCCATGTTCCTCTCTCGCTCTCTCACAAAGTCCTCGTAAGAGATCTCTGTGATACCTGCTGAGAAGTCATCGCCATAATCAGGTTCAAAGTCCTGAACATCTGATAAGCGTTCTGTCAACTTGCCTTCCTCTGGTCGGACGTACTGACCGCCACGGAACATCTGAACATCCTCGTCAGTGCTGACATCCATGACCTTCTCCAAAGCAGAGAACTTCAAGGACTGGTCACACTTTGCACCACCAATAGAGAACTTCTTATTGCTGATGGTGTAAACGATACCGAGTCCTTTTCCGTCTCTTGTCGGAACGATAGTCGTGGTAATGCCCTTCTTGGTAAGAGCCTCACGGAACTCAGCCAATGACTCGCACTTTCCGAGCAATGGCATTGCTGTATCCGCAATCTCGTACTTCAACTTGTCTTTGCCCTTCAGTGCAGAGCGGTTGACGTTCTTCTTGTCCTTGGCGAAGTATAGACCGTACTCTTTAGTCATCTTGAAACAGGTGCGTTGTGAGCGTGTCTTGTAGAACTTCAAGTCAAGCGGTTTTCCGTCATCACCGATGACATTCAGAGCCATGTGTATGTGGTCATAGTCGTGGTCATCGTGTCGGATGATGATGAGCTGTGTCTTATCCCATCCCATGCGTTTGAGGTAGTCCAGGGCGAAGGCTGTCATGAACTCGTCACTCTTGGTTCTGTGACCATCGTTCTCAGAGAAAGCCAGAGAGATGTGAAGCATCTTCTCGCTTATGCTGTGGTTGCGACTTGCCTGAATCTTGAAGGATGCGCAAATGGCTTCATGGCTGACGGCACATAGCCCTTTTGCAATCAGGATGCGAGCGTCCTTCTCCTTCACGTTATCCATATAGTTGATCAGACCTGCCGCCAAACTTCCTGTGGTTATCTTTGCGAACATAGACCAGCAATATAGATTAGAATCTGACCAATCATCTGCGACTGATATTCCAACTGTGGAGCCAGTTGCACGAGCTTCAAAATGCGCTTGTCGGTCGTGTCCTTGAAGGCAGCATTTATCTGCATCGTGATTTGGTTCAGATTGTTCGACATTCCAGAGCAGTCCTTCAAGGCATCACCAAGATCCTGAGGTATTGCATCTACCACCTTTCCATAAACAGTCTGGTGATGGGCATACTGACTCAAAGGTCTTCCTTTGGCATCCTCGGCAATCTTGGCTTTCTCTTTGTCTGTGAAGTACACAGAGACTCCTTTCTTTTTTTCTTCCTCAGCCTTCTTCGGTCTTCCACCTTTCTTGGGTGTTATATCGCGTCTGGCTTCGGGTATATCGGGGGTACTTTTCTTTTGTGTTGCCATATAATCATGATTATTATGGTGACACGCATAACGGGGAGCCCAACTGGCTACCTCGAGTTCTGAACATTTCAGAACACAAACTTGCTCCTGTACCCCCGTCCTCCATATAGCCAAGCAAGCTTGGTAGTTTACGACAAAACTGCTCTCGCAGAGCGTCACATTGCTGTGAAGAAATGCCAGTAGCAGAATGCCGTAGGCTGGTATGAATTAAGGGATGAAGCATAGTTTGAAGAGGCAGTTAGGGCTTGCCCGAAACGGTCACATTAGTTACTCTCTGAGGGTGTTGGTGACAAGTATCGGTCGATAGCCAGAGCCGCCTGAAGAGCATCGTCGTAAGTGGCGAACTCGAAGCTGACGGTAGTCTTGACAACTCGTCTGCCGTGTCTGTCCTCGGCAATCTTACAAACACTGTAGTAGTGGTTGTGAGGTATCTTGTCGAAGAAACGGATCACGAACTTTGAAGGGTTGCTATCGGTGGAATCCTGTCGTTCAAGATTGAATAAAGGGAAAGAAGGAATGGTAGGCTCTGTTTCCTGCTGTTAGACACTATCATTAGATATGTGTTCATCAGCGAGGGAGTCATCACCAGTGGTCATTTCCTCTTGTCTGTTCATAGAACTGTCCACATCGGTGCCAGATGTTGAAGCAGGTTCTGTTGACGTGTCCTTGGACTCATCAATAGAACCTTTTTGCTCCAACTCGGCATCCGAAACTACCTCAGAAGAGGGTGAAATCTCAGGACTCTGACAGGTTGAAACGGCTTCTTCTGGTACAGATGTAGCCTTTTCTTCCTGATTAGAACTTGAATCGGTAGCTTCTGCAACGGAATTGGTATCGTTTGCAGTTTCCTCTGCGATCGATACGGATTCACGATTGCCATCGGTTACAACCGACTCTTTTGAACTGTTGTTATCCTGAAACCTCTTGCCTCTCTTGGGGCGATTGTCCGACTTTAGCCATTCCACAAGTTCATCCTTGAAAAAGAAGAGCTTGTTTCCACGCTTGAAGTGGGGAATCGTGTCCTTGGATGTGGCAGAATGTATGGCAGACTTGGAGTAGCCAGTGAATGCAACAGCCTCGTCAATGGTGAGGATGACATGAGGATCCTGCTGGCTTCCTCCGCTCTGAATCCACTCCACAATGATGCCTAACTTCTCGTCAATGTTGGCAAGAAGGCAAGGCACATCATTGAAGGTGGGTATGTTCTGAGTTTCATCTTGCATACACATCTTTTATTAAAGGGTTAGTTACTTAAGTGCTAAGACTCGCTCGATGCGTGCTGCCTCAGACTCAATCTGATCCATTGATGCCACACGGGAAGAACGAATCCACTTGATGAGTTCTGAACGCTCGAAGTACACAAGTTTGTTGTTCGGCTTGAAGAAGGGAACAACCTGATTGTGTGTCATCTTATAAAGACAACTCTTTGAGATACCTAAAAAGATGGCTGCTTCTTCGAGTGTCAGAATCTCCTTAGCCTGGCAGAGTACGTTTTTAATCGCATCCAGTTTTCTGGTCAGGTCTGCCACTTGTTTTGTGAGCAGCTCATGACTTTCGGTATGGTTATTTTCTGTCATTCTGAAACAATCTATTTATCGTTAAACATTCTGGTTACAAACGGTTACATTCTACTTCACAGCATGAGTATCGCTTGGGATAGCCTTGTAATGGCTTGTTTCCTACTGCAAAGTTAGTCGTAATATCGTAATAGGGCGAAAATAGGAAATGACCGAGCCTCCGTTTTAAGAATTATTGGCTGGTGAGTATGAAATTAGACCTCATAATTATACTATAAACGCTCCTGAAGGGTGCAATTTGGTCCTCTGGGCTGGGTTGCTCCAAGCCCTATATAATATATATGTGGAGAAAGTCGGGGTGTTTTGATTGTATGTCGAGAAAAATGCTTATCTTTGCACCGTTTAAGAGAAGCAAGGATGTTACTTATGTGGCATTTCATCATCATCACTATCTGTACACTCTGCCACATGATTGTGAAGTAATAACTGGCAACTGAAAATAGCATTTGTTGCGTTTTGTATTTTTTATGATATTTTTGTTTCATCTTTGTTACGCGAAGCCTTTTTGTTAAACAATCACTATTGATTATCAAGCAGATAGAAGAAAACAAAAACCTTTCTCCTTATAATTAATTGATTCACAATCATAAAAGTACTAAAAATTATTGAGATTACCAACTTTTACAAAGACTTTCTTATCCCGAATTCAGGTTTATAGTAACAAGGAACTGAAACAAAAGTTTTACCAGACAAATGGTTTCAGATTATATGACGAAATGACAATAGAGTTCAGATAGAGTCCTTTTCGCTGTAAGCAGATTGGATGAAACAATAATGAATCCCCGTCCGAATGACGGCGTTAGTGCAGAGCGATACTGCAACGGGGAACAAGGCAATATTGAATTATGAATTAGGAGTTACGAGTTGTTCTCGGCTATGCCTGCGATTTGGAATTGAACATTTTTGAATTGTTATGGAACGTGAATTACCAGAAATAAATTTTGTCATTAAATGAATTCATGAGTAATTTATGGTGAATTCGTGAAAAAGAACTTTATGCTGGGTGCGGTGGTTTTTCGGACACGAATTATCAGGAATTATCCAGAATTTTTACCACGAATTGTATTTATGAGTAATTGACGGCACGCTTATGTGGAGTCATTGGAGGAATAATTATAAAACCTACTTTTTGTAAATAATTTACAAAAAGCTTCAATTATGTTTTGTTTGTTGATGAAAATAAACTAACTTTACTTTTATGTTAGTAAGATTCAAATTCAGTAATTTTAAGTGCTTTAGAGACGAAGCAGTCCTAAGCATGTGGCTTCTAAATATAAGAGCGATAACAAGGTGGACAATACATTTAAGACGGATTATTACTCCTTGTTGAAATCGGCTGCTGTTTATGGTGCTAATGCAAGTGGCAAGACTAAACTATTTCAAGCATTTTATTTTATGCGTGATGTGGTTTTGTCGTCAGACAAACAGTCGGACGGTTGGCAGGAGAAGTATGCTCCTTTTAAATTGTCAACGGTGTCAACAAAAGAGTCAAGCGTATTTGAGGTTGTCTTCATTTTGGAGGGGTTGCAATATAGATATGGCTTGCCGCAACGCAGAGGATGCCAACGAAATCATGTGGTATGCTACTCAGGCGCGTGATGCTTATGCACTACTGACGGCATTAAGCTATATCCGAGGGTGAGGACACGACGGATGGATGACGACGACTTTGTGTCGACTGATGCCTTGGCGCATGGTATAGACACAGGATTGCAATTCCGCACCTTCTATATCCAACCCTCAGAACCCGGCAAACTGTATGCATTTAAGGAGAAACTGGATGACCTGACGCTCTGGGAGGACGAGGAAGGCAACAGGGCTTACAGAAAAGAATATGAAAGCTTGCTGACACAGACTGACAAGGACGAATGGCTGGCTAAGAAAAATGCCTGGACTGAGGATGTGGAGAAGTTCAGGAGGGAGGCGAACGGGAATGTCATGTATTTCAACGCCAAGATAGACATGAAATACAGCTATGGCTATACCGACAGATTGCTTGCCGACTTTGAGGAGATTGAACTGAGGACTGAACAGAGGACTGACGGAAATGTGCTGGTTTATTATCGTGACAACGATTTCGGCAGATGGAAGTCGGCTGGTGTATATGCAAAGGTGTTCAGGCAAGCCTACGACTTAAGAGTAGTGCAGAACGTGAAAGGCAAATATCTGGTACGCACAAAGATGTTTGAACCTTTGGAGAGTAAGGAACAGGAATATGATTTTGCCGAACTGTTAGACAACGTCATTTTGCATTTTGTTCGAAATGACAAAGAATATTGGGCGTACCTTGAAAACAATATTTGTTTCGCTAAGAAACCAGAACTTGTAACTATAGGTTTTCTTAACTTCCTGAAGATGGATGATGTGTAATGACGGCAAGAACGTACCAATACTAAAGAAGCGGATGAAGCGATAAGGACAATAGAAAGAGGGTGTATACCTTAACTATAATAAGCCTCAGCGTTGTATGCGTCCGCCAGAAGAAGTAAGATTGCTGATGATTTCCTCTTCGGTGACGAGGTTCTGATCGCCAGGAATAGTATTCTTTAGAGCACTTGCCGAGAGGGCGAAGTCGAGACAATACTGATTGTCGGCTGCCCATTTCTGATGGGCGTGAATATAGCCTGCTACAAATGCGTCGCCAACGCCCATAGGGTCGACAATAGGCTGTATGTCGTATATCTTGGTGGTGTACAGACAGTCGTGTACGGCATCATAGAGCAAGCCTGTAAGAGTATGATGGGAACTTGCCAACTGGTTGCGCAAAGCCATAACCATCTTCTTGCACTTGGGGAAGAGAACGTGCATCTTACGGAAATACTCCTGATAAGCCTCACGATTGATGACATAACCGGCATCCAGAGCATTGAACGGTATGTGCTTGACACCACTTGCCACCTCCCACTCGTTCTGGTCGCCAAAGACAATGTCGCTATATTGCATCATGTTGTATATGACATCGTGAGGCTGCATGCCATAACCCCAAAGATTCTTACGATAGTTGATGTCGCAGACAATGGTCAGTCCCTTAGCCTCAGCAAGTTGCAGGGCATCCATAGTAGACTCCATGGAGTCGCGACTGATTGCACACGTTATGCCAGAGCAATGGAATACGGCAGCATCGCCAAGCACCTTGTCCCATTCCACCATACCACGCTTTAAGGAATACATGGCAGAATTCTTGCGGTCGTATATCACCTGCGAATTGCGCATTGCCACAGCCTCCTCAAAATAGTAAGTGCCCAGACGTTCGCCGCCACGCACCACATGGCTCACGTTGAGACCATACTCTCTGAGGTGCATCAATGCTGCATCGCCCATGGCACCATAGGGCAATCGGCTGACGTATTCGACGTTGTTGCCCAGATAAGCAAGCGAGATGGCAGTATTGGCCTCGCTTCCGCCATAGTTGCCAAGCATGCGATGTCCCTGTGTGAGACGCTGGTATCCGGGCTTTGAAAGCCTTAGTAGTATCTCTCCAAAAGTTACTATCTTCGTATTCATATTCTTTTGTTTGATTTTAAGTAGTGCGTAAAAGTAATCATTTTTCTGAAGAAAAACACTATGTATAATATATTTTTTGTATTTTTGCGTCAGTATTACAACTTGCATCGTATAATATACCACTAACAACGAAATCTATGGACTACCAGCCTTTATTGCAGAAAATAAGAAATGAGATAGAAATATACGCCCATGAAGGCAAACAGGCCGACTATATCCCGGCTTTAGCCAATGTCAATCCCGACCAGTTTGGAATGTGTCTTGACTTGCTCGACGGCCGTACCTATCGCCTTGGTGACTCTGATGTGAAATTCTCCATACAGAGCATAGCAAAAGTGTTTTCGCTTGCCATCGCCTTAAGCATTCTGGGCAAGGAACTGTGGAAGCGTATAGGCAAGGAACCTTCGGGCTCGGCTTTCAATTCGCTCGTGCAGCTCGAATACGAACACGGCAAACCCCGTAATCCATTTATCAATGCCGGAGCATTGGTTACTGCCGATGTGTTGCTCACGCATCTGGACAATCCCAAAGAATTCTTCATAAACTTTGTGCGTACCATCGCCGGCAATCCCGACATTGACTACTCGGAGGAGACGATGCAGTCGGAACTGAGTTGCTGCTATCTTAATGCGTCGATAGCCTATCTGCTGAAGCATCATGGCAATCTGCACAATGAGGTGAACGATGTGCTGGAGTTTTACTGTACTATATGCTCAGTAGAGATGAGCTGTGAGGACCTTGCACACGCCTTTATGGCTTTCGCCAAGAGCAATGAACCCTTCTCGCATGCGGGAGTAGACCTGACCGTGTCGAGGGTGAAACGCATCAATGCTATAATGCAGACTTGTGGATTTTATGATGAAGCAGGCGAATTTTCATTTCTTGTCGGACTGCCAGGCAAGAGTGGAGTAGGAGGGGGCATCGTAGCTCTGTATCCCTCACGCTACTCCATAGCAGTATGGAGTCCGCGACTCAACTCGAAGGGTAACTCGATAATGGGTATGAAAGCATTGGAACTGTTCACCTCAGAGACTGAAGAGTCGATATTCTGACATCCCATTATACTAATAAACAATGTGTAATCTTAAAAATAAATACTATTATGAATTGGAAAAAACTACAGAATGGTTCTGACATAAGAGGCGTTGCACTTGAAGGAATTGAGGGTGAACACGTCAACCTTACACCCGAAGTGATTGAGACAATAGCCAAGTCGTTTGTGCGCTGGATACGCAATACTATCAATTGTCAGACTCCTAAGATTGCCGTAGGTACTGACAGCCGACTCTCGGGCAGTACAATCAAGGGTGCCTTTGTAAAGGGAGCTGTAGAAGCTGGTGCCGACGTTGTAGACTGTGGTCTGGCTTCTACGCCTGCCATGTTTATGACTACCGTGAACGATGAAGTGCAGGCTACTGCCTCAGTAATGGTGACAGCAAGTCATCTGCCATACAATCGCAACGGACTGAAATTCTTTACTCCTAAGGGTGGTCTTGACAGTAGCGATATTGCTGCCATTCTCGATATTGCCGAGCGTGCCGACTATGGCTACGATGGAGCAGCAGGCAGCTCTGATAGGCTCGACTTTATGGCTATATACTCGCGCCATATAGCCGACTACATTTGTCAAGGCGTACAGGCTGACGACTATCAGCATCCGCTTAAGGGAATGCATATTGTGGTGGATGCCGGCAATGGTGGTGGCGGATTCTTTGAGAAGATACTGAGCCAGCTTGGAGCTAACACCCAGGGGAGCCTGTTTCTTGACCCTGACGGACGCTTCCCCAACCATATCCCAAATCCTGAGAATGCTGAGGCTATGGCTTCTTTATGTCGTGCTGTGGCTGACAGCAATGCCGACTTGGGCGTAATATTTGATACTGACGTAGACCGTTCTGCCATAATAGGACGAAAGGGCGAGCCTATCAACCGTAACTCGTTGATAGCATTGATTGCTGCCGTTATACTTGAGGAACATCCACGAAGCACTATCGTTACCGACTCTGTAACGTCTGACGGATTGGCTGAATTCATCAGCAGTAAGGGTGGCAAGCACCACCGCTATCGTCGTGGATACAAGAACGTGATAAATGAGGGTATTCGTCTGAATGAAGCTGGAGAGGAATGCTGGCTTGCAATAGAGACTTCGGGACATGCTGCCTTACGTGAGAACTACTTCCTTGATGATGGTGCCTATCTGGCTGCCAAACTCATTGTGTATGCTGCCAAACTGTTCGGTGAGGGTCGTCAGGTGCATGAGGCTATTGCCTCGCTCAAGCAGCCGAAGGAGAGCAAGGAGATAAGAATAAAGCTTACCGATCCTGACTTCAAGGCGTATGGTGCCAAATTGCTTGAAGAGATGAAGGTGAAGGCTGCTGCACAGCCCGGCTGGACTATCGTTGAACCTAACTATGAGGGTCTGCGTGTGAACTGTGGCAATGCCGATGAGGACGGATGGTGGTTGCTGCGTATGTCGCTGCACGATCCCGTGATGCCACTCAATATTGAAAGTAATGTTGAGGGTGGTGTGGATGCCATCGAAAGAAAACTATGCGAGTTAGGAATGTTGAGTTAGGAATTAGGAGTTACTTAAAAAAACGTTATCTTTGCATATCATTTTTATAAATTCAAAGTAAACTCGATAATTAAAATATGATAGGACGAATTCATTCCTTTGAATCTTTTGGAACTGTTGATGGACCGGGTGTGCGTTTTGTAGCCTTTATGCAAGGTTGTCCCTTGCGTTGTCAGTTTTGTCACAATCCCGACACTTGGGACCCGCAGGGCAAGTGTCAGTATGAGATGGAGCCACGGCAGCTGGTAGACGAAGTGCTGAAGTATAGGTCGTTTATAAAGAGTGGGGGAGTGACGGTGTCGGGCGGCGAGCCTCTGATGCAAGCTGACTTTGTGGCGGAGTTTTTCCGACTGTGCCGTATCGAAGGGCTACACACAGCACTCGACACGAGCGGTGCGATAATTACCGACCGGGTGAAGGACGTGCTCGACAATACCGACCTCGTGCTACTCGACGTGAAGACTATGGACGCAGAAATGTATCCACGACTGACGGGAGTGCAGCAAACTAACAATCTGGTTTTTCTGGATATGCTGGAGCAGCGACATCTGCCCACATGGATACGCCACGTTGTGGTGCCGGGACTGACCGACAACGATGAGTGGCTGCGACGACTTGGCGAACACGTGGCCAGATACGACTGTGTGGAGAAAATAGAAATCTTGCCCTACCACACGCTCGGTGAATATAAATACGAGAAAATGGGAATGAAATATAAGCTTGAGGGCGTGCCGGCAATGACGACAGAACGCGCACAGGAAATAAGGAAAATAATGGCAGAGTATAAGCCGTGCCAGTAAAGACTTACGAATTTTGAATGTTGAGTGTTGAATTGGTGCGCTACGCGCATTAGGAATTGCTCAATGTCGAATTGCAGTATCCAAACAATTTAACACTTAACATTCAACACTTAACATTAGTCCTTGATTCGTAGTGAAGTAACGAACACGAATTACCATAAATTATCCATAAATTACTCATAAATTAATTCGTGGTAAAATTCATGGATAATTCACGATAATTCGTGTTCAAAAGAAAAATTCAAAACTCAACAATTCCAAATCGCCGTAGGCGACCAATTCAAAACTCTAAACTCAAAATTCCAAATTCCTTATTCCGTCTTGATGCTCTCTACAGGATTTGCTGTAGCCACGCGCCACGACTGAATGACGACGGTGGTGATGACGACAGCTGAGACGAGGACAAATGCCATGGGGAAGAGCCACCAATGTATTGGCGTGTGCTCGGCGAAGCTCTGCAGCCACCCGTTGCTGAGCCACCATCCCACTGGAGCAGACACGATAAATGCCACGACGAGCGGCACGGCGTAGCGCATGGCAAACAGACGAAATACGGAGCCTATAGAAGAGCCCATCACCTTGCGTATGGCTATCTCCTTGCGGCGATACTCGGTCTCGAACATCGTAAGCGAGAACACTCCTATGATGGTTATTATGATGCAGATGATGGCGAACAATTTCACCTGCGAGATAAAGCGGAACTCTTCTACATAGGTCTGCTGCAAGTCGTCGTCAAGGAACCACATCTCATACTTCTGCGAACCGTCCAGCCTGTTCAGCACCTCGGCTATGCGACGCTTTGCCTCAATCTTGTCCTGGTTCTTGGCTACTCGCACGAACACCTGACCACAACGATCGCCCCATTGAGCCATGTCCGGACCGAAGATAACGAATGCCACAGCCACATTACTATTGTCGCAGCGCATAGACTTGAGCTTGAAGTTGTTGCAGACACCAACTATGTTATAATTCGACTGACTTCCCCATCCGCTGTTCTGACGACCTATAGAGTCGCCCACGACAAGCCATTTGTATTGCGCCATAGCTGTCTTGTTGAGCACGTAGGCACCCGTCTTCATGTCCGATTCGCGGAAGTCGCGACCCTCTGTAATCTTCAGCTGCATGGTGCGCAGATATTCATAGTCGCACGGCAACACTTGAAACACCATGTGATGTTCGTTATCGCCACGTCCCCAACCCATATAGCCGTCGCTTGTGCCGATGGCATTCTGCGCAAAACCGACGCTCTCTACAAACGGCAGCTTCTTCAGTTCGGCACGCACGGCATCCTTCTTGGTCTGTGCCTCTTCAGACAGCCCCGTATAGAACACTTCGTTCTTGTTGAATCCGTAGTCGCTGTTGAAGATGTAGCTCGACTGGCTCGACATTACACCTATATATATAGTCAAGGCAAAAGCCAAGCAGAACTGTACAGCCATGATAGCCATGCGCAACCGACGGCCACGTGGCGAGAGTCCGAACGAGCCTTTCAGCACCATTGCCGGGGAGAACGACGTGCTGTAGAAGGCTGGGATTACTGCCGATAAGGCACCCACGACGAGAGCCGAAACAGCCATTATAGCAGCAAGAACTATGTGCGAAGCGAAATGGATGTCGCCCGAAACGAGCTTCATGCACGATTCGTTACGCTGGAAGGCAACAATAAGTAGGATGCCTATGAGTAGCGCGACAAAGGCGAACATAACGTTCTCCATAATCATCTTAAGGCGCAGACTGCCTACAGACGCTCCCATCACACGGCGGGTATTGATGCCACGCATGCGCATAGGAATCTCGGAGAGCGAGAAGTTGAGCAGATTGAGCATGGCAATAAAGAGCACGAAGACGGAAGCTACGGTAAGAACCCCAACCAAGCTGCGGTTGCCACGGTCGTTCGGACCTACGCCTGAGAAATATATGTCGTCAACGGGAGTGATGCGGATTTTCATGTTGACCTCCTTGTCAAACCTCTTCTCGTCTTTCTCGCTCAAGCCCATAGATTTCATATAGGCGAGTTTTGTGGCACGCTCCACTTTCTTAGGGTTGGCACCATCGTCAAGTAGCAGATAGGCATTAAAGCTCCATTCGCTATACTCATTCATCACACTCTCGTTCTCGCATATATACACGCCATTTGGCAGGGTGCAGTTGTCGGGCATGTCCTCGCTCACACCAACTACGGTAACGGTAGTTTTGCTTCCATCGCCATTTTCACCCTCAAACGTCTTGCCTGCTGCGTTCGCCGTGCCGAACATCTTCTCGGCTGTACTTCGGCTTACAATAACATTATGTCCGTCTCCACATGTCTTGCTCGACCCCGAGAGCAGCTTGCCCGTGAAGAACTCTATGCCAGGTTTTCCCATATTTATCAAAGGAACTGTTATGGTACGGTTGCCCACCTTGACATCTGTCTTGTTGATATATGGACTGATATAGGTTGCGTCCTTCACCTGCGGTATTTCCTTGAGTAATGTCACGAACGGGCGACAGATGTTGCAACCCCAGTCTTCGCCGAACAAGCCGCCATATATCTCCAGGCGATACATGTGCTCGTGGTCGTGGATGTTATGGTTGTAGGTGCGATTGTAAATCACCTGCGTCATGAACAGATAGAACGTGGCTACGGCTACACCCAAGCCCAGGAGATTGAGCAGGGTGGCGAGGCGGTAGCGACGGAACATATATAATAAGCTTTTCATATCTTCTCAACTTAAATGATTCTCTCGTTGTTGTCTGCAACCTGTCCGTCAAACAGATTGATAATTCTGTTAGCCATCATAGCGTCGTGCTGTGAGTGGGTAACCATCACGATTGTTGTTCCCTCGGCATTCAGCTGCGTTAAGAGTTCCATTACGGCAAGTCCACTCTTCGAGTCGAGATTACCCGTAGGCTCGTCGGCAAGTATCAGCTTAGGCTTGCCCACCACGGCACGTGCTATAGCCACACGTTGCTGCTGACCGCCCGATAGCTGCTGCGGATAATGCTTGGCACGCTGGCTGAGTCCCACCTTGCGCAGAATCTCCGTTACGCGCTCACGACGCTCTTTGGAAGGCACTCCGAGATAGCGTAATTGCAGGTCGACATTCTCCTCAACCGTAAGTTCGTCGATAAGGTTGAAGCTCTGGAACACGAAGCCTATTCTGCCACGACGATACTTGGTGCGCTCGCTCTCCTTGAGCTTGCCCACGGGTTCGCCATCGAGCCAATATTCTCCGCTATTTGGATTGTCAAGCAGACCAAGAATGTTTAGCAAAGTTGACTTGCCACAACCACTTGGTCCCATAATGGCTACAAACTCGCCGTCTTCGACGTTTATGCTAACACCGTTGAGAGCAACGGTCTCCACTTCCTCTGTACGGAAGATTTTTGTAAGGTTTTCTGTCTTTATCATAGTCTTTATTCTTTTTAATAGGCCTGACTGGGCCTGACTGAGCCTATTTGAGCCTCTTTATTACTACTTTAAAATTAACACTTCGTTGTCCTTGAATGCTTCGTAGCCGCTGGTTATTACTCGTTCGCCAGGTTCCAGTCCTTGTGTCACCTCGTAATACATTGGGTTTTGGCGTGCTATGCTAATGTTGCGTCGGTAGGCCTTATTGCCCGAACGGTCGAGCACGAATATCCAGTTGCCGCCAGTGGTCTGGAAAAATGTGCCGCGTGGGATGAGTGTGGCTTGCGACGACTTGCCGAGAGCCAGCTCTACATAATAAGTCTGTCCGCTGCGCATCTGTTCGGGGTGTGAGTCGACAAAGACAAAGTCGGTGCGGAAGGATCCATCGTGCACTTCGGGATAAACCTTGCGCACACGCAACTGATACTCTTTGCCGTCTCTGGTTATAGTGGCTGTCAGTCCCGGACGCACACGGTCTATGTAATGTTCGTCTATCTTTGCCTCAATCTTGAAGTTGGATAGGTCGTTAATCTGACCGATGTTCTGTCCTGCCTGAATGTTCTGACCCAGTTCGACATCAAGGAGTCCAAGTTCGCCGTCGATGGCAGAACGCACCTCAAGCTTGTTCTTGCGTTCGCGCACGAGCAGCACGTTCTTGCGCATATTGTCGAGATTGTCCTCCATCTGCGCCATTTGTATATGGCGATATAGGCTGTCTTGTTTCAGTCGTTGGCCTATAAGACGCTGCTTGCGCAGGGCGAGGTTGTAGTCTTCACGGCTTTGCAGAAAAACCTCCTTGCTTATGAGTCGCTCCTTATACAAGCGTGAGTTCTGCTGATAGGCACGCAACTTTCGCTCGCAGTCCATATCGAGCGTGGCTTTTTCTGTGCGGTTGTTCAATCTGTCTTGCTGCATTGTTACCTGTGTGTTGCGCAGAAGATTCTGCTTTTCGGCAAGCTCAGCCTCGGCATTTAGAATTTGAAGGTCGAGATTGCTGTTGTTAAGACGCAGAATGACATCGCCCTTCTTGATGCGTGTGCCTTCCTCTATCACCTTCTCTCTGACGATGCCGCCCTCCTCGGGCGATATCTGCACTACCTGGATGGGCACCACCTGTCCGTTAAGACGCACGTAGTCGTCAAACTTGCCACGTGTCACGTCGCTCACAGTCACTTCGTTGCTGTCGATGGTCATGGTGCTTGCTGTGCTGCCTAAGACGATCCACGCAAGCAGCAATGCTACTGCCACGCAACCCGCAATGATGACGATGTAGCGACGCTGTAATGATTTCTTTTCTATTGGTCGGTCCATAATTTTTCTCCTTTATAATATGCTAATAGTTTTTTGTTATAAGCCATGGTCAGCTGGCTTTGCAGCAGTTTCACTCGGCTCTGCAACAATGTAACGGCAGCTGTCTTAACGTCTATCGACGAGGCGAGTCCTTCCTCATACTTGCGTGTGGTGAGATGAGCCGCAAGGCTGTCAGCCTCTACCTGCTCCTGCATCTTGAACACTTCCTTGGTGCTATTGTCTACGTCGGCAGAAGCTTCGACTATGATGCGATGGAGTTCAGACTGCTCGTATTCAAGGTTTTCGCGAGCCTGACTGAGAGCTATCTTGCGTCGACGAATTGTAGATGATGTGGAGAGCTGGCTGAAGAGTGGGATGGAGAGCGATAGGGCTACATATTCGCCAGTGTTGTTCTTGAACTGAGAGAAGAATGAGGCGTGTACTCCATTGTTCAGGTTTTTATAGTACGAGGTGGACACGCCACCTGAGAGAGCAAGCGAGGGGAGTAATGCGCCACGTGCAGCACGCAGATTGAAGCGGGCTGCCACTATGGCCTGTTGCGCCTTGACGATGCGTGGGTTTGTCATTGCAGCGTATTCGGATATCTGAGCCGGGTTCTCGGTAACTGCTGGTTCGGTGTGGAATGACGGCTGAACAATGTAGAGCGTGGAGTCGGCTGGGAAGTTCATGATCTGTTGCAATGCGAGGCGTGCCTTGATGGTCTGGCTCTGCATGTGGGTCAGCTCATATTCGTCGGCAGCAAGCGTGGCTCGCATCTGCGCCACATCAGCATCGCTCTTTTGGCCTACTTCGGCCATTACCTCAGTCTGATGGAGCAGGGCGAGGCTTTCGTCACGCTTCTTCGATGTGTGGTCGATGGCTCCAAGACAATACGCGAGGTCCATGTAAGCCTTGTACACCTTGAGTGCCACATCGTCTTTCTCTGCCATAATGCCACTACGCCCCATTGCCACATTCGCCTTAGCCATGCGCAGCTGGTTGTAGCGTTGGAGTCCGTCGAAGACGGTGAGCGATGCCTGCAGACCGTAGCCATTGTATAATGTACTGATGTCGGTGTAGGTGTTGGTCTCGGGATTGATAGCGCGTCCGAAGTTGATTTGCACACTCGTTGAGCCGTAGACACTGGGGAGAAAGGCACCAATGGCCTGTGTCTTGATGGCACGGCTGTCGTCAAGGGCAAACTGTTGCTGACGTACAGTATGGCTGTGCTCGGAGGCATACTGCATGCAACGCTCTACAGTCCACGGCTCGGAGGCGTAAATGCTTACGCCTGCTGCAATGGTGAATATGGATAGGAATAGTCGCTTCATATTGTTGTGAATTATTTTTTTTACACCACAAAATTATGAATAAACAAAAGGCTAATAACAATAGAAAGTGAAGAAAATGGATGGTTTTGGCGAGATTAGTAAAAAAGTGTATGAAAATCATACAATTAATTTTGTACTTTTGTAAGTGGTTAAAACAAATTGATGAAAATATGAACTATCCATATAGTACAATAGTAGTTGTCGACGACAACTCTGCCATTCTTACGGCCCTTAAGATTTGTCTTGCAGCTGAATTCGAACATGTCGTGACTCTGACCTCGCCCGACATGCTTGTGGCTACGCTTGCAAATGAACAGAATGTTGATGCTGTGCTGCTCGACATGAACTTCTCGCTAGGAGTGAATACGGGACAGGACGGACTGTTCTGGCTGCGCACAATAAAGAAGCTGCACCCCAATACGCCCGTGGTGCTCATCACAGCCTATGCCGACGTACAGCTGGCTGTGAACGGACTGAAGTATGGAGCAGCCGATTTCGTTACCAAACCTTGGGACAACGACAAGCTAATAGGCGTTCTGTGTGATGCCATAGACAGCAATCGTGAGGTGGTGCCGCTCGACCAGATGGAGCAGGAACACGTGCAACGGGCTGTAGAACAATGTCGCGGCAACATGAGCAAGGCTGCTGAGATGCTGGGAATAACCCGACAGACGCTATACAAGAAACTTAAGAAATAAACGACTTAAGGGACAGGACCGATGGAAATTACTCCTTATTATATTATAATACTACTGGTGCTGATTATTGTCATGCTGCTGATATGGCAATGGAGCCACCAACGGCTTCTCTCGCTAAGGGTAAGGCTGATGCGCGAGGCAATACGCAATCGCGACTTCACCTTTCGTCTGCCCGACAATCGTATGTTTCATGGTGAGCGCGACCTTCAGGCGGCTCTCAACGAAATGAGTGGCGAGATAAACCGACTGTTGGCACGCAGCGAGGTGGAGTCGTGGCAACGGCTGACGCGTGTGCTTACCCACGAGATTATGAATGCCGTGGCTCCTATATCGAGCATAACACAAGCTTACATCAGTTCGCCTCTCGTGAAGGGAACCCCTCTTGAAGAGGGAATGCAGGCTATTCGCGATACAAGCATAAATCTGCAGACCTTCGTAGAAAGCTATCGCAAACTGACACAACTACAGGCTCCGCATATAGAAGAGGTGAGTATAGACGGACTGACAAGAAGTTTGCGCACGCTCTATCCCTCGATTGTGTGGCACGTGAATATTGGCAATAGCCAGGAACGTGTGAGTGCCGACAGCGGAATGTTGCGACAGGTTATGGTAAACCTTACGAAGAATGCAATAGAGGCTGGCGCTCGCAACATCGACCTGCGCCTGGATTATGACGACACGCGCACGCTACTGTTGGTCAGCAACGACGCTCCACACATACCGCCTAAGGAGGCGCGCGAGATATTTGTGCCTTTCTTCACGACAAAACCTTCGGGTACTGGCATCGGACTGCCCCTTTCACGACAGATGATGCTGGCGCAAGAGGGCGACCTTTGGCTTGCTGAAACACCAGTGGCAGGATTTCATACAACCTTTGTTGTGGCTGCAAATTCATATAGTTCTTGATTTGCATCATTTTGTGCGTGTTTTGATAAATTTTGGTAGGATTTTGCAAAGTCGAAATGTCATTATTGTAGATTAATGAATTAAGATTGTGTAAAACGTATAATAACGGCCTTAATATGGTTAATTATTAAGGCTTTTTATATCTTTACCTCACAAATTTTTGTTAATTTTGTGGGCAACTTTGGAGCCATAAAACCATGAAATATGGCAAAAACCAAATAACAGCAAAAATCTTATCATTTTTTATATTTATGGCAAATGTAATTAAGTTACGTAAGGGTTTGGATATCAACCTTAAGGGAAAGGCTGCTGAGCAGAAGTTTCCGGTAAAGGCTGCTGCCCAGTACGCCCTTGTACCTGATGACTTTGTAGGCATGATCCCGAAGGTGGTAGTTCGCGAAGGCGACCACGTGAAGGCTGGCGACGCTCTGTTTGTCAACAAGAAGCAGACTGACGTCAAGTTCGCCTCACCCGTGAGTGGAGTAGTGCAGGCAGTTGTCAGAGGCGACCGTCGCAAGGTATTGCGCGTTGTCGTAGAGGCTGATAAGGATCAGCAGTTTGTTGACTTCGGTCAGAAACAGGTGGCTTCGCTCGATGGTGATGCCGTAGTTAAGGCTCTGCTTGAAGCCGGATTGTTCGGCTACATTAACCAGCTGCCTTATGCTGTGTCAACAACTCCCGACCAGAAGCCTCGCGCTATCTTCGTAAGCGCTTTGCGCGACATGCCTCTCGCAGGCAACTTCGAGTTTGAACTGCAAGGCAACGAGAACGACTTCCAGACTGGTTTGACCGCTCTGTCGAAGATTGCCAAGACTTATCTCGGTATTGGTGCACAGCAGACAAGTTCTGCCTTGACATCAGCCAAGGACGTTGAGGTGAACGTATTCGACGGACCATGTCCTGCTGGTAACGTAGGCGTTCAGGTGAACAACATCGCTCCTGTCAACAAGGGTGAGGTGGTTTGGACTGTAGACCCGACAGCCGTTATCTTCTTCGGTCGACTGTTCAACACGGGCAAGGTAGACCTTCGTCGTCTTGTAGCAGTAGCAGGTAGTGAGGTAAATATCCCAGCTTATGCTGAGGTGCTCGTAGGTCAGCCCATCGCAAGTCTTCTGGAAGGCAAGCTCGCTTCAACCGAGCATGTGCGCATCATTAACGGTAACCCGTTGACAGGTCGCAAGTGTACAGCTGAGGACTTCGTAGGTGGTCACACTTCGGAGATTACAGCAATTCCTGAGGGCGACAATGTTGATGAGATGTTGGGATGGATACTTCCGCGTACCAACGACTTCTCGGTCAATCGTAGCTACTTCTCATGGCTCTTGGGCAAGAACAAGGAGTACAGCCTCGATGCTCGTGTGAAAGGTGGCGAGCGCCACATTATTATGAGTGGCGAGTACGATAAGGTGCTACCTATGGACATCTATGGCGAATATCTCATCAAGGCCATCATAGCCGGCGACATCGACCGCATGGAGCAGCTTGGCATCTATGAGGTAGCTCCTGAGGACTTTGCCGTGGCTGAGTTTGTAGACTCTTCAAAGCTCGAACTTCAGCACATCGTGCGTCAGGGTCTCGACATGCTCCGCAAGGAGAATGCTTAACATTTAATTTAATTACAAAGAGAAAAGTATGAATTTTCTAAGAAAATATCTTAACGACATCAAGCCGAATTTCGAGCCTAATGGAAAACTCCACGCTTTCCGCAGCTTGTTCGACGGCTTTGAGACTTTCCTGTTTGTACCCAACCAGACATCCAAGACCGGTGTAAACATTCACGACGCCATCGACTCGAAGCGAATCATGAGCTTCGTAGTAATAGCGTTGCTTCCGGCTTTGCTGTTCGGTATGTACAACGTGGGATTCCAGAACTATAAGGCTGCCGGCGCTTTGGCTGACGCTTCGTTCTTCTCAATGTTTATCTATGGAGCATTGCAGGTGCTTCCTAAAATCATCGTCAGCTATGTGGTAGGTCTCGGCATCGAGTTTGCCTGGGCACAGTGGAAGGGCGAGGAAATTCAGGAGGGCTTCCTTGTTTCGGGTATCATTATCCCGCTCATCATCCCCGTAGGCTGTCCGTTGTGGGCTCTTGCCATTGCCGTAGCCTTTGCCGTAGTTATCGGTAAGGAGATTTTCGGTGGTACCGGTATGAATATCTTCAACGTGGCTCTCGTTACACGTGCGTTCCTCTTCTTCTCTTATCCTACTAAGATGAGTGGCGACGCAGTATGGGTGGCTAACGACACAATCTTCGGACTTGGCAACACTCTGCCTGATACATTCACCTGCGCTACTCCGCTTGGTGAAATTGCTCAGGGAGCAGCTGTCAACAACAGTCTTTGCGACATGATTACAGGTCTTATCCCTGGTTCAATAGGCGAGACAAGCGTTATTGCCATTGCTATTGGTGCTGTCATCCTGCTTTGGACAGGCATCGCATCATGGCGCACTATGCTGAGCGTGTTCGTTGGTGGTGCTATTGCTGCCTACACATTCGAAGCTCTTGGCATGACTCCAATCGCATGGTATGAGCTCATCGTATTGGTTGGTTTCTGCTTCGGTGCCGTATTCATGGCTACCGACCCCGTTACATCAGCCCGCACACAATGTGGACAGTACTGGTATGGCGCTATCATCGGCATTATGGCAGTTATCATCCGCGTTATGAACCCTGGTTATCCAGAAGGTATGATGCTCGCCATCCTCTTCATGAACATGTTCGCTCCGCTCATCGACTACTGTGTAGTACAGAAGAACATCACCAAGCGAATGAAACGTTTAACCAACAAATAACCATTATCGGAATATGGAAGAAACAAAGAAGAAGGGGCTGAACACCAGTTCAAACTCCTACACAATCATATATTCTGTCGTTATCGTAGTTGTCGTAGCGTTCCTGCTTGCCTTCGTGTCTTCTACACTCAAACCGCAGCAGGACGAGAACGTGGCTCTCGACAAGAAGAAACAGATTCTCGCAGCCCTCAACATCCGCGACATCGACGGAGCTGAGGCTACAGAACAATATAATAAGGTGGTTACAGCCGACAAGATCATCGACCGCAACGGCGAGGAGGTTGAGGCTGGAAAGCAGGGTGGCACAGAAGCTGGCTTCCTCTGCAACAGCACTTCTACCAAGGAAGGCAAGCTTGCTCTCTACGTGTGCAACGTTGATGGCGAGACCAAGTACGTCATCCCTGTTTACGGTATGGGTCTTTGGGGCGGCATCAGCGGATACATTGCCCTGAACGCCGACAAGCAGACCGTATATGGAGCTTACTTCAACCACGAGGGCGAGACCGCTGGTCTTGGTGCCGAAATCAAGGATTCTCGCAAATGGCAGGATCAGTTCAAGGGCAAGCATGTCTTTGCCGCAGGCAAGGAAGGCGTGGCTCTCTCGGTAGTGAAGAAGAACGAGGTTAGCGATCCTACAACCCAGTGCGACGCCGTGACAGGCGCAACACTTACTTGTAACGGTGTGAACGACATGCTCAAGAACGGCCTCGGTGAGTACACAAAATTCTTAACATCTAAATAAGGAGGAGGAACAAGATTATGAGTTTGTTTTCAAAAGAGAATAAGGCTGCATTCACCAATCCTCTGAACCTCGACAACCCTATCCTCGTACAGGTGCTCGGTATCTGCTCGGCTCTCGCCGTGACATCCCAGCTCAAGCCTGCCATCGTTATGGGTCTTGCCGTGACAGTGATTACAGCATTTGCCAACGTGATTATCTCAATCATCCGCAACACCATACCTAACCGCATCCGTATCATCGTGCAGCTTGTGGTTGTTGCCGCTCTCGTTACCATCGTGAGCCAGATTCTCAAAGCTTTCGTCTACGACGTGAGCGTGGAGCTGTCTGTCTACGTGGGTCTTATCATCACCAACTGTATCCTCATGGGTCGTCTTGAGGCCTTCGCCATGCAGAACAAGCCTTGGCCATCGTTCCTCGACGGTGTGGGCAACGGTCTTGGCTATGCCTACATCCTTGTGGCGGTTGGCGGCGTGCGCGAGCTTCTTGGCCGTGGCTCATTGCTCGGCTTCCAGCTCATTCCTCAGGGAGTTTACGACGCAGGCTACATCAACAATGGTATGATGACAATGCCCGCCATGGCGCTCATCCTCTTGGGATGCGTAATATGGATTCATAGAGCTTACTTTTACAAAGAAAAATAATCAGAAGTAAACAATGGAACATTTAATTAGCCTTTTCTTCCGGTCCATTTTTGTGGACAACATGATATTCGCCTTCTTCCTCGGTATGTGTTCGTTCCTTGCCGTGTCGAAGAACGTGAAGACATCATTGGGATTGGGTCTTGCCGTGACATTCGTGTTGCTCGTCACTGTGCCTGTCGACTATCTGTTGCAGACTAAGGTGTTGGGTCCCGACTGTCTTATTGAGGGCGTAGACCTTTCCTATCTGAGCTTCATCCTCTTCATTGCCGTTATTGCTGGCATCGTGCAGTTGGTAGAGATGGTAGTAGAGAAGTTCTCTCCGTCGCTTTATGCGGCTCTCGGTATCTTCTTGCCTCTTATCGCCGTTAACTGTGCCATCATGGGTGCTTCGCTCTTCATGCAGCAGCGTATCAATCTTGACCCTTCCAACTCGCAGTACATCGGCAACGTTGTCGACGCTCTTGTTTATGCCCTTGGTAGCGGTATCGGTTGGACCTTGGCCATCGTAGCCATGGGTGCCATCCGCGAGAAGATGCAGTACAGCGATGTGCCAAAGCCTCTTCAGGGTCTCGGCATTACATTCATCACCGTAGGACTCATGGCAATGGCCATGATGTGCTTCTCTGGTCTTAAAATATAATAAGGAGGACTCAACGTTATGAATACATCATTTATATTTGCAAGTATCGGAGTTTTCCTTGTTGTGATACTCCTCTTGGTTGTCATTCTGCTCGTAGCTAAGAAGTTCCTCAGCCCGAGCGGCAATGTCAATATCGAAATCAATGGCGACAAGACCATCAACGTGCCTCAGGGCTCGTCGTTGATGACTACACTCAACGAGAACGGCATCTTCTTGCCTTCAGCCTGTGGCGGTAAGGCAAGCTGCGGCCAGTGTAAGGTTCAGGTGCTTGAGGGTGGCGGCGAGATTCTCGACTCCGAGAAGCCTCACTTCACACGCAAGCAAATCAAGGACAACTGGCGTTTGGGTTGCCAGTGCAAGGTGAAGTCGGACATGAAGATTAAGGTGCCCGATTCGGTTATGGGTGTTAAGGAATGGGAGTGCGAGGTTATCTCCAACAAGAACGTTTCTTCGTTCATCAAGGAGTTCAAGGTGGCATTGCCTCCGGGCGAGCACATGGACTTCGTTCCTGGCTCTTACGCTCAGATCAAGATTCCTGCATACGACTGCATCGACTACGACAAGGACTTCGACAAGGACCTCATTGGCAAGGACTACATCGGCGCATGGGAGAAGTTCAACATCTTCTCGCTCAAGGCCCACAACCCCAACCCGACTGTGCGTGCTTACTCAATGGCCAACTATCCCGACGAGGGCGACATCATCACCCTCACCGTGCGTATCGCCACAACTCCGTTCCTGCCACGTCCGCAGGTGGGCTTCCAGAACGTACCTACGGGTATCGCCTCTTCTTACATATTCTCGTTGAAGCCGGGCGACAAGGTTATGATGTCAGGTCCTTATGGCGACTTCCATCCTAACTTCACTTCGGGCAAGGAGATGATATGGATTGGTGGTGGTGCTGGTATGGCTCCGCTCCGTGCCCAGATTATGCACATGACAAAGACGCTGCACACAACAGACCGTGAGCTCCACTTCTTCTATGGTGCACGTGCTCTTGGTGAAGCCTTCTTCCTTGAGGACTTCTGGGAACTGGAGAAGGAATTCCCCAACTTCCATTTCCATCTCTCGCTCGACCGCAAGGATCCTGTAGCAGATGCTCAGGGTGTGAAGTATTACGAGGGATTTGCTGTGAACTGTATCCGCGACACCTACTTGAAGGATCACGAGGCTCCCGAAGATTGCGAGTACTATCTCTGCGGACCTCCTATGCTTATCAAGACAGTTACAGACTATCTCGACTCGCTCGGCGTAGATCCTGAGAGCATAATGTACGATAATTTCGGATAAATCAATAATACCGGAATAAACAAAATGACAAAGCCGCTGAAAAATCAGCGGCTTTGTTTCGTTTGTAATGGGTTGTCCCAAAAGAAAACTATAGTATCACTACAGTGGTTAGAATGGTTTGATTGTTTTTTCAATCAATATTATTTCGTCGTCCGTCAGTTTGTATTTTCTGTAAAGCTGTTGGTCGACAAGAGTAATCTCTTGAGTCCAGTCAATGTCTGAACTTGTAGTGAAATCCTGCGAGGGGACAAACATGAATTTCTCTGGCGAGAGGTCTTGTGAGGTGATGGTCTGAAGCATGAGGAAGCGTACAAACTTTGTCTTCAGATATGTCATATAGTTGGCTGCCTCGTCGGCTTCGGCAAAAGCTCCTCCTACCAGATAGCTCTGTGTGCACACCGTGCCAGGGTCGAGGATAGCAAGCGACGAGAGTATGCGAAACTGTCCGTTACGGTCGGGGGTGCCGGCATGCTCGCAGGTGGCTTTTGAGAATACAACCTTATGGAGGTCGATGAGTTGTGCGTTCTTCTTTACTTCGCTGCGCAGTACATAGCTGTCGTTACCGCTCGACTTCAGCAATAAGGTGTCGGCATCGGTTTCGGGATTAGCAGAACCTCGGAACGTAGTGACGAAGCCGAATGGTGTTTGTCCACATACTATGGTGTTGAGCATAGATGCATTGTTTGAAGCCGCCTTGTTAATGAGTGTCAGAGCCTCGTTGTTACGAACGAAGATAGGGTATTGGTCGAGGTTGCGCTCGCACGTCTGCATCTTGCCGTAGAGGGTGTTGGTGAATGTACAGGTGCCATTGTGCTTCTTGTCCCAAAGGAAGTAGTTGACACCTCCCGAAATGTCAACTGTGGGGAAACATTCCTTTGAATCGACAAAGTCGGATATGGAGCGCAAGTGATGGTCTGCCAGCATCGACTGTCGGAAACTGTCAAGCCCTCGTCCGCCAGTGAACCATCGTGATGGCATAATCATCGAGATGTAGTCGGGATTCATCTCGCGAGCGGTGTCTACAAAGTGGTTGTAGAGCGGTATGCCATAGTTGTCTTTCTGTGTGCCGATGTTGACCTGATAGGGAGGGTTGCCTATTATTGCGTCAAATTTCAGTTGTTTCATTTTCTTGTTGCTCGAGAAGTTGTGCGGGTCGGTGACGGTGCGTATGAACTTACGCTTGTAGAGTATCACTTGTGAGTTCATATCGGCCATGTGGCATATGTTGATGTTGCTGTTGTCGCGGTATCCCATCAGTGTGCGTCGTGTGACACGGTCGGCCATACGAGTGCGGCATACGGCAAAAATGTTGTTCGACACAATATCGTCCCATAGCTGCTGAGCCTCGTCATCGGTGAGTGTGTCGAAGAGTCCCTGCGACTGGCTGCTGCGCAGTTTGTAGAGCGAGTATGCCACATAGAGCGAGTATAGTCCGGTCTTAGAAGCAATGTCGAGCACTCGCACCTTTGGATTCATCATTGTGTGCTGTGTTGCGTCTCCGTTGTAGACAAATCGTGGTTCGGACAGCATCTTGCCGAAACTGTTGTCGAAAAAGCAGTAGCCGCCCAATGTGTCTGCCATATGTCGGTTGACGGTTTGCCATGGTGTGAGTATGGTCTCACGGTCGGGATAGCAGAAATCAGACAGTATCTGTGCTATGCAGTTGATTCGATCGGGCACGTACAGTGAGTCGGCTTTATGTAGTCGTGCCACGATAGCTTTGGCTGTGGCTACGAAGATGTCTTCTCGATAGAAGTGCTTGAGTCGTTCGAACATGCGCAGCGTGATTCCTGTTGGCATGAATTCGCGCCACGAATCGGGGTCAATACTCTTTATGAACGAGTCGAGCGTAAGTCCCTCTACGTTGTCTACTGTGCCATAAATCATAAGTGGCAGACGAGTGGAAATCTGGCTAAGAATGGCCAGTGCACGCTGACGTGGTGTCAGTCTGCTTGATGCCTCGCGTGCTGCCGCAACAGCTTCCTTCTCGCTTGTTGAGAGTTCAGTTTTCTTTGTATTGTTCTTTGTGGCGGCAGTTTTCTTGCGTGGGTTCTTGGTGAGTGTCTCCTTGTTGCGCTGGCGTTCAGCCAATACACCCAGAACCATTGCTTCTGCCACTTGGTCGAGAAGTTTCATGTCCTGCTGTCGCAGATTGTCAAGATTGCCATAGAGGCAGTCGTCACGGAAACCGTTGCGTATAAGCGTTTCAGAATATGTAGAGTTGATGCTTTGTATGAAACTTTCTGTATTGTATACAGTCTGTTTGCCATGCTTTATCTCTACGAGTGGACAGTAGTGTAGAAAATCGGTAAGTTTCTGTCGGCGCTCGTCAGCATCGTTAGTCGAGGTGTTGTTATTGATATACTGGTCGACAACAGTGAGTGTGCGCTTCGGTGCGAAGTCGATGGCGAAGCATTTATGCTTGACGTTTCTGTCGGTGTAAGGACTCTGACAACGGAATATAGTTTGAAAATAGCGCATACTTCCTGTCTCGGCGCTTCCTGCGAGCATAAGTACGGCATTCCATTCGGGAATGGACACGCCCATAGTGAGACGACCACACGATAGGGTGATGGTTTTGTCGTGCTGTGTCACAGCAGTTTTCACTCTCTCCAGTGCGCTTCGCTCAAATCTTGTCTGTTCGTAAATGTCGAGACGGTCGGAGCCAGCTTCGCCGTTGCCAGCTACATTGACAATGGTGTATTCGCTGAAGGGGTTGGTAGGTGAGTCTTCGCCCAGAATCTCTGCCAGGCATTTGGCTGCCATTACTCCCGGTACATACCAAAGGGTGTGGTTGAGCGATGGTTGCAGATAAGCGTTGGCATAGGGCTGTGTCTTGTCGTTGCTGTCTTTGCCGATGAGTGTGATGAACTTACGCACGTCAGCCTCGTGTACAAATCGTGATGTGTTGTCAACGGTTGTCTCGGTGCGGAACAACTCGGCAAAGTTCAGTCCGTCAGCCTTTGTCAGGCTTCGCATTTTGTCAGAGATGTCGTAGGTAAGTATGTTCATCTGTGCCAAACCCTCATACGGATTGGTAGTGTTGGGGTGAAGACTTGTCCACTGCTGTTTTGCTTGCTGCTCCATGGTGTAGTCCCAATGAAACACTTCGCGTGTGTCGAACATTCGTTGAATGTTGTAGGGTGTGCCTGAGAGATATAGTGTATGCAGCGAGCGGTTTTGCAGGAATGCAGCAATCACTTCTTGTCCGAGTCGTGAGTAGACGCCTTCGTGTGCCTCATCGACAATCATAAGGTCCCACTGTGTGCTGAATATGTCATTGTTCTTCTCAATGCCTTTCTGTTTGTTGACGCGACGTGAGCCACGCAAGTCCTGCATTGATGCGAAATATATATAATGGACATTGATGTCCTTTTGTGCTTGTGCCTCAAGGGCTTCGAATGATAGGGCATCAGCCGATTGCATTGTAAGTGGTAGAGCCTGCTGACGCTTGCATCCGTAGAGCCAGTCGGTCATTCCAAGCTTTTGTAGCGAACAAAACCATTCTTCACGCACGTTTGGACGATGTGTGAGGATGAGTGTGCGACGGTAGCCGCATTGGCGTGCCACTTCAAGTGCACACAATGTCTTGCCGAAACGCATCTTTGCATTCCACAGCATGTTGTGCTTGCGCTTGAAGTATCTGACAGTTTGAGCTATGGCCTGTTGCTGTTCGCTTCTAAAATCAATATTATTGTTTGAGTCCATTATATTTGTTTACTAATCAGTCGTTTAAACATTAATTTGTCGCCTTTGAGTGGCGATGCTCCTTTCCATGACATGATATAGCAGGGGAGTTCGGTGTCGGGTATTGTATACTTGAGACCATCCATTTGCCATATGTTCCATGTGATTATTTCGGCGGCTTTGAGCATTATCTCGATACGAGGCAGTTTTTGCCACCGTTCAAGATAGTAGTCACAGAATGTGTTGAATATGTTTTCTCTTGCAAGGAAAACATTGTCGTGTTGCATGTCGAATCCGTATGTCGATTGCAGCGCCATGAAGGCTTTGTTTAGCCATATGCGTCGGGAGTTTTCGTTGGCGGTGTGTGGCGTGTTTTCGTTGATTACTCTGAATTTTCGGTCGAGAATACCTATGCGTTTATTTAGGGGAATTTCTAACCCAGATGTGGTGTCGTATCTGCTTGCAAGATAAGGGGCTTCGCCACAGGTAAATTCAATTCGTCGACTCTGCACGTATTTCAGCCATGGTTTGTCGGCTGTGAATACTATAGGTTGTGTTGTGGATTCCCATACGTGACAGCCATCTGCTGTCACTGTTTCGACATTGAAAACATTGGGACGACCGAACCATTGCTCGTCGATAAGGTTGTTTTGGGCGTTGCAAATCCATGCTGGGGTGAATACTTCGGCGCGTGTCTTGGCGCGAACCACCTGCTGGTGTGTATGCTTGAAGGCTCGTGGAAGTATTTGGTCAATGTCGTCGGCATGTAATATGCTTTCATGACATCCTCCCATACTCAGTGTCTGATCTATAAGTAATGACGCAAGAACCCGCTTGTTGCTTCTTGTTATTGGGGGGTTGAATGTCAAGTGTGGCGCAGAGGTCATTTGTGTTTCTGGGTTATGGCTATTGGCAAGAGGCTATGATGTCCAGCTGCTTGACACCATAGCCTCTTATTATTTTGGGCTCAAAAAATTACTGCTCGTGAAGTTTTATTTCGCAGTTGTCGAGCGATTCGATGATAGCGAGCGACTCTACTCTTATGCCGCTCTCTCTGAGAAATTTGCCTCCGTCCTGAAATGCTTTCTCAATGATGAATCCCATGCCTTCGAGTGTGGCTCCTGCCTGTTGGCAGAGGTCGATGATACCCTTGGCAGCGTTGCCGTTGGCGAGAAAGTCGTCAATGAAAAGTACGTGGTCGTCGGCGGTGAGGTAGTCGCGGCTGATGATTACGTCATACTCGCGCTGCTTGGTGAATGATGTCACCTTAGTGGCGAGCATATTGCCCATAGTGCTTGGTTTCTTCTTTTTTGCAAATACCACGGGCAGATTCATAAGAAATCCCATCATGATAGCGGGGGCTATACCCGATGCTTCGATGGTAAGAATCTTGTTGACCTTGGTGCATGCAAATCGGCGGATAAACTCCACTGCGATGTCTTTCATCAGATTGGGGTCCATCTGATGGTTTATGAATTTGTCTACTTTGAGAATGCCACCAGGATAGCATTTCCCGTCTTTTAGAATTCGGTCTTTAAGAGCTTTCATAAATGATATTGCTTACGAATTATTTTACAATTTAAGGCTTGGTTAGGGCCATTTTCTTTCAGTTGGCAAAAATAGCAAATCTTTTTTAAAAATTGGCAATATGCCTGTGGTTTTTGCAAAACAATGCCTACTTTTGTACCTGTTAGCATTTGATAATGCAGCGTGAAGCAGATAAAAACTAATAGTAAAATGAGAATTATAATCATTGGAGCTGGCAATGTTGCTACGCATATTGCTCTGGCTTTGAAACGGGCTGGGTTGCCGCCAACTCAGATTTGGAGCCGCACGACGGAGTCGGCTCAAGCTTTGGCTGAGAGTGTTGGATGTTTGTATACGAATTGTCTTGACGACATAATTACAGATGCCGATGCCTGTATAATCAGTGTGAAGGACAGATATGTCAAGGACATTGCCGCACAGGTATGCAAAGACCGCTGTCAGACTGTGTTTATGCATACGTCTGGTAGTGTTGGTTTGGATGTGTTTAATGATCTTTGTGATAGTTGTGGCGTGCTTTATCCTATGCAGACATTTAGTAAGGATAAAGAATTGGACTTTAAGAAAATACCATGTTTTGTTGAAGGAAATAATAAAACTTCTACAAAGATTATTATGAAATTGGCATCGACTATATCGAATAATGTTCACTACATGACGAGCGACGACCGTAAATGGTTGCATCTTGCTGCTGTTTTTGCGTGCAATTTCAGCAATGCCTGTTATGTTGTATCTGATGGTATATTGCGTCGTAATGGATTGGATTTCACTATTCTACAGCCATTGCTTGAAGAAACAATAAGCAAGTTGGGGACATTGGCTCCAATTGATGCTCAGACTGGTCCGGCAGTACGTGGCGACAAGAATATTCTAGATTCACAGGTTGCAATGCTAGCCGACAACGAAAGTGTGCAGAAACTATACATCAAAATGTCGGAAATAATAGCCGAACAGCAAAGTAATAAGAAATTAGAATCGGGTAAGTAAAACTTAGTATCGAGAAAATCATGATAAACTACGATTTGAAGAAAATCAAGGCTGTCCTGTTTGATGTCGATGGTGTACTCTCGGCTGAGACTATATTGTTAAGTTCCGAAGGCGAACCACTTCGTACGGTGAACATAAAGGACGGCTATGCCATTCAATTTGCATGTAAGGTTGGATTGCGCATTGCCATTATCACGGGGGGCAACACGGCAGCTGTACGCAAACGCTATGAGGGGCTTGGCGTGAAGGACATATGTATGGGTGCTGGCGTCAAGATTACGGCTTACGACGAACTGCTACAGCGATATGGTCTGGAAGACGAGGAGGTGATGTTCGTTGGCGATGACATTCCCGACTATCAAGTGATGAAGCGTGTTGGCTGTGCGTGCTGCCCCAATGATGCTTGCGACGATATTAAGAGCATTAGTACATATATAAGTGGCCGAATAGGCGGTCATGGCGTGGGGCGCGACGTAATAGAACAGGTGCTGTGGGCGCAAGGCAAATGGCTAAATGAAGATGCTGCTTTTGGTTGGTAGAAAGCTAAATTGGCATGAAACAATATAATAAATAAGGTGATGAGATTGTAATTAAAATAATATAAAGAAATATACAATGGAAATTATACTGGCAAGTAATTCGCCCCGTAGGAAGGAATTGCTCAATCAACTAGGACTTGATTTTGAAGTGAGGGTGATGAGTGGCATAGACGAGTCCTATCCCGACAACCTGCCATCGAAGGATGTTGCCGAATATATCGCGTCGAAGAAATCGTCGGCCTATTCGATAGCTTCTGACGAACTCCTTATTACGGCTGACACAATAGTAGTCGTAGGACATGACATCTTGGGCAAACCTCATGATCGTGAGGATGCCTGCCGTATGCTGCGCGAAATAAGCGGCAAGACTCATCATGTAATAACTGGTGTATGCATAAGAACGGACAGCAAGCAAAGCCGATTCTCTGTGTCTACCGACGTGAAATTCAAAAATCTCACGGATGGTGAGATTGATTTCTATGTAGACCATTTCAAACCTTACGACAAGGCTGGAGCCTATGGCATTCAGGAGTGGATTGGCTTGGTTGGGGTTGAGTCTATCTCGGGTAGTTTCTATAATGTAATGGGGCTGCCCGTGCAGCGCATATATGAGGAATTGACTGCTTCGTTCGGTTTGAACTTGGATAGCATCAATCCGTAGTAGTAAAAAAATGTGACATATTTAATATATTTTAGACTCTATATTTCGCCTTAGAGATATTATTTATGTAATTTTGCGTGTGAAAAAGGTCGTAAGACCTATGTTTAATGAATTTAGAAAATTAATTATTACTGAAATGTCAGAATCAATAGATATCCGCCAACTTAATGCCCGGATAGAACAGCAAAGCAGTTTTGTCACCAATTTGGTGACCGGTATGAACCAGGTAATCGTAGGCCAGAAGCACCTTGTAGAGTCGTTGCTTATATCGCTTCTTAGTGATGGACACATCCTGCTGGAGGGTGTTCCGGGATTGGCAAAGACACTTGCCATCAAGACATTGTCAAGTCTTGTAGACGCAGACTTCAGCCGTATTCAGTTTACTCCCGACCTCTTGCCAGCCGACGTTATTGGTACATTGGTCTACTCGCAGAAGGACGAGTCTTTCCATGTGAAGAAGGGTCCTGTGTTTGCCAACTTCGTATTGGCCGATGAGATTAACCGTGCGCCAGCCAAGGTGCAGAGTGCACTGCTTGAGGCAATGCAGGAACATCAGGTAACAATCGGCGAGCAGACATTTGCTTTGCCTAAGCCTTTCCTCGTTATGGCTACACAGAACCCTATTGAGCAGGAGGGAACATATCAGTTGCCTGAGGCTCAAGTCGACCGTTTCATGCTTAAGGTGGTAATTGGTTATCCTACACTGGAAGAGGAAAAACAGATTATTCGTGAGAATATCAAGGGCGAGCTCAAAAACGTGCTGCCAGTGACTACTGCAGAGGAGATAATGAAGGCTCGTGCCGTAGTTGAGGACGTGTATATTGACGAGAAGATAGAGCAATATATTGCGGATATAGTGTTTGCATCGCGCTATCCCGAAAAGTATGGTCTGGCAGAAATCAAGGATATGATTACGTTTGGTGGTTCGCCACGTGCAAGTATCAGTCTTGCCAAGGCAGCCCGTGCTTATGCCTTCATCAAGCATCGTGGCTATGTAGTGCCTGAGGACGTACGTGCCGTTGTTCACGACGTTATGCGCCACCGTATTGGCCTCTCGTATGAGGCGGAGGCAAGCAATGTGACGAGCGAGGACATAGTATCAAAGATTATCAATAAGGTTGAAGTACCCTAAAAGGGTATAACGATCATTCGATTTATAATGGAAACTTCAGAAATATTAAAGAAAGTCCGCAAGATTGAGATAAAGACCCGCGGACTCAGCCAGAACATCTTTGCAGGCCAGTATCATTCGGCCTTCAAGGGTAGGGGAATGGCTTTCTCTGAGGTGCGTGAATATCAGTTCGGCGACGACGTTCGCGACATTGACTGGAATGTTACTGCGCGTTTCCGCAAACCGTTTGTCAAAGTTTTTGAGGAGGAGCGCGAGCTTACCGTAATGTTGATGATAGATGTGTCAGGGTCTCTCTCGTTCGGTACGCGTCATTGCACTAAGTCGGATATGGCTGTCGAGATTGCGGCAACCATAGCCTTCAGTGCAATCCAGAACAATGACAAGATTGGCGTGATTTTCTTCTCCGACCGTATCGAGAAATTCATTCCTCCAAAGAAGGGGCGAAAGCATATCTTATATATTATACGTGAGATGCTCGACTTCAAGCCGCAGAGCACCAGAACCGACATAGGAGAAGCTATGGCTTTCTTCACACGAGCTATGAAGCGCCGTGCTACGGTGTTTGTACTCAGCGATTTTCTTGACAATAAAGACTTTTTGCGACAAATGCAGATTGCCAGCCGTAAGCACGACATTATGGCCATACAGGTGTACGACGGATGGATGAAGAAACTGCCTGATGTAGGCTTGATGCGCATTGTCGATGCTGAGACAGGACACGAGATGTATCTTGACACGTCAAGCCGCAAGGTGCAGCGAATGCATGCACAATATTGGGCTGAATCGGAGGCAAAGCTGAAGGATGTCTTCTCGCGTTCGAAAATCGACTGGGTGTCGGTAGCGACTAACGACGATTATGTCAGAGCTATGATGCGTCTTTTCGGATCGCGTATTTAGAGATATTTACAGTCAGTCAAAACGTAAATAAAAAATAATGAGGATATTCATTTCATACATATTGTCATTGCTGTTCTGCGCCACTGTGTGCAATGCTCAGGACGTGACAGTAGAGTCAAAAATAGATTCCATAGCAATACTTATAGGCCAGCAGGCTCATTTGTCGGTAGAAGTGTCGGCAAAAGAAGGAGCTAAAGTAGTGTTCCCGCATTTCAAGCGTTCGCAATATTATGTTCCTGGTGTTGAAGTGCTTGAAGAAACATCGTCCGAGCCAGTTGTCTCGGATGGCATTCTTAAGGTGAGCCATTCATATACGCTTACAAGTTTTGATGAGAAACTGTATCCGTTGCCAGGTGTCAAGGTGAAGGTGAACGGTAAGGTCTACACATCCAACCAGCTTGCTCTCAAGGTGGTGACATGTGATGTGGACACTCTTCATCCCGAAAAGTTCTTCCCTCCCAAGGATATACAGGACAATCCTTTCATGTGGAGCGAGTGGACTCCGCTGATGTGGTCGGCACTTGCTGTTATAGTGTTGTGTCTGGCTTTTGCCTATCTGTTGCAACGTTTGAAGCACAACAAGCCAATCATAGCCAAGATACGCATTGTGAAGGTTGTACCTCCACATCAGAAAGCGCTCAATGAGATAGAAAACCTTAAGAAGGTGAACTTTGAGTCGACCGATGACCAGAAGGAATATTACACAAAGCTAACCAAGGCTTTGCGTAAGTATATTAAGGAGCGTTTCGGATTCAATGCTATGGAGATGACAAGTTCGGAGATTATAATGCACCTCAAGGCCAATGGCGATGAGAGTATGATGAACGAACTGCAGGAACTCTTCATGACAGCTGATTTGGTGAAGTTTGCCAAATATTCTTCATTGCTAAACGAGAAGGACATGAATCTCGTCAACGCCATAAACTTTATCGACAAGACGAAACGCGACGACGTTCCGACTGAGGAGAAGATTATGCCTACGCTGAGCGACGACGAGAAGAAGACCAACAAGAACCACAGAGTGATAAAGTCGTTACTGTGGCTGATTGGCATAGCAGCATTTGTTCTGGTGGTTTACATAGTCTACAACGCATGGCTGTTGCTGGAATAAGAAAAACGAATGACAATGGAATTTGCTAATAAAGAATACTTTATACTCATCTTACTGTTGATTCCGTACATTGTATGGTATCTTTTATATCGTAAGAAAAGCGTGCCCTCAATGCGTGTCAGTACAGCCGAAGCCTATCGTTACGGATACTGTACATGGCGTACACGTCTGGTGCACGTTCCGTTGGTGTTGCATTGCATCTGCTACACATTGCTCGTATGCGTATTGGCTCGTCCTCAGACACGTAATGCGTGGGATACTAAGTCGGTAGAGGGCATTGACATAATGCTTGCAATGGACGTTTCGACTTCCATGCTTGCCGAAGATCTCAAGCCCAACCGTCTTGAGGCTGCTAAGAATGTGGCTGCAGAATTCATAGCCGGACGTCCTAACGACAATATAGGTCTTACCATTTTCGCCGGCGAATCGTTCACACAGTGTCCTATGACTACCGACCATACATCTCTGTTGTATATGATGCAGTCGGTGCGTACTGACATTGCTGCCAGAGGCATCATTTCTGACGGAACAGCCATTGGTATGGGCTTGGCAAATTCTGTGTCACGTCTGAAGAACTCAAAGGCCAAGAGCAAGGTGGTAATCTTGCTTACCGACGGTAGTAACAATATGGGCGACATCTCTCCTATGACGAGTGCTGAGATTGCCAAGAGCATGGGCATAAGAGTTTATACTGTCGCTGTAGGTACAAATAAGGTGGCTCCCTACCCGGTGCCAGTGGCTGGAGGTATACAGTATGTAAACATGCCTGTAGAGATTGACACTAAGACACTCGAAGAAATTGCCCATACAACAGGTGGCAGCTCTTATCGTGCCACCAACAACAAAGAGTTGTCAAAGATTTACAAGGACATCGATACACTTGAGAAGACCAAGATGGACGTAAAGCGTTTTTCAAAGCGTTATGAGGCTTACCAGCCGTTCCTTCTCTTGGCTGTCATCTTGCTGCTTGTAGAGATAGTCTTGAGAAACACAGTACTTCGTAAAATACCATAAAGCGAAACAGTATGTTTAAATTTGCTGACCCATCATATCTATGGCTGCTGGTAGCCGTAGTCTTTCTTGTCGTACTTAGATTCTATAATCTATGGAAACGTCGCCGTCTGATGTCGCGTCTTGGCGACAAACAGCTGTTGGCGGCAATGATGCCCGATGTGTCCAGAGGGCGTCCTACAGTTAAGTTTTGGCTACTTATAAGTGCATTGGCACTTATGATTGTTATGCTTGCTCGTCCTCAAATGGGGTCGAAAATAGCCAATGACAAGCGCAATGGAATCGAGACGATAATAGCCATGGACATAAGCAACTCTATGCTTGCCCAGGATGTTGTGCCGTCGAGACTCGACAAGAGCAAGATGCTTGTAGAGAGCCTTGTCGACAATTTCACAAACGACAAGATAGGTCTTGTAGTCTTTGCTGGCGATGCCTTCGTGCAGTTACCTATTACAAATGATTATGTGTCGGCCAAAATGTTTCTTCATGACATTAGTCCGTCGCTTATAACAACACAGGGCACCGACTTAGCCCGTGCCATCAATCTTTCGGCAAGCAGTTTCACACAGCAGCAGGGGGTAGGACGTGCCATTATTGTCATTACCGACGGTGAAGATCATGAGGGTGGTGCCGAGGAAGCAGTGAAGGCTGCACGCAAGAAGGGCATAAATGTGTTCATATTGGGTATAGGTAGCACCAAGGGTGCACCAATCCCAGTAGGTGGCGATTATCTCAAGGACGCTTCGGGCAATGTTGTTATGTCGGCCCTCAATGAGGATATGTGTCGTAGTCTTGCTCAGGTTGGCAGCGGATCATATATCCATGTGGACAATACCAATGACGCCCAGGAGAAACTGAACAGTGAATTGGCAAAACTTCAGAAGGGCACCACACAGGATGTGGTGTATAGTGAGTATGCCGACCAGTTTCAGGCTTTCGGCCTAATTGTAATCTTGCTTTTAATTGTAGAAGCTTGCTTGCTTGAGGCCAAGAACCCACGATTCAAAAATGTTTTTCTTTTCAAGAAGAAGGCTTAAATAGAAGAAGGCTTAAATAATTCCATAATTAAGATACAATATGAGAATTGCTATAGTTATAATTATGTTGATAGCTTCGGTGGTGGACATCAGTGCCCAGTCGGACCGTCGTTGTATACGCAGTGGCAACCGTCAGTATCGCCAGCAGAATTTTGTTAAGGCAGAGGCTGAGTATCGTAAGGCTGTTTCAGCTAATAGTACCAATACTCAGGCTTTATACAATCTTGGCTGTGCCTTGATGATGCAGAACAAGGACTCATTGGCAACAGTACAGTTTGAGAAAGCCGGACGCCTTGAGAAAGACCCTAAGCGCAAGGCTATGGTCTACCATAATATCGGATTTATCTGCCAGAACCATCGTCTATATTCTGAGGCAATCGAAGCATACAAGGAGAGTCTTCGAAATAATCCGTCAGACAATGAGACACGCTACAATCTTGAATTGTGCAAGCGCTTGAACAAGTCGAACAAGCAACAGCAAAAACAACAAAACAAGCAGAATAACGACAACAAGAAAAAAGACGATAAGAAGAAAAAGGAAGAAAAGAACAAGTCGCAGCAGAAAAATCCTGAAGATCAAAAGCAGAAGATGAGCAAGGACAATGCTGAGCAACTGCTTAATGCTGCCATGCAAAACGAGCAGGCTACGCAGCGCAAGGTTAAGGAAGCGCAACGTGCTGGCAAGTCTAAACGTCTTGAGAAAAACTGGTAGTAAGAATACAAACTTTCAATGAGAAAGCTAATGACAAAGCTAAATAGAATGAAACGGTCTATATTGTTTTATGTTCTGTGCGTATTTACGTTATGTACCTACGCACAGGGCATTTCTGTTTCTGCACCGTCGCATGTTGCGACAGGCGAGAATTTCCGTCTAACGTATAGTGTTAATGCTCAAAGTGTGGACGACTTCCGGGCTGCAAACATTCCTTCGGGTCTTGAGGTGATAGCAGGTCCATATACGTCCTATCAGTCGAGCTATCAAATGATAAATGGCCATACAAGTCGTTCGGCAAGTGTCACATATACCTATACTCTGTATGCAGAGAAGGCAGGCACCTATACAATTCCTGGTGCGCGAGCAAAGGTAGATGGCAAGACCATCAGTTCGCATTCAGTACACATTAAGGTGTCGGGAGCAGCAAAGAGTGGTGGTTCGTCGGCTCCTAAGAATCATGAGGACGAGAGCTACGATGTCAACAATACTGGTCATATCTCTGCCAAAGACCTTTTTGTAAAGGTTAGTGCCAATAAAAAGCGTGTTCACGAACAGGAACCGATACTGCTGACATACAAGGTTTACACTCTTGTCGATTTGACTTCGCTCGACGGCAAGATGCCAGACCTTACTGGTTTTCATACCCAGGAAATAAAACTCCCACAGCAGAAGAGTTTCCATGTAGAGAAGGTTAACGGTCGTAATTATCGTTGTGTCACGTGGAGCCAGTATGTAATGTATCCGCAGATGACAGGCAAACTACAGATTCCGAGTATAACATTCAAGGGTGTAGTAGTGGCACGTAACAATGCAGTAGACCCCTTTGAGGCTTTCTTCAACGGTGGTTCGGGTTATGTGGAGATAAAGCGTGACATCGTGGCTCCAAGTCTGAACATAGAGGTAGTTCCGCTTCCTGCCAAGCCAGTCAACTTCAGTGGTGGCGTGGGCCGTTTCAATATTGCAGCCCAGCTTCTTGGACGTGGTTCATATAAGGAGGGCGACCCCGTTACTTTGCGTGTTGTGATAGGTGGCAATGGCAACCTTAAGCTTGTAAAGCAGCCGGTAGTAAATTTCCCAAAAGATTTTGACAGGTATGATCCTAAGGTAACAGACCGTACCCGTCTTACTGCAAATGGTATTGAAGGCAATATGGTTTACGACTATCTTGTTGTACCACGCAACCAAGGCAAATACACTATTCCTTCGGTAGAACTGAATTATTACGATGTTGCTGCCGATACATATAAGACTGTCCGTACCCAGCCAATTGAAATAAATGTTGCTAAGGGCGACGGACGCAAGTCGTCTGTGAGCGACTATTCTGGTGTTGAGTCATCCGATATTCGTGCAATCAAGACTGGCGAAGCCACTTCTGGCAAGGGATATTCGTTCTATCGTTCAGCGTCTTACTGGTTGGGGCTTATTCTGCCTTTTGTATTCTTTGTAAGTGTGCTCGTTTACCATCGCAATCGAGTACGTGATAATGCCGACGTAGCACGTATGAAGGGCAAGCGCGCCAATAAGGTTGCCACCAAACGTCTGAAGAAGGCTCTGCAACTACTTAATGCTGGTCGTCAGAACCTGTTCTACGACGAGACCTTGAGAGCATTGTGGGGTTATGCCGGCGACAAGTTGAATATGCCGGTCGAACAACTCTCGCGCGAAAATATCGCCGCAAAGCTTGAAGAGCGTGAGATTAGCCGTGACACTATTGACAAGTTCATTGCTGCTCTTGACGAGTGTGAGTTTGAGCGTTATGCTCCAGGTGATGTAGGTGGCAATATGATGAAAACATACGATACAGCTATGATAGCTATTACTGACATTGAGGGTGACTTGAAGACCTCGCGTGGCAAACGCAGTGCACAAACAGCGTCAACACTATCGGTTATAATCATCGGTTTTGTTTTGTCGTTGTGCAGTGTCGAAGTCTTTGCTGTCAATAAGGCAGATGCCGATTCTGCTTATACTAGCGGTAATTATATTCAGGCAGCCAGGATTTACAACGAGCTGTTGAAGGTTGACGAAAGTGCAACTCTTTATTATAATTTAGGCAATGCCTACTATCGATTAGGCAATATCGGTCAGTCGGTAGTGGCGTATGAGAAGGCTCTGCGCCTCGCTCCTCAGGATGATGACATACGTGCCAATCTCAAATTTGTCCACAGTAAGACCATCGACCGCGTGTCTTCGGGTTCGCGTATGTTCTTTGTCGATTGGTATGAGTCGATGCTCAATCTTTGTGGCATAGATGGTTGGGCCGGCATTGGTGTAGCTTCGTTCATTGTAATGCTTCTGCTTATTGCTGTCTATTTCCTATGTGGTAGGGTAGTGCTGCGTAAGGTGGGCTTCTATGGAGCGTTGCTTTCGTTCGTCATATTCATTATGTCCAATCTTTTTGCCTGGCAGCAGCTGCGTGCATTCAATGCTCACGATCGTGCTGTTGTAGTGCGTCCGTCTGCACAAATCAGAAAGACTCCTTCAGATACAAGTGCAAGTGCCTTTGTGCTTCATGAGGGCACGTCGGTAGTCATTACAGATAGCTTGATGAAGGGATGGTTGGGCATCCGTCTTGACGATGGTCGTGAGGGATGGATTAAGAGCAATCAGGTAGAAGTGATATAATTCAAGATTTTACAAATAATATAAATAAAACCATTCGCAATAATGCTGTTAGATATCCAGACGTTTTTGGCAAACGACAGGCTTGTCCTGTCATGGTTTAACGGTAGCAACTCTGTCTTTCTCGACGGATGGATGTCTGCCCTTACGTCAGGCTTTACATGGTTGGCGTTGTATGCGTCGCTGTTCTATCTTGTGGTCAAGAACAATGAGACAATGGGACAGATAATGCTTGTTGTAGGTTGTGCTTTAGCTTGTGTGGGATTGGCTGATATTATGGCCGATGTCATAGTAAAGCCTCTGGTAGAGCGTTGGCGACCGAGCAACGATCCCATCTTTAAGTATGATGTGTCGGTAGTGGAAGGCTATCGTGGAACGTCTTATGGATTTTTCTCGGCACATGCAGCAAATACATTCTCCTTAGCATTGTTTTTCTGTATGCTTGTGAGGAGTCGGGTGTTGAGTGTAGCGCTTGTACTTTGGTCGTTTGTCAACTGCTATACCCGTATGTATCTTGGCCTTCATTATCCTTCAGATATTGTTTGCGGTCTTCTTTGGGGCAGTGTATGTGCTATAGGAGTCTATTATTTTTATTTGCGAGTGAGCCGCCGAATGTTTGGTGAGGACAATTACGTATCAACTCAGTACACGTCAACGGGCTACCGACTTTGTGATGTCGACATTGTAGTTTTTGTGCTCGTTTCTACAGTTCTCATCACCTTATTCAAGGCTTTGTTTATTTATTAAGACCATATTATAGAATTTCAGTTAGATAAAATAGAAAATGGAAACAAAACGTATACATATTAAGGACTACAATTATTCTCTTCCTGACGAGCGTATAGCCAAGTTCCCGCTTGCTCAACGCGACCACAGCAAGTTGCTTCTTTATAAGCATGGTGAGGTGTCGGAAGATGTCTTCTATAATATGCCAAATCATTTGCCGGAGGGTGCTCTTATGGTGTTCAACAACACCAAGGTAATCCAGGCACGTCTGCACTTCCGTAAGTCTACGGGTGCACTCATCGAGGTGTTTCTGCTCGAACCTTATGTACCTGCCGACTATGAGCAGATGTTTCAGACTACCGGTTCGTGTTCTTGGCTTTGCATGATAGGCAACTTGAAGAAATGGAAGGGTGAGACATTGCGTCGTACTTTTGATGTAAAGGGTCGTGAGGTGACACTCAATGCCGAGCGACGTGAAGATGTAGGCAAGAGCTATCGTGTCGATTTCTCATGGGATGATAATACTGTATCTTTTGCCGAATTGCTCGACTCTGTAGGCGAGTTACCAATTCCTCCTTATCTTAATCGTGAGACTCAGGAGAGTGACAAGACAACTTATCAGACAGTATACTCTAAAATCAAGGGCTCCGTGGCTGCTCCTACGGCTGGTCTGCACTTTACATCAGACGTGCTCGCATCGCTCGACAATCACGGTATTGATCGTGAGGAGGTGACGCTACATGTTGGGGCTGGAACATTCAAGCCTGTAAAGTCAGAGGAAATACAGGATCACGAGATGCATACCGAGTACATATGCGTGCATCGTCAGACTCTCGAAAAACTCATTAAGCATAATGCATGTGCCATTGCCGTTGGCACTACGAGTGTTCGCACGCTTGAAAGTCTTTACTATATGGGTGTTAAGCTTGAGAAGAATCTTGACATCTCTGAAGATGAATTGCACGTATGTCAGTGGGAGCCTTATGAAGGTGAAACCTTCGAAATGGCAGCTATAGTTACGCCTCTTAAGGCCATACAGAACATTCTTGCTTATCTCGACCGCCACTCGCTTAATTCGCTTCATTCAAGTACGCAGATAATCATTGCCCCAGGCTATGAATATAAGATAGTAAAGATGCTCGTTACTAATTTCCATCAGCCACAGTCTACGTTGCTATTGCTCGTGAGTGCATTCCTGCATGGAGATTGGCACAAGATATACGATTATGCTTTGGCGCACGACTTCCGATTCTTGAGCTACGGAGACAGTTCATTGCTCATACCTTAATGTGTGAGTAGTTCATATTTTATTTAATAAAGAAAACACGTTACAATTATGAAAATAGGTGATAAAGTACAGTTCCTCAGCGAAATTGGCGGTGGAAAGATTGCTGGATTTCAAGGCAAGGACATAGCCTTGGTTGAGGACGAAGACGGATTTCAGATTCCAACTCCCATTTCCGACCTTGTTGTGACCAGTAGTGGCGAAGAATATTCTTCATCGCGTTCGGTAGTCAAGAAGGGTGGGGCAGAACAGGCTTCCGAAACTGCCGACCCCGACACGTTCAATATGTCGGTAAAGGCTAAAATCAACGCTACAATTGATGATGAATTTATAGAGGAGGAAGAATATGATGCTGCCGACCGTGAGATTACCTATCGTGCTAAGGTAGAGGAGCGCAAGGGAGGCAACGTGCTTAACCTCTATTATGCTTTTGTGCCAGAGGATGTCAAGAATTTCTCGAAATCAACATTCGCTTGCTATCTTGTCAACGACAGCAACTACTATGTACATTATCTCTATATGAGTGTTGACGGCCATTCGTTCCGCTTGCGCGGTGAAGGCGAACTTGAGCCCAATACTAAGCTCTATATTGAAAGCTTTGCACTCGACCAGCTCAACGAAATCGACCGTGTACGATTCCAGCTTCTCTCGTTCAAGCGTGATAAGGATTTCGTAGCCAAACCGGTTTGCGATGTTCAGTTCCGTATTGACAAGGTGAAGTTCTACAAGTTGCATACATTCCAGTCAAACGATTTCTTCGAGACTCCTGCTCTGCTCTATCCCGTGGTGAAAAACGATGAGGTAGCACATCTCAAACCTATTGAGGCTGAAAAACTTATATATGTAGAATCTGATGAGACTGAAACTAAGAGCAAGAAAGATGTTCAATCTAATGTTTCTTACAGCAAGTTGAAGGGACTTGAATCGCTCAATACTCCAAAGCACGCCAAGTCGAAAAAATCATCCAATGAGCCTCTTGTTGTCGACCTCCATGCTAACGAACTCCTTGAGACTACTGCAGGAATGGGTACATCTGACATATTGAACTATCAGCTCGACTACTTCCGTAGAACCCTTGAGGAGAACAAGCATAATAAAGGACTCCATATTGTGTTCATTCATGGCAAGGGCGAAGGCGTGCTTCGTCATGCTATAATCAATGAGTTGCGCTATCGTTATAAGAATTATCCCTATCAGGACGCCTCTTTCCAGGAATATGGTTATGGGGCTACACAGGTAACAATCAGATAATAAAGAAATGAAGTACGGTTACATCACAGTTGCGTCTGCCATTCCTTCGGTGAAGGTTGCTGATGCCGATTACAATATAAAGCAAATAGAGAGTCTCACAGCTCAGGCTGAAGGTAAAGGGGCTGAGATTATCGTATTCCCTGAACTTTCAGTCACGGGCTACACTTGTCAAGACCTCTTTGCACAACAGACGCTTATTGAGCAAGCAGAAATGCAGATTCTGCAGTTGCTCGACTTCTCTCGCAAACTCGATATTATCTGCGTTGTGGGAGCGCCAGTGTGTATTGGTTCTGGGCTGTACAACTGCGCTGTAGTGTGCCAGCATGGCAATATCCTTGGTATTGTGCCCAAGCGTTATCTGCCTAATTACGCTGAATTCTATGAAAAGCGTTGGTTTGCTTCTGTTGACGATATTGTACGTCCTACAGAAGTACGTTTTGCTGGCAACACTATTACCGTACAACCTGGTATTCAGCTGTTCCAGACTTGCGACGGAGTGAAGTTTGGCATAGAACTGTGTGAGGACCTTTGGGCACCAGTTCCACCGTCAAACGACATTGCTCTCGCAGGAGCAGATATTATTCTCAATCTTTCTGCAAGCGACGACCTTATAGGCAAGAATGCCTATCTGCGTTCTCTTCTCTGCCAGCAGAGTGCTCGCTTGATATGTGGTTACGTATATAGCTCATGTGGATTTGGCGAGAGTACTCAGGATGTTGTCTATGGTGGCAATGCGTACATTTGCGAGAATGGAACTATGGTGGCAGAGTCGGAGCGTTTTGCTCTTGACGAACAACTCGTGATAAATCAGATTGATGTAGATAAGTTGCGCACCGAACGCCGTAAGAACACATCGTTCGTACAGGCAAGTGCCAATAATGATAATCCGGTGACTATCATTTCTACAGATGCCGTAGAGCCTCGCGACTTTTCTCTTATGCGTAGCGTCAATCCTCATCCATTCATACCTACAAGCAATGATATGTTTGCTTCTTGCGATGAGATTTTCTCTATTCAGGTATGTGGTCTTGCCAAACGCCTTGTACACACATGCTCCAAGCGTGTGGTACTTGGCATAAGTGGTGGCTTGGACTCTACTCTTGCGCTGCTGGTATGTGTCAAGACATTCGACAAGCTTGGCTACGACCGTAAGGGAATAGTTGGTGTCACTATGCCCGGCTTCGGCACTACCGACCGTACCTACAACAATGCCATCTCGCTCATGCAGAGCCTCGGCATCACAATACGCGAGATACCGATAGCCAAGAGCGTAACTCAACATTTCGAGGATATCGGCCACGACATAAATGTGCATGACGTGACATACGAGAATGGCCAGGCACGTGAGCGTACGCAGATACTCATGGACCTCAGCAACAAGTTGGGCGGCTTAGTCATTGGTACGGGCGACCTTAGCGAACTTGCACTTGGTTGGGCAACATACAATGGCGACCACATGTCAATGTATGGGGTCAATGCCAGCATACCCAAGACCCTCATACGCTATCTTGTAGGCCATGTAGCCAATAATAGTATCGACGAACAGTCGCGTCTGACGTTGCTCGACATTATCGATACTCCGATTTCGCCAGAACTTATCCCTGCCGACGAGGATGGCAACATCAGCCAGAAGACCGAGGATCTTGTAGGCCCATATGAACTGCACGACTTCTTCCTCTATCATTTCCTGCGTTTCGGATTCCGTCCGTCCAAGCTCTTCATGCTTGCTCGTCATGCCTTCAGTGTAGAGACTTACGATGATGATGTAATCAAGCATTGGTTGCGTACTTTCATTCGACGTTTCTTCCAGCAGCAGTTCAAGCGCTCGTGCCTGCCCGACGGTCCGAAGGTTGGTAGTGTTTCACTCTCGCCACGCGGCGACTGGCGCATGCCCACCGATGCAGCATCCGCTCTGTGGCTTGCAGAATGTGATACACTTTAGGTAGATAAATTCCACTAAATGACATTAAATGGAACAGACAGCCAAAGCAAAGAAGGCTCCCGTGTATCTGACCAAAATCTCGCGCGAAACATTCGACAAACTGAAGGAGCAGATCTTGCACGTGCTTGTCGTAGAGAAACGCTATCGCGAAAGTGGTTTCTCAGCCCATCAGTTAGCTGAGATGCTGCATACCAATACGCGCTATGTTTCTATCGTGCTCAGCGTGCGCTATCATGCCAACTTTGCGCAGTTTATAAACAAGCTGCGCATTGAAGAGGCAATGGCTTTGTTGCAAGACCAACGTTATGCCAATCTACGCATTGAGGAGATTTCTGATATGGTTGGGTTTGCCAATCGTCAGTCGTTCTATAGAGCTTTCTGCCAGATTGTGGGCAAGACTCCTCGACAGTATCAGGAGCAACTGTAATAAATATCATTAACTGAACTTTAGCAAGTTCAGAGAATGCAGAAGTTAAAGAAGTTAGCGCTCCCTACGGTCGCTAGAAATTTTTGCTAAGGCAAGCGGCAAAGCCGAGCGATAGCCATTACTCTTTTTGCTGAATATTCAGCTATAAGGCATACGGCTTTAAATTCTATAACTTCTTTAAATTCTATAACTTCTGAACTTGCGAAAGTTCGATCATTAATTACAATGACAGAACAATTCAACTATACCGACGAGCGTTTTGCCGACATACAGATGCTCCGCTATCGTCTCGACGGATTTGAGAGTCTGACGCTTCGTCAGAAACTATATATTTATTATCTCGCTAAGGCTACACTGTGCGGTCGTGACATTACGACCGACCAGTTTGGCCGATATAATCTACGCATACGCTTCTTGCTTGAGGCTGTCTATAAGGGCTACTCTGGCAATCGTCAGACGGACGAGTTTTGTGCCGTTGTCGATTATTTGAAGCGTGTGTGGTTTGCCAATGGCATCTATCATCACTATGGATGCGAGAAGTTCATACCCGATTTCAGCGAAGAATACTTTCGCGGCATCGTCATGGCAACCATTCCCGACAGCGCATGGGTCAGCAACGAATTGAACGAATTGTGCCCCATAATGTTCAATCCTGCCATCATGCCCAAGCGCGTCAATCAGCGTGCTGGCGATGACATTGTAAAGACCTCGGCTTGCAATTTTTATGACAATGTAAGTCAGAAAGAGGTGGAGAACTATTATGCACAAATGCGCAATGCCGACCCAGATAAAGCTACTCCAATTTCTTATGGACTGAATTCTACGTTACGTCGTACAGACAACGGTTCTATCGTAGAGGAAGTATGGCGTGAAGGTGGCTTGTATGGCAGTGTGATCAAACAGATTATTTACTGGCTTACAAAGGCTTCTGCTGTGGCTGAAAATGAGCAACAGGTTGAAATTATAAGTCTTCTTATAGAATATTACCGCACTGGCGACCTCCATGTTTTCGACAAGTATTCTATAGAATGGTTGAAGGAGCATGAGGGACGTATCGACTTTATCAATGGTTTCATTGAGGTATATGGCGACCCGCTTGGACTGAAAGGTTCGTGGGAGGGTATTGTACACTATAAAGACCCGGTAGCAACGCAGCGCACACTTACTCTTTCTGGCAATGCACAGTGGTTTGAAGACCACTCTCCGGTTGACCCTCGATTCCGTAAACCAAAGGTTGTTGGCGTTACTGCCAATGTGGTTTGTGCTGCAATGCTTGGTGGCGATGAGTATCCGTCAACGGCTATTGGCATCAATTTGCCCAATGCTGATTGGATACGTGCTCAATATGGTTCCAAGAGTATCACTATAGGCAATCTGACACATGCTTACAATCAGGCGTCACGAGGCAATGGCTTTATTGAGGAATTTGCAATCAACGACGAGTCTACTCGCTCTCTCATCGGTCTCTATGGAGATTTATGCGACGATTTGCATACCGACCTCCACGAGTGTCTCGGTCATGGTTCTGGACAGTTATTACCTGGTGTCTCTGCCGACGCTCTTGGCTCATATGGCTCAACAATAGAGGAGGCACGTGCCGACCTCTTCGGATTATACTACATCGCTGACCCGAAACTTGTGCAACTTGGACTTACCCCCAATGTCGAAGCCTATCGTTCTCAGTATTATACATACATGATGAACGGTCTGCTTACTCAGCTCACACGCATCAAGCCTGGCCACCAGATTGAGGAGGCTCACATGCGCAATAGAGCCCTCATCGCACGATGGGTACTCAGTCATTACCCCAATGCCGTACAGCTTGTGCTGCAGGAAGGCAAGACCCGTGTGCAGATTTCCGACTATGAGCACCTACGCGAAGCCTTCGCTGCCCTACTCGGCGAGATACAGCGCATAAAGAGCGAGGGCGACTATGAGGCTGCCAAGACTCTTGTCGAGGAATACGCCATAGATGTCGATGCCGACTTGCACACAGAGTTGCTCGAACGCTATCGTTCTCTCGGCATTGCACCATACAAGGGTTTTATCAACCCACGTATGACGCTAATCACTGACACTGACGGAACTCCCACAGATGTCGTTGTTGACTACAGCGAGAAGTACGATGAACAGATGATGCGCTACTCGCGCGAGTATACCTCAAACTCATGAAAGAACAATATATTTTATGGAAACATCCGAACAGGTAAAACAGATAAAACGTTCGTTTAGATTGTTTATGAACGGAGTCACTGCTGCCTCGATGCGTAGCAAGGGACTTAACTACAAGATAAATTGGGGCGTTCAATTGCCCGATTTAAAACGTATGGCGGCTCAGTATGGACACAATGCAGAATTGGCTTCTGCATTGTGGGCTGAGAATGGGGTGAGAGAGTGCCGGTTGTTGGCTACGCTGATAATGCCTGCCGACAAAATGTCTTCCGATGAAGCTATTGATTGGGCAACGTCTGCCGATATAACATCCGAGATAATGGAGATGGCTGTGTTCAATCTGTTCCAGCATCTTCCGTATGCCGATAGTCTTGCACACACCATGCTTAATAACGACAATATGATAATCCGTGCCGGAGCCTACCATCTTGTGTGTAGGTTGCTCAAACGTGGCTGTTCCGTCAGTGCTGCTACTATAGAAAAACTTCTTGACGTGGCTCGTATCGACACTCAGACAACCGACCGACAATTGCTTCGTGCACTCGTATCGTGCTTGCAATATATGGCGTCTACAGACCATATTCAGGCCAAAACAGCTGCCACAGTACTGAATGACGCTGGATTTGACGCTTTTTAGCATATCTTCTTGGTTGAATTGCCAAAAAAACGTAACTTTGCAACATGATGCAAGAAGATGCTATACAAAATGCACATGCTACACTAGCTCGAAGCTTGCAGGCCACGAACAGTCGCTGTACACCCGAACGGCGAGCCATACTTGATGCGGCATGCTCTATGGATGTTCCTTTCTCTATAGCAGACATTGCAACTAAGTTGGCAAACGAAGGTTTTAAGGTCAGTCGGGCCACACTTTACAACACGCTACGGCTGCTTGTCGATTTGCGACTTATAGTATGTCTTAGAATGCAAAACTGTACACGCTACGAAGTGGTTGACCCTACGCGTGCAAGATGCCGACAGGTTTGTACAGTGTGTGGACGTACGACGGATATCTGTGCGCCTACCGAAGTGGCACTGCTGCCTGGAGCTAAGACGCGACGGTTTCGTCCCACAGCTTATGCACTCTACGTATTTGGTCTGTGTGCTTCATGCCAGCGACGAGCGTGTCAAGACGCAAATATTAACAAAAAACATACTCGGTCCTCAGGGACAGAGAAAGAAAAATAAGGAAATATATGAACAAAGGAAAAGTTGACGTCCTGCTCGGATTGCAGTGGGGCGACGAAGGTAAGGGCAAGGTTGTTGACGTCCTCACCCCGAAGTATGATGTGATCGCACGTTTCCAGGGCGGTCCTAATGCAGGCCACACACTTGAGTTTGAAGGCCAGAAGTATGTACTCCGCAGCATCCCGTCGGGCATTTTCCAGGGAGGCAAGGTCAACATCATCGGCAACGGCGTGGTACTCGCTCCCGACCTCTTCATGCAGGAGGCTAAGGATCTTGAGAAGAGCGGACACGACCTTAAGAGCCGTCTGCACATCTCTAAGAAGGCTCATCTCATTATGCCCACACACCGTGTGCTCGACGCTGCCATCGAAGCCTCTAAGGGCAAGAACAAGGTGGGTACTACAGGCAAGGGCATAGGTCCTACATACACCGACAAGGTGTCGCGTAGCGGACTCCGTGTAGGCGATATCCTCGACAATTTCCAGGAGAAATACGAGGCACACAAGGCTGCCCACCTAAAGCAGATAGCAGCCCTCGGCTATACCGACTTCGACATCACCGAGACCGAGAAGACATGGATGGAGGGCATCGAATACCTCAAGCAGTTCCAGATTGTCGATTCGGAGCACGAAATCAATCGCGTACTGCGCTCTGGCAAGGACATCCTCTGTGAGGGTGCTCAGGGCACAATGCTCGACGTCGACTTCGGCTCATATCCTTTTGTGACTTCTTCTAATACCATCTGTGCCGGTGCTTGCATCGGATTGGGCATCGGTCCTAACCGTATTGGCAACGTATACGGCATCATGAAGGCTTATTGCACACGTGTCGGTGCAGGTCCTTTCCCCACAGAGTTGTTTGACGAGACTGGCGGCAAGATTCGCGACCTTGGCCACGAATACGGAGCCGTTACAGGTCGTGAGCGCCGTTGCGGATGGTGCGACCTCGTACAGCTTAAGTACTCTGTCATGATCAACGGTGTCACCGAACTCATCATGATGAAGAGCGACGTGCTCGACAGCTTCCCCGTTGTCAAGGCTTGTGTAGCCTACGAGTTGCCCGATGGCACACAGACTACTGAGCTGCCTTACGAACTGTATGATGCCAAGCCCGTATATAAGGAATTCAAGGGATGGAATACAGACATGACACGCTTCACAAGCGAGGATCAGTTCCCCGAAGAGTTCAATGCCTACGTCAAGTTTCTCGAGGAGTACCTTGAGACACCAATACGCATAATCTCAATAGGCCCCGACCGCGACCAGACAATCGTTCGCAAATAATAATACACTGAACTTTCGCAAGTATAGAGAATTCAGAAGTTAAAGGAGTTAAGAGGTGAAGCCAAATGCTTTTAGTGTTATAAAGCAAGAACTAATGGCTTCACTCCTTAACTCCTTTCGCTTGCGAATGTTCAATCCTCGCGCATGCACGCATATATTTGCGTCGCAAATAAGTGACATGTAAAACTTATTATATAAGTAAGTAATCTAAATTATTTTATTGCTGTCCGGTAAATAATTATCTACCCTTATATTGCTTTATTGTTCAGTATTTTATTGCAATATTTTCCAAATGGAACTTGCTATATACCATGCTGGCTGAGCCATATTATCAGTTTTACCAGACAGCAATAATTAAATGTATCTTACAGGTCATCATTAACATTTTGAAAGCGGAATAATGAATACGTTATCGTTGGCAGATGAATACGTATTCGTATTAGGAGACAGATGAATTCAAATCATTCTTTACAACATCAAACACCATATCGCCATCAATATCAAAATATCCATGAGCTATATGATTACGAATACCAATAACATCCTTCCAAGGAAAATGTTAATGATTTTGTGAATTGACAAAGAAAACACATCAATTATTTTATTGCAATATCTATACAGTAGTTGAATAGTTCAACTCTTTGCTAAAAAAACTACTATAATCTGCCTATATGTGCGAGAAAATCTGTAAGTTTGCAACATAATATCAATTTATCGGAAAATGACTTATACTATTGAAAAAGTTACAACGCTCATAGGAGCCCATCGCTTCGGCAATGCCGACGCCAACATAGGGTTTCTGCTAACAGACAGCCGCTCGTTGTGCTTCGCCGAGGAGACATTGTTCTTCGCCCTGAAGTCGGGACGTGGTGACGGTCATAATTATATTTCCGACCTCTACAGACGCGGAGTGCGCAACTTCGTGGTGGAACATGTGCCATTGGACTATGCCACTACCTATGCCGACGCCAACTTCCTGCGTGTGGAGAACTCGCTTGTAGCATTGCAACGACTTGCCGAACGCCACCGCGACGAATACAACATTCCGATCGTAGGAATCACTGGTTCAAACGGCAAGACCATTGTTAAGGAATGGCTCTACCAACTCCTGTCACCCGAAATCAACGTGACACGCTCGCCACGCAGCTACAACTCGCAGATTGGAGTGCCTCTGTCGGTATGGCTCCTAAACGAGCAGAGCCAGGTGGGAATATTCGAGGCTGGTATCAGCGAACCGGGAGAGATGCTCGCACTGCGCGACATCATACAGCCTGATATAGCCGTACTGACATTCATCGGTGATGCACATCAGAAGAATTTCGAATCGCTTGAAGAGAAGTGTCGTGAGAAAATTCTGCTCTTCCACGATGCCAAGACCATTGTATACTGCAAGGACGACACTCTTGTTGACAACGTCGTGAAGAGCTTCGACTATCGTGGCGACAACCTCGCATGGTCAATGAAAGACCCCAAGGCTGCTCTTTTCGTAAAGAAAGTGGAGAAGAAGGACTTCACATCTACTATACATTATATATATAATGGTGAAGAAAGCGAATACGATCTGCCGTTCATCGATGAGGCTTCAGTGCGCAACTCTGTAACAACTGCTGTCGTGGCACTGCACCTCGGACTCTCGCGCGAGCTTCTGGCAGAGCGCATGAAGAATCTGGAACCGATAGCGATGCGCCTGGAGGTGAAAGAAGGACAGCACGGATGCACGCTCATCAACGACTCGTACAACTCTGACATCAACTCGCTCGACATTGCTCTCGACTTCATGAACCGCCGCCCCGACCATAAGGGACGCAAGCGCACACTCATTCTGAGCGACATATACCAGACGGGCGAACCGCTTGAGCAACTCTACAAGGAGGTGTCGAAACTCAGCGTGCAGCGTGGTGTGAACAAGATTATAGGTATCGGTCCGCAGATTATGGATTATGCCGACATTATAAAGGTGCCCGAAAAGTTCTTCTTCCATGACGTTACATCGTTCATCCACAGCACTGTGTTTGAGACATTGCGCGACGAGGTGATTCTGATTAAGGGCGCACGCCGCTTCGGATTTGACAATATCACCGAACTGCTTGTGCAGAAGGTACACGAGACTATTCTCGAAGTGAACCTCTCGAACGTTGTCAAGAACCTCAACTTCTACCGCTCGTTCATGAAACCCGAGACCAAACTCGTGTGCATGATAAAGGCAGATGCCTACGGAGCCGGTGCAGTGGAGATAGCCAAGACTCTGCAAGACCACCGCGTAGATTATCTGGCTGTGGCAGTGGCAGATGAGGGCGTGACACTGCGCAAGAACGGTATCACATCGAACATAATGATTATGAACCCCGAAATGTCGGCGTTCAAGACCATGTTCGACTACGATCTTGAACCAGAAGTGTACTCGTTCCGACTGCTTGACGCTCTTGTGCGCGAGGCTCAGAAGAACGGCATCAACAACTTCCCCGTACACATCAAGCTCGATACGGGTATGCACCGCCTCGGTTTCGACCCATTGAAAGATATGCCTGAGCTTATCGACCGTCTGCAACATCAGTCGGCTTTGATACCACGCTCTGTATTCTCACACTTCGTAGGCAGCGACAGCGACTCGTTTGACGAGTTCTCAGCCCATCAGTTTGAATTGTTCGAGAAGGGCAGCAAGCAACTCTGCGCCGCATTCCCGCACAAGATACTGCGCCACATAGACAATTCGGCAGGCATAGAGCACTTCCCCGAACGCCAGCTTGACATGTGCCGACTCGGACTTGGACTCTACGGCTACGACTCACGCGACAATTCGATGATCAACAACGTGACTACGCTGAAGACCACAATACTGCAGATACATGACATTCCTGCAAACGAAACAATCGGTTATAGCCGTCGTGGAACACTGACACGCGATTCACGCATTGCAGCAATACCTATTGGTTATGCCGACGGACTGAACCGCCACTTAGGCAATCGCCACTGCTACTGCCTCGTTAACGGCAAGAAGGCTGAATATGTAGGCAATATCTGCATGGATGTGGCAATGATAGACGTGACCGACATCGACTGCAAAGAAGGCGACCAGGTGATAATCTTCGGTGAAGAACTGCCCGTGACAGTATTGTCAGATACTATTGACACTATTCCATACGAAGTGCTGACCGGTATCAGCAACCGAGTCAAGAGAGTGTACTATCAGGACTAAAGTACTGAGCGTCGAAAACATAAAAATAAAAAACATCCAACAACAATACAACAACCGAAAGAACATTACGCAGTACAAACGTAAGCAGAACGACATTGTACTTGTTGTTAAATGAAAAGCGGTTGCATGCAGTCCCTTGCTGGGACTTCATGCAACCGCTTTCGCGTAAATATATATGAATTGAAAGTTTGTACTAATTGAAGTAGCAAATTACTTTGTAAGGAACATATTGTCGTTTACAACAAATGCCTGAGCAACTGAAACAACGCATGCCAATACTATCAAACTTATAATCATCATAATTATGTTATCCTTTCTCTATTTTTTGTTGTTTATCACTGTGTTATCCTTCTCCCGTGTTTTTCTTAAATGTGTGTCTAGACGTTCTTCATGTGCAACTCTGCGAGAGAGTTACTTCATGGCGTTCATCTTGTTGTTTACAACTACTGCCTCAACTACGGCTGCGCAGCAAATTGCAAAGATAAATCCGAAAATCATCATAATACTAATCCTTTCTTTAATTTTGTTATCCTAATCCTTTTACCTATTATAGGCATAATGCCTATTGAAGTGAAGCCTTTTTGTAGCCCTTTCGTTTTTACATGTGCAAAGTTAATGCCTTTTGTGTTCGCGCACAAGCGTTTTAGCAATTAATTGCGCGCTTGTCTTATATTTATTGATGTGCGTCAACGGTTGTCGTAAATTTGCAATAAAATAGCAATTGTTTTGCCAAATTTGGCAGAAAACAGGCTCCAAAAACCATGACAGGCAGACAATAAAGATGTATTATAGCAACATAATATACGTATCATGGCAGCAGATTTAGAGCATTCAGATGGTCATTGTATTAAAGTTTTTAGTAATTTTGCCCTCTGTAAGCCCCCACAAATATAAATAACCAATAATAAACGACAAATAATGAAGGATGTACCTGTATTGCTGCTCACCGGTTATCTGGGCAGCGGAAAGACAACATTGGTAAACCGTATCCTCGCAAACGAGAAAGGAATCAAGTTTGCAGTTATCGTCAACGACATTGGCGAGGTGAATATTGATGCCGACCTGATACAACAAGGCGGCGTTGTCAATCAGAACGATGACAGCCTTGTGGCTCTGCAGAACGGCTGCATCTGCTGCACGCTGAAGATGGACTTGGTAGAACAGCTCAACGACATTGTTGCCGAACAGCGTTTCGACTACATCGTCATCGAGGCAAGCGGAATATGCGAACCTGCACCTATAGCCCAGACCATCTGCTCAATACCTACATTAGGGCCGAAATACATCAAAAACGGTGTGCCACGCCTTGACAGTATAGTGACCGTAGTGGACGCTTTGCGTATGAAGGATGAGTTCGGTGGCGGCGACAATCTGCAGAAGCAGAACCTCGACGAAGACGATCTTGAGAACCTCGTAATACAGCAGATTGAGTTCTGCAACACCATATTGCTCAACAAGGCATCGGAGATTTCGCCCGAAGAGTACGCCCATCTTGTAGACATAGTGCGTGCATTGCAGCCCAAGGCGGAGATTATACCGTGCGATTACGGCAATGTAGACCTCGACTTGCTGCTCAACACCCATCGCTTCGACTTCGACGAAGTGGCTACATCGGCTGCATGGATTGACGAGATAGAGCACCATCACGGCGACGAACACATCGACGACGACGATGATGACGACGATGACGACCACGAACATCATCATCATGACCACGAGCACGGACATCATGACCACGAGCATGAGCATCATCACGACCACTGTCATTGTCATCACGGCCACGACCATGAGGGCGGTGAGGTTGAGGAATACGGCATCGGGACATTCGTTTATTATGCCCGCCGACCGATGGACATGAACTTCTTCGACAACTTCGTTTGCAAGCTGTGGCCCAAGAACGTGATACGCTGCAAGGGATTGTGCTGGTTTAAGAACGAGCCTGACATGTGCTACATCTTTGAGCAGGCTGGTCGACAGATGGGACTGAAGAATGCAGGACAATGGTATGCCACAATGCCTGAGGACGAACTGCTCCCGCTGCTTGAGCGCGAAGAGGGATTACGACGCGACTGGGACGAGAAGTATGGCGACCGTATGCAGAAACTGGTGTTCATAGGACAGAAGATGGACAAGAAAGCCATTTGCGATGCGCTCGACATGTGCCTCACCGACTAATTACACCTTATTATATATATAACACAAAAGGGGTTCGGCAGAAATTTGCCGAACCCCTTTTGTGTATATAAAATTGCCGATTGACAACATTAAAGTTATCGATCAGCTCTATTAAAGTTGTCGTTACACATTACTTTGTAGCCTTAGCCACCTGTGCCTTAGCCTTAGCCATAGCCTTGTCGAGCGCAGCCTGAGCCTTCTTCTGGGCAGCAGGAGTCTGAGCCTTCTTTACGTTGTCGTAGAGATTCCAGAGCTTGAACTTGGCAGTAGCGCTCTTCAGAGCCTTTGTGAAGGCAGCAGCCTCAGCCTCTGTCTGTGCTTCCTGCTCAGGAGTAGCATAAGCGTGCTTGTAGCCCTTCTGCTTGTTCCACAAACCACGTGTGAAGTCAGGGAATGTAACGGGAGCGCAGTCGTTGTCCATAGAGATAGCACCGAGCTCAGCGATGGCACACCACTCAGCCAAGTCATATACGTCCATATCGAGCGGCAAACCATTCTGCAGACAGTAGATGAGGCGAGCGCACATGATGAAGTCCATACCGCCGTGACCGCCAACTTCCTTGGCGAGCTTGCCGAACTTCTTCAAGATTGGGCTTTCGTACTTCTCCTCAAGAGCCTTGCGCTGTGCATCGGGCATGAAGCCGTGTGATGTGAGGTCGTCAACCTTAGGAGCGTTGCCGGTAGCGGCAAGCTGCTTAGCGTCGACAGCATATCCCTCAACAGGATACTTATTAGCGAAACCGCGGGTACCAGTGAGCTGATACAGACGGCTGTACGGCTGCGGATTCATCACGTCGTGCTGCAACTCGATAACCTTATGGTTAGCGGTGCGGATAAGAGTAGTAGTGTGGTCGCCGTTGCGGAAGTCGTTGCAGGGCTTGCCGGTCTTCTTCTCTACGAGCTCCTTGCCATGAACGCTCTTAGTATCCATAGCCACGAGAGTAGTCATGCGGTCGCCACGGTGAATGTCGAGAGCCTGAGCAACCGGGCCAAGGCCGTGAGTAGCGTAGATATCGCCACGGTTCTCGCGGTTATACTTCAGACGCCAGCCGAGCTGTTCGGGATCAGATCCGTTTGGATTCTTCCAATAATAATCCCAGAAATCATCGAGATTGTGGATGTAAGCACCCTGAGCGCGCAGAATCTCGCCAAATACGCCAGCCTGAGCCATATTCAGAGTACGCATCTCGAACCAGTCGTAGCAGCAGTTTTCAAGAATCATACAGTTGAGCTGATTCTTCTCTGCCAGGTCAACAAGCTCCCAGCACTCCTTGAGGTTCATAGCTGAAGGAACCTCATCGGCTACGTTTTTACCGTTCTCAAGAGCACACTTAGCCACGATAGCATGATGCTCCCAGTCGGTAGCGATATAAACGAGGTCGATGTCGGGGCGCTTGCACAGCTCCTCATATCCCTTCTCGCCATAGTAAACGGCAGCCGGAGCCAATCCGTTCTTGCGCAGACGCTCGTTCTGCTTCTCTGCACGCTCCTTAACGAAGTCGCAAAGAGCAACTACTTCAACACCAGGGATAAGGCTGAAGTTCTCAACAGCACCAGGACCACGCATGCCAAGACCTACGAGACCGATGCGTACGGTCTTCATCTTAGGCAAAGCCAGACCCAGCACGTCTTTCTGTCCGGCAGGACGTTCGGGAGTTTCAATAACGATTTTACCCTTGTTCCAATGCCACTTGGTATTGGGCGAGAGCGACTGTGCATTTGCTGTCAGGCTTCCAAACGAGAGGAATGCAGCAAAAGCCAAACCAATAAATTTAAACTTTCTCATAAAATTGATGTTATTAGTAATATAGTTTTAGTAAGTTGCAAGTTATAAAAAGCAATGCAAAGGTACACCAAACTTTACAAAAAACGAAATAAAAAGAGTTCTTTTTCAATATTTTACTGTACATTTGCACGTATGAACGAAACTTATCTAAATACAGATTTAAGCCAAAAGCGCATTGCGGTGCTGCTTTCGGGCGGTGTCGACAGCTCGGTAGTGGTTTACGAGCTGGCGCGCAGAGGCTTACACCCCGACTGTTTCTATATTAAAATAGGTCCGGAGGAGAAGGAGGAATGGGACTGCACGTCGGAGGAAGACCTCGAAATGGCTACTTCCGTGGCACGCCGTTACAGATGCCGTCTGGAAGTGGTTGACTGTCATCGCGAGTATTGGGACCAAGTGACACGCTACACGATGGATAAGGTGCGTGCCGGATTGACACCCAACCCTGACGTGATGTGCAACCGGCTCATCAAGTTCGGAGCTTTCCATGAGAAGCGCGGACACGAATACGACCTCATTGCTACCGGTCATTACGCCCAGACCGAAGTGGACAGCGAGGGAAGGAAGTGGCTCGTAACGAGTCCCGACCCCGTCAAGGACCAGACTGATTTCCTTGCACAGATAGAGTCATGGCAGCTTCAGAAGGCGATATTCCCCATAGGCCATTACGAAAAGAACGAGGTGCGTGCCGTAGCCGAGCGCGAACATCTTATTAATGCCAAGCGCAAGGACTCGCAGGGCATCTGCTTCCTCGGTCAGATAAACTATAATGAATACATACGCCGATACTTGGGCGAGTGTCCAGGCGACGTTATCGAGATGGAAACGGGCAAACGCATAGGCGAACATCGCGGATTGTGGTTTCACACTATAGGCCAACGCAAGGGCTTGGGATTCGGTGGCGGACCGTGGTTTGTAATCAAAAAGGACGTAGAGCGCAACATTCTCTACGTGAGTCACGGCTACGACCCGCAGACTGCATACAAAAAAGATTTCCCCGTACACGACTTCCACTTCCTGACATGCGAAGTTCCGATGCACAGTGTGACGTTCAAGATACGCCATACGCCCGATTATCATCCTGCCACCATCGAACGATTGGACGACGGCCGACTGATGATTCACTCTGACGATGCCATTCATGGAGTGGCACCGGGACAGTTCTGCGTGGTGTATGACGAACATCACCACCGCTGCTACGGCTCGGGAGAGATTACGGTATAGACAGGTGAAGGTTTGAGAAGACAATAAAAGCAGGCAGAAAACCCAATAACACAATATAAGAATGTGGGCAAGACTCACTAGCAGTACGCCCCGAAGGGGCAGAAGCACATAGCCCAGAGCAGCGCCCTGGGTAAAAGTATCGCAAATAACAATGCGCCCTGT
>OLSQ01000197.1_pt1 | contig 62350 bp, 49 predicted proteins | sample 1672561 | NCBI WGS metagenome assembly OLSQ01 (sample SAMEA3136699, study PRJEB25190) | human gut metagenome | biome: human gut; feature: human-associated habitat; material: faeces | place: Austria | collected 2013
GAAGACATCCCCACATTAGGGGGTTCTGTTCCCCACGGCGTGGGGGAAATCCGAGGTCTATATTTTATGAATTACAAGTATGTATTTTAGAGATTCCAAGTCTATGCTTTACGAATACGAGTCTATGCTTTATCCATGAATACAGCGTTATATGTACATAACGGATATGTGACGTAGATGGTTGATGACTATTGTTGAAAAATACCATTGTGCTGTGAATTCGTGATACTATGGTATGGTTTGATAGGATACAGAAAAGCTGCAAAAGACCAAATCGGATAATTCCTTCTGCCACATTTTTGTTTATACTGATTATAGTTCGTACCTTTGTGCCATAATCCATATTATGAATTACAGATATGACGCAAACAGTATGAGCGAATTACCACACCTTATAAAAGACCTGGCCCTTATTCTCGTTGTGGCGGGAATAGTGACTATTATTTTCAAAAGGCTGAAGCAGCCACTTGTCCTCGGATATGTGGTTGCCGGCTTTCTGGTAAGTCCCAACATGCCCTACACCATGTCGGTGGTTGACATCGCCGACATCCACACATGGGCAGACATCGGAGTGATGTTCCTGCTCTTCTCGCTGGGACTCGATTTCTCGTTCAAGAAGATTCTCAAGATGGGTTCGTCGCCCATCATTGCCACGTGCGCCATCGTGTTCTGCATGATGGCGCTGGGCATCACCGTTGGCCACCCCTTCGGATGGGGACGCATGGACTGCATATTCCTCGGCGGAATGCTCGCCATGAGTTCCACCACTATCATATACAAGGCGTTCGACGACCTCGGACTGCGGCAGCAGCGCTTTGCCGGCATGGTGATGAGCGTGCTCATCCTTGAAGACATGCTCGCCATAGTGATGATGGTGATGCTCTCGGCATTGGCGTCGGGAGCCAACCTCGACGGCGGACAGATGCTGGGCAGCGTGGTGCGCATCGGGTTCTTCCTCGTCTTGTGGTTCGTGGTGGGCATATTCGCCATTCCGTGGCTGCTGCGCTCGTCGCGCAAACTGATAAACAGCGAGACGCTGCTCATCATATCGCTCGGTCTATGCTGCGCCATGGCAGTGGTGTCTACACAGGTAGGATTCAGCAGCGCCTTCGGTGCGTTTGTCATGGGTTCCATCCTTGCCGAGACGATAGAGGCAGAGAAGATAATAAAGCTGGTGGAACCGGTGAAGAACCTCTTCGGAGCGATATTCTTCGTCTCCGTGGGTATGCTCGTCGACCCGAAGATTCTCGTGGAATACAGTGTGCCGATTCTCGTCCTCGTGATGACAATCCTCGTCGGACAGGCCCTCTTCGGCACCTTCGGTTTCCTCATCAGCGGACAGTCATTGAAGTCTGCCATGCAGTGCGGATTCTCCATGGCTCAGATCGGTGAGTTCTCGTTCATCATTGCCTCGCTCGGACTGTCGCTCGGCGTCATCGGCAATTTCCTCTATCCGGTAGTGGTGGCGGTGAGTGTCATCACCACATTCCTCACGCCATATATGATAAGACTCTCCACACCGACCTACAACAAGCTGGAGAAGCATCTGTCAAAGGACATCATACATATACTCAACGACTTCGCCATCAGCCGTCCCTCCTCTGCCCCACAGGGCAACTGGCGCAAACTGCTGATACAGCTGTTCAGAATCACTCTGGTATATTCCATCCTCTCCGTAGCGGTGATAACGCTGATGTTCACCTTCGCCCTTATCCCGCTCCGCCAGATACTGCCCCACTGGTGGGCAAACGCCACATGCGGACTGATGACGATTGCCATGATAGCGCCGTTCTTGAGAGCCATGGTGATGAAGAAGAACCACAGCGAGGAGTTCAAGGCGCTGTGGCAAGAGAACTGGATGAACCACGCTCCGCTCATCGTCACCATCATCGTGCGCTTCATGATAGCCATGGCTTTCATATTCTATATCTGCAACTATCTCACCCGCTTCACCCATGCGCTGATGATAGTCATCGCCGTTACGATGGTCACACTGATGGTACTGTCGAGAAGACTCAAGAGGAGGAGCATAGAGATGGAGAGGATGTTCATACGCAACCTGCGGTCGAAAGACATCGAAGCACAGGTCTACGGCCACAAGCGTCCGCTCTATGAGGGCCATCTGCTCGACAGAGACATTCATATCTCCGACTTCGACGTGCCGGAGGATTCACGCTGGGCTGGCAAGACACTGGCGGACATGAAACTGAGGGGGCGGTTTGGAGTGAACGTGAGCAGCATTCTGCGCGGCACCCAACGCATCAATATCCCCAACGGCGACAATCTGATATTCCCGGGCGACAAGCTGCAGGTGATTGGCGACGACGACCAGCTGACGGCCTTCGGCAAGGCATTGCGAAGCGACCTCCACCCCGAAGATCCCGACATAGAGAAGAGGGAGATGAAACTGCGCCAGCTCGTGATATGCCGGGACGGGCAGTTCTTCGGCAAGACCCTCTCTGAGAGTGGCATCCGCGACGAATACAACTGTATGGTGGTGGGTATGGAGGAAGGCGAAGAGGCTCTCTCGCAGCTCACTCCCGACCATAAGTTTGCTGATGAAGACACTATCTGGGTGGTAGGTGAAAAGGAAGACCTGGAACGGCTGCAGAAGGCTAACAGGATTAAACCCAAATCGGTCATTAGGACGTTTAAAGTGTAATTTTAATAACTGCTTGCAGTCTTTTGTTTTTTATAAGGTGTCTTTTGCTTGTTTTTAATTCGCAATAGCTCGCTATTACTCATTAAAAGCCAAACAAAATCCACTCTTCTAAAATAACAAAATCCAAGCAAGCCCTAATAACCGATTTGGGTTAAAGAGGATTCCAATTCTTAATCCTTGATTGCCTTGCAGATGAGATTCTGCTGACTTCATCCCATCCTGTCCTATATAGCCCATCACGATCTTCCCCTTTCTATTTTAAAACACCAATAAAAGAGAATAATAACAAGAAATGAATCCAAAGATCAGAGGTACGATTTGCGGCATCCTCGCCGCTGTCAGCTATGGCACTAACCCGCTTGGTGCCCTGAACCTTTATGCCGACGGTTTGAACACCAACTCGGTGATTTTCTATCGTTACGCCTTCGCCACACTGATTCTCGCAGTGATGATGGTGGCACAGCGCAAGTCGTTTGCCGTGACGCTACGTGAGATAAAGACGTTGGCAACGCTCGGCACACTGATGGTGGCATCGTCGCTGACATTGTTTTTCAGCTTCAATTTCATGGATGCCGGCATCGCCTCCACCATCCTGTTTGTTTATCCCGTGATGGTGGCTGTGATAATGGCGGTGTTCTTCAAGGAGCGCGTCACGGCAGTCACCGTAGTCTCCATCGTCCTCGCCCTCAGCGGCATCAGTCTGCTATACAAGGGTGGCGACGGAGCCACACTGTCCACCATCGGCGTGTTCTTCGTCATCATATCGTCGCTCACCTATGCCGTGTATATCGTGGTGGTCAACAAGTCGTCGCTGCGCCTGTCGTCGGTCAAGCTCACGTTCTATGTGCTCTTCATCGGCACGTTCATCCTCATCGGCTATTCCTTCGTAGGTCCCGACGCTCGGCTGCAGCCGCTCACCTCCATGCACGAACTGGTGTATGCCTTGGTGCTCGCCGTATTCCCTACGGTGATATCACTGGTGCTCATGGTCGTTGCCGTACACGACATCGGCTCTACTCCTACTGCGGTGATGGGAGCCTTGGAACCTATCACGGCGGTATGCATCGGCATATTCGTCTTCGGCGAGGCTTTCAGCATGCGTCTCGGCATCGGCATCCTGCTTATTCTGACTGCCGTGATTCTTATCGTTACGGGCAAATCCCTGCCTACGCAGCATATCACATACGTATTCTCGCGCATCGGCAATAAAGTGAAGAAGAAATGGAGATGGAAGAGCTGAACAGGAACCATCATGACCATAGAACCCATCCTGACCTTTCCAAAGGGCAACCCATCCTGACCTTCCCAAAGGGCAACCCATCCTGACCTTCCCAAAGGGAAGGAACCTATAGGCAAATGACGAGCTAAGAATAAAACAAGGAATAAAACCAAAAGCCGTGTTGACAATGCTACAGAGAGTGTAGTTGTCAACACGGCTTATTGTTTGTCCCCGAATGGCATAATTGCCGATTGGGGATTATCCCTAATCACGATAATTGGGGTATCCCCCACTGGCATCATGGAGTGTCCCGATGTGCCAGTTGAGGGATGATGGATTCAGTATTACTTCACAGGAATTTCCTCGAGAGTCTTCACGAGCAGATCCCAGAACATAGGAACTGTAGGAATCAGGCAACGCTCGTTCTGAGTATGTGGTGAACGGAGTGTCGGACCGAATGAGCAGATGTCAAGACCTGGATATTTGTTCAGGATCATGCTGCACTCCAGACCTGCATGTACCACCTGTACTGTAGGCTCCTTGTTGAAGAGTTTGCGGTAGATGCCACACATCTCCTTGATCAGCTCGCTGTCTGGGTTTGGATCCCAGCCGCCATACTCGCCGCTGAACACCACCTTCATGCCTGCCATATTCAAGCAGCTCTCGATAGAAGCGCCGATCTCTGCCTTCACGCTATCGCTTGAGCTGCGTGCCAGGAACTTGAATGCCACGCTGCCACCCTCGATGTTGATGATAGCGAAGTTTGATGATGTTTCCACGATTCCAGGGATAGATGGGATGTAGCGCCATACGCCGTTGTGAACAGCATAGATAGCGTCTACGATGTTGTCCTGTATCTCCTGTGGCATCTGTGTTGCAGGCAGCTCCACATCCTCTACCACTACGTCGATACCGTCCTCTATACCCTTATATTCAGCGATGAAATCCTCCTTGAAGTCAGCGCAGAGAGCCATGAAGTCTTCCTTGTTCTCCTTAGGCATTGTGAGCACTGCCGTAGCCTCAAAAGGAATGGCGTTACGCATGTTTCCTCCGTGCCATGTAGCCAGACGGGCCTCGTCGTCGGTGATTGCCTCGCGAACGATGCGCACGAGCATCTTGTTGGCGTTTCCTCTGCCCAGACCGATTTCCAGTCCAGAGTGTCCACCCTTCAAGCCCTTCACAGTCACTGCTACTGCGATGTCGGTCTTGTCGGTCTCCACCTCTTTGTAGTCGAGAGTTGCTGTGATGTCCACACCACCGGCACTACCGATGATGAGCTCGCCCTCGTCCTCTGTGTCGAGGTTCAGGAGGATTGTTCCCTCGAGTTCGCCCTCCGGCAGACCGGTAACACCAAACATGCCTGTCTCTTCATCAGCGGTGATGAGAGCCTCCAGCGGACCGTGCTTCAGCGTGTTGTCCTCCATGATTGCCATGATGGCAGCCACTCCCATACCGTTGTCGGCGCCGAGCGTAGTGCCCTTTGCTCTTACCCACTCACCGTCGATCCATGTCTCGATAGGATCGGTCTCGAAGTTGTGAGTGCTCTTGGGATCCTTCTGTGGCACCATGTCCATGTGGGCCTGCAGAATGGCTGTCTTGCGGTTTTCCATACCAGCGGATGCCGGTTTGCGCATCACGATGTTTCCGGCTGCATCCTGGAATGCCTCCACACCAACACGTTTTGCAAACTCAAGCAAGAACTTTTGCACTTTCTCCAAATGTCCTGATGGGCGTGGCACTTTTGTCAGCTCATCGAAGTTTCTCCAGATGCACTCTGGCTTCAGGTTTCTGATTTCACTCATAGTATTTAAAGTTTAGGCTCCTCCGGCATCGCATTCTTCGTGCGGAGAAGCGTGGTTATAAAAAAAGTCGGTTTCGTTATCTCTGCGCCATACTGTCCGTTTCCTCCCTTTCCACTATTTCCGAGATGGCTTGCGGACGGGCTTTCAGCATTATCATAGCCCACACTCCGAGCAGCACCACGAGCATCGTCTGTATGGTGTGCACGATGAGCACAAACGAGAGTGCCTCGTCTGCCGTGATGGCATTGGGACCGAGGGCTGCCGAACCATACAGCAGCAGCATCGTCTTCACGGCGAAATGCCATGGTCCGGCTCCGTTTGGCGTGGGCACTATCACCGCTATGCTTCCCACCACGAAGGTGGCGAGGGCACACGTCACTCCCATGCCCGAGGTGAAGCCGAAGCAGAAGAACGTGAGATAGTAGTGCAGGAAGTAGCTCACCCATATTCCGAGCGTGAGCACGATGAACAACGGTATGTTCTTCACGCTCTTCAGCGAGAGCATTCCCTGCCAGATGCCGCTGAGCGTTGCCTTCACCTTATTATATATCGACAGGCGTTTGAGCAGGAAATGGAGCAACACCAGCACTGCCACGGCGCAAATCGCCGTCACCACATATCCTGTGGCAGAGAATTTTGCCAGTATGCCGTCGATGCTCGTTCCGGTGCTCAGAAAGAAGCTCTCGAAGATTGTCATCTGCGCCAGCAGCGTCACTCCCGTCACTATCATCACGAGCAGCGTGTCGATGGCTCGCTCCGTGACCACCGTCCCCAAGGCTTTCGGAAACGACACTCCGTCGCATTTCTTCAACACTCCGCAGCGTGTAAACTCGCCCACCCGGGGTATCACGAGACTTGCGGCGTATGACAGGAAGATGGCGTTGACGCATGTGGAGAAGCGTGGCTTCTCGCCCACCGGCTCCAGGGTCTGCTTCCATCTTATGCCTCTGAATAGCTGTGCCGTGATACCGAACGGCAGCGACAGCAGCATCCATGTCCAGTCCATGTCGTGTAGCATCACTTTCTCTATGCGTTTGAAGTCGAAGTCGCGATACATCCAATAAAGTATCACTCCTCCTAGCAACACGGGCAGCACGAATTTCAGAGCTACATTGCTTATCTTTGTTCTTTTCACTTATATTCTCTTTCCTTTGACATTGCAAAGATAAACTAAATCGTGAGCAATACAAAATAATTTATTTATTTTAAGTCCAAACCTGTCATAACACCGTCTATTACCGTTTTGGGTTGAATTACGAAGTTTCGCTCATCTTGTTCTTAAGAAACCGGTCAAACGTGATAATCAACACAGGGAATCTGCGTTACAGCATCTGTATCTCATACACCTTATCTTATTAATAGAATATCACCAACAAACCCTAAAAACTTACTATTTATCAATAAAATAAACAATAAATGTAATATTTTATCATTTTTCTTGCAGTATATCCGAAATAATCATTACTTTTGCAATACGAAAACGCAGACTATATGCGAAACTAATCACAATAAATACGAAAAGATATGAGAAAGACTTTACTAACAATGGTTGCGATGATGGCAACAAGCAGTGCGATGATGGCACAAAATGGGATAACTGAAATTCCTGATCCAGAAGGTGTAGAGCTCATGGGCACAACATTGTCTCCAAACGGCAAATTCTTTGGCGGTGTGGGATATGGCGTCAACGAGGCATGGATATACGATATGGAAAGCAAGAAGTTTGTGGCTTTCCCTGCCGCTGACCCAGAAGCAGACGTACAGATCAAGTCTATGGCCGACAATGGCGTGGCTGTGGGATGGAACGGTCCTGCAGCAACATTCGATTTCGCCACAGAGCAGTGCACTCAGTTCGGCGAGAACGGACAGTATACTTTCATGGGTATCAGTCCGAACGGAAAACTGATTGTTGGTGCTCACTACGACGGTGATGACTCCGAGGGAACACCTTGTATCTTCAACGAGGGCACTCCGGTAGACCTGCCGCAGCCTTCTGACAAGTTCCTCGGCGCTACCAGTTCCGGTGCTACTGCCCTGTCGGTTTCCAACGACTCCATAATATCCGGATATTGGGTTGATGATATGGCTACGCGTCCTGCCCTGCTGTGGGCTCCAAACCGCGACGGAAAGACATTTATGCCTTATCCTTTCTCCCGTCCGTATTTTGCAGCTACAATGGAATCTAAATTGCCATTCACAATATTCAGCTGCGACCAGACAGTGATGAGCGCCAACGGAAAATACCTGGTGATAAACTACGAGCAGTATACCGGTGGGTGGGAAGCCATCCAGAGCGTGGCACGCTACAACACGGAGAACGACTCTCTGGAATTATTCACTCCTAATGCCGAAGACGAGATGTTCGTAAATTCAGGAAGTCAGGTGTTTGGCAGCGCCGTTTCTGACGAAGGCACAATCATCGGATTCTATGGCGGACTCTACGGACCGCGTCTGGGATTCATCTGGAAGAAGGGCGACGAAAGCATCAAGGCGCTCGCCTCTGAATTCCCTAAGGCTACTCTCCTTGCCGACTACGACAACGGTGCATTCAACGTTCCTGCTGCCATCTCTGCCGACGGTCGCTACATCGCCGGATTCGCATACAAAGAGGGCGAGACTTCTGATGAGCTCGGCGGCGGATATGTGTCTTGGGTTCTCGACACTCAGTATGACGACACCGACGCCGTGGAGTCTGCACCATCTGCCGACGCTGCAAACAAGGTTGTGGCTCGTTTCACTGCCGACGGCAAGCAGGTTCAGAAGGACGCCAAAGTGCGTGGCTTCAATATGATGCTCATGAGAAACGGAAAGGCTATCAAATCTTTCAACAGATAACGACAGCCGCCATATCGCGGAATGACTGATTTTCCCGGATATGGCAGCAGCCGAAAAACAATACGAGGGGCGGACTCACAGACGGGGTCCGCTCTTTTTTTTAATTGATTGTCTTGTGATTTCACACAAATTACGCTACCTTTGCCTTGAAGAAGAAAACAAACGAAAATACAAGACAATGAGAACATCGAGATTCCTACCCCTATTCATAATAGCAGCAGCGATATTCACCATCACGGCAGCATGCTCATCCGACAAGAAAAGCGACGACAAACCTGCTGTGGTGAAAGACGAGCGCATACCCGGCGACTCCACATTCTACGGACTTGCCTGCGAGGGATGCACCGACTCCGTAGTGGTAGTGCTGCCTACCGACGACAGCGACCCCATAACGTTCAGCATCATCGACGCCATGCAGTCCCGACAGGTGTTCGGCAGACCGAAGATCGGCGACCAGCTCGCCATCGTAATAAACAAGGAGGACAAGAGGAAGGCGGACATCGTGATAGACCTCGATGAGCTGAAGGGCACATGGGTGTATCAGGTAATGCCGAAACTGCGCAAGATGCCCCACATCGCCGGTATGCCGCAGCCAAAAGCCGGTCCGGAACGCGACTCCATGATACAGAAGCTGATGGTGCCGATAGAACAGGGATTCAAAATCAAGAAGCAGTTCACGATGGATCCCGTGGGACTGCGTTTCAAGCAGACGAGTCTGACGGGCGAGAGCCCCGTGGAATATCCACAGGCGGAATACTACAAGGAGTGGCATGTGCTCAACGGCAGACTGGTGTTCACCGAGGGAACGATAGACACCGGCAACAAGAAGCGCCGCAAACTGAAACCTCAGAAAGACACCGTGGAGATTGTACTCATGATGAAAGACAGTCTGCAGCTGAAATTCAAAGACGGCATAAGGGCATACTACCGCAAGAAGTAACGGCAGACTGCCGCAAGCACACCGACAGGAGCACCATTAAGCCAGTTTCTTTCGCAGCCACATGCCGAAGAAGCGGTCATAAACAATGTATGCCTCCCCGTAGCGATATACAAACTCACGGCTGACCAATGTCTTGAGAGCAAGACTCACACTGCTTGCCGCCGGAAGACGGTATTTTGTCAAGAACCCCTGCGACATCACCGATGCCACCTTCCCCTCACAGGCTATGGCTGTCAGGAGAGCAGACTGGTTGTCGGTGAGCGACTCATAATAGTTTATGAAAGCCACTTCCTGCTCATCCACCAGTTCGTCTATTACCACCTTCACCTCTTCTCTCGTTATCGGTCTGCCGTTCTGATACAGACGGTTCAATATGTCCTGCACATACCATGTCTGCCCGTCAACACAATCATACAGATACCCGAACACCTCATCATCGACAGACAACCCCTTCTTCGCCATCCACCGATTTGCAAAAGCCTGATATTCCTGCCTGTCGATAAGCGGCAGCAACACCATCTGCGAACTCTGATAAAACGGGCGCTTGGCTGACAGGAACATATCCGTCATCACATGCTGCTTGCTGCCGGCAAAGATGAAATACACATTCGGCAGAAACTGTATGTATGATCTCAATAGCGCCTCTGCCCTACCCTCCGGATATTCTGCTATCTGCTGAAACTCGTCTATGGCGATATAGATACGCTTTTCCGATAGTCGCAGATAATCAAAAATCTGTTTCAGCGACTCTTCCCTCTGGTTGGGCTGCACGGTAATGGAAAACGTAGGAATACCCGTCAGCTCATCAAACGACATTGTCGGCTTGTAGCTGGCGAAAAATGCGTTTATCTTTCGCATTGCCGACTGTGAGAACGTGTCTACCTTTCCAATCACCGTCTTTCCCAAGAGCTGCACGAACTGCTCCATGCTCCGTGTGGCATTGATGTCCATATAAAAACATTTCACAGCGGAATCCGCATCCTGTATGTTCTCAAACACATGATGTATAAGTCCCGTCTTGCCGATACGCCGTGGCGACATCAACACTACGTTGCGCTCATTTTCCAGAGCTTCCACGATGGTCTTCGCTTCTTTCTTGCGGTCGCAGAAGTATTCCGCTCCCTTATATCCATATATCACGAAGGGGTTATTCAGTTGTTCCATAGCGCTTTACAGTCATTACATGTTTTATGTTACATATTTTATGTAATGCAAAGATACATCTTTCGTCAGACTGTTGCAAGTAAAAGCCAAACGATTTTTCTTCGAGATTAACCCCCAAACGGTCATTAGGCCGTTTAACCCAAAACGGTCATTAGGGCTTGCTTGGATTTTGATTATTTAGAAGAGTGGTTTTTAACGGGCTGATGAACGTTTTGGGGTTAACCAAAAGACCACCGTCTCTTGTCACATCGCAAAGATATGCATACTCTCCGAATAATCACAATTTTGTCAAGATTATGGCTTCCAAATTCTTGAATTTGTACGTAATACTGCATAAACAGGACGTTTTACGAGGGCTTCGCATCGCGTATTCCCTGATTTTGTAATCATAATTTGCTTATTACAGTAACTTAACAACAAGACGGAGTAACCTGCATCTCCCCAACGGGGGAGAACGAGAGGGGGCTGAAGTGATTAGGTGCTTCTGCTGGGTTGTATTAAGCAAATTTAAACCCACCAATTTTTCGTAAAGTTAACCCACCAGTTGGTTTATCTTGGTTTATCGCTTGTATGCTTTTGCGAGGTGGTGACAAAAGTCGCCACCGATTTCTGTCGTGCAGGTTGACTCTCGAGAGCTTGCTCTCGTAAGGGCGACCTGTGCGGCAGGAATTAAGCCGTAAGGCTAGCAAAAGGATACAGGGGTTTATCCAGGTTTTTGTCTGAAATCAGAGGACGAACCGTACAGGGAATAGGGAGTGCCACAGCACTTGCAAATCCACCTGAATCCAAACCAAAATCCAATAATCCAAGCAGAAGAACACTACAACGACAAATAATCATCACACTCCCTCATTACATCAACGAGTAATATTGTTTTCTCAAAATAAAGTATCATAGTATCATTCTGTCCTCCAATTACACCCCTAAGACCTTATATACTAACGATTTGACCAAATGATACTTTTCTGAATGTTTTACAGAAAAGTATCATCGAAGTATCACAGAAGTATCATAGAACATGGAAACAAGAGCATAAAAGTGACGGCCACACAGCATCCTCACTGAAGCCTACGGGCTAATCCATTGAATCCTAAATCACGGGCTAATCCTTTGATAAGCCAAATCACAATCATCGGCAAAGACAACAAAAACGTCACGAAATGGGCAAGCAGCGTGCCCACTTGGGGCAAGCACGTTGCCCACATGGGGCAAGCACCTTGCCCCATGTGGGCACGGGTGATGCTCAAAAGATGCCCAAAAACACTTTAATACTCATCCTGACCTACCCAAAGGATAACCCATCCTAAACTCAAACCCATCCTAACCTTCCCAAAGGATAATCCATCCTAAACTCAAACCCATCCTAACCTTCCCAAAGGGAAGGAACATATTACTCCGGATATTGACACCAGCACCACATAACCTAAAACCCAGCACCACATAATCACTACAGCCCCCACCTAGCCTCCCCCGAAGGGGAGGGACAGTCACTATTGCTGCTGACAAACCGTTGATAATCAGATGACTACTGACGAAAATCATGTAGCCAATGGTATCCGTCCCTCCCCTTCGGGGGAGGCTAGGTGGGGGCTGAAGTTCAGGTGCAGAGTAACTTGTTCCTTCCCTTTGGGAAGGTCAGGATGGGTTGTCCTTGGGGAAGGTTAGGATGGGTTATTCTTTAAACCATCCAGACAATAACCAGATGGTTTTTGCGCGTACTAAAATGCGGAAGTATCTGTAATTCAGACACTTCCGCACTTACGACCAGATGGTTGACGATTTTATTCAAAAATTGTCTTTATCTTTGATTTAACCCAAATCGGTCATTAGACCGTTTGAGGTTTATAACTGAGCCAGCTCTACTACCTTGTCTACAGCGGCAGAAAGACCGTCGACGTTCTTTCCTCCGGCAGTGGCGAAGTGAGGCTGACCGCCACCGCCACCCTGAATCAGTTTGGCAGCCTCGCGGATAACCTTACCGGCATTGAAACCGCGGTCGCTGACGAGGTCGTCGGTAGCCATGACGGTGAGCAATGGCTTGTTGTCATGCTTGCTGCCGATAACGCAGAGCATATTCTCCGGCTGTGCGGCACGGAGCTTGAAGGCGAGGTCTTTGGCTGCCTCTGGAGTCATCGGCAACACACAGGTTACGACCTTCACGCCGCCAACCTCACGAGCCTGCTGCAAAAGACGCTCCTTGGCACGCTCCACTGCCTCAGCCTGGAACTTCTCTATGCTCTTCTTCATCGCCTCGTGCTCCTCGATGTATTTGCCTATTACGGTCTGCAAGTCCTTGGCATTATGGAAGAGAGCCTTGATAGCCTTCATGCTGTCCTCCAGGTCATACATCATCTGCTCGCAGGCAGCGCCTGTCTTAGCCTCGATACGACGGATGCCGGCGGCAACGCTGCTCTCGGAAACGATCTTCAGCATACCGATGCGACCGGTGCTGTGGGCGTGGATACCACCACAGAACTCAACACTCGGACCAAACTGCACCACGCGGACCCTGTCGCCGTATTTCTCACCGAACAATGCTATAGCTCCGAGCTGCTTAGCCTCCTCTATCGGCACGTTGCGATGATCCTGCAACGGGATGTCCTGACGGATCATATCGTTGACGATACGCTCAACCTGACGGATTTCCTCGTCGGTTACCTTCTGGAAATGAGCGAAGTCGAAACGCAATGTGTCTGGCGACACGAATGATCCCTTCTGCTCCACGTGGTCGCCGAGCACCTGCTTGAGGGCATAGTCGAGAAGGTGGGTAGCAGTATGGTTGGCTGCACTCGCCTCACGCTTGTCGGTATCCACACAAGCCATGAATTCTGCCTCTACGCTCTTTGGCAGAGCCTTCACGATATGTACAGACTGGTTGTTCTCACGTTTGGTGTCGGTGATGGTGATGGTCTCCTCCTCGTTTACGAGGACACCGGTGTCGCCCACCTGACCTCCCATCTCGCCATAGAAAGGAGTGTTGTCGAGAACGAGCTCAAAGTATGTGTTCTTCTTCTGCGTCACCTTGCGGTAGCGCAGGATGTGACATTCATATTCAGTATAGTCATAGCCCACGAACTGCTGCTCGCCCGGACGAACCTCAATCCAGTCGCCGTTTTCCACAGCTGCCGCATTGCGGGCACGCTCCTTCTGCTTCTGCATCTCTACGTCAAACTGCTTCTCGTCTACGGTGACGCCGCTCTCACGACAGATAAGCTCGGTGAGGTCGAGTGGGAATCCGTAGGTGTCGAAAAGACGGAACGCCTGTGTGCCGTCGAGCTCTGTCTTGCCGGCAGCCTTCACAGCCTCGATGGCGCTGCTGAGCATGCTGATACCGTTGGAGAGTGTGCGCAGGAACGACTCCTCCTCCTCTTTTATCACCTTGGTGATGAGTTCGCGCTGGGCAGCAAGCTCCGGGAATGCTCCGCCCATCTCCTGTACCAATACCGGCACAAGACGGAAGAGGAACGACTCCTTCTGACCCAGGAAGGTGTAGGCATAACGCACAGCACGACGAAGGATGCGGCGGATGACGTATCCAGCCTTGGCGTTGCTTGGCAGCTGACCGTCGGCAATGGAGAATGCCACGGCACGGAGGTGGTCGGCAACGACACGCATAGCCACGTCAACTTCCTCTGTCTCGCCGTATTTCAGACCAGAGAGAGTGCTGATTTCCTTTATGATAGGCTGGAAGATGTCGGTGTCGTAGTTAGAATGCTTGCCCTGCAGGGCGCGCACGAGTCGCTCGAAGCCCATACCGGTATCGATGACGTGCATTGGCAGGGGTTCGAGAGAACCGTCGGCCTTGCGGTTGAACTGCATGAACACGATGTTCCAGATCTCAATCACCTGTGGGTCGTCCTTGTTTACGAGTTCGCGTCCCGGTGTCTTTGCCTTCTCCTCCGGAGTGCGGGAGTCGAGATGAATCTCTGAGCATGGACCGCAAGGGCCTGTGTCGCCCATCTCCCAGAAGTTGTCGTGCTTGTTGCCATTGATGATATGGTCGGCAGGCACATGCTTGAGCCAGAAGCCGGCTGCCTCATCGTCGCGAGCGAGTCCCTCCTCGGGAGAGCCCTCGAATACTGTGACGTAGAGGTCGTTCGGATCGAGATGAAGCACGTCGACGAGGTATTCCCATGCGTAGTCGATGGCGCCCTCCTTGAAGTAGTCGCCGAAGCTCCAGTTGCCGAGCATCTCAAACATGGTGTGGTGGTAGGTATCGTGGCCCACTTCCTCGAGGTCGTTGTGCTTACCGCTCACGCGCAGACACTTCTGTGTGTCGGCACGACGGCGTGGCTCCGGCTCGCGGGTGCCGAGGATAATGTCTTTCCACTGGTTCATACCTGCATTGGTGAACATCAGCGTAGGGTCGTCTTTGATGACCATTGGCGCTGACGGTACAATAACGTGTCCTTTCGACTCGAAGAATTTCTTGAATGAGTCGCGGATTTCATTTGCTGTCATCATCGTATTCTTGTTTCTTTAATAATATTTCTTTTTGACTCTGTTGCTAAGGGCACAGGAAAAGGGCAATGATATTGCCGAGTGTGCTTGCCCATGCCTCTTACCTATTGATATAATCGGCAAAATTAAAAAAAATATGATAAACAGCCAAATTATTTGTTATCCTTGTGTTTTTTAGCGTGTTATAAGCCACGGATGTTGACGAAACAGAAGAAAATTATTATCTTTGCCGAAGAAAGTATATAATATGGCACTTAACACGGAAAAGAAACTGAAACTGTATTACTCCATCAAGGAGGTGGCAGAGATGCTGGGCGTCTCTGAAAGCATGTTGCGCTTCTGGGAGAAGGAAATTCCGATGATAAAACCCAAGACCACGGGCAACAATATCCGACAGTATACGGAGCAGGACATCGAGAACATCAAAGTGGTATACAACCTGGTGAAGGTGCGTGGCTTCAAGCTTGCCGCCGCCCGCAAGATGCTGAAGGAACAGAAGAATGCCGTAAGCTCCGACACCAAGGTGCTGGAGACGCTCATAAAGCTGCGCGACCAGCTGCAGGAGATGAAAAAGCAGTTCGACTACCTTACGTAATGACGGATTTAACCCAAAACGGGCATTAGGAATCAGCAGAATAAGTTACGGAATACTATTAAGGAAAAAAAGAAATAGAAAACAAGTAGGGACGATCGGGCTCGAACCGATGACCTCTGCAATGTGACTGCAGCGCTCTAAACCAACTGGGCTACGCCCCTGTGTTTCTATTACCGGCACAAAAGTACACTATTTATTCGAACCGACAAAATAATTTGCACTTTTTATACTTTCACGATATAATACTAAGATATACTTTTACGATGGAATATCAAAAATGCCAAGCCCACTGAAGGACTTGGCATATATTCTATCTGTCGGAAACGACAGATTTGGGTTCAATTGATTCGCTTATTACTTAACGAACTTCTTGCCGTTCTGGATAGCGATGCCCTTGAAGTCAGAGCTTACGCGCTGACCAGCGAGGTTGTAGATAGGAGCGTTAGCGTTAGCCTCTGGAGCAACAACGTTGCTGATGCCGTTAACATCACCGTTAGTGTCGAAAGCAAGACCGCAAAGCATGATCTTAGAACCAGATACCCAGAAGAAGTATGTGTAGCCTGGCTCAACGTCGTAAGCGAGAGCTGCATAAACGTCAGCGTCTGTAGCCTGCTCTGCGGCCAGACCACCGTCAGCTGTGATGTACTGTCCCCATACGTCTGTAGCGTAATCGCCCATAGCAGCGAAGTCGAGCTCCTCAGCCTCGATAACTGAGTTAGGAACCTTGGCTGTCCAGATCTTCTTTTTACAACCATACTTAGCTGCAACATAAACCTTACCAGCAACAGCTGGAGTGAACTCTATGTGAGCAGATGTAGAACCAGCCTTGTCCAAAGAAGCGTCAACACCATTAGTACCACCCTGGATGTAAGCATTAGAGAAAGTCTTGCCCTGTGACACGAAAGTCTCAGCTGTAGTAGGATCGCTCTTTACTGTCCAGTTTTGACCACCGTCGAGAAGAACAACCTTGGCGTTCTGAATCTCTGTAGCAACAACTGTAGGCTCACCTGCGTTAGCAACTACTTGATCAACAGTAGCTGTAGAAGGAACTGCATTCCACAGACCCTGTGCGTTAGCACATACTGCCATAAACATAGCAGCTACGAAAAGTAAACTCTTTTTCATAATTTGTTTTGTTTTTAAGTTATTAATAAAATTGATCGTTTGGTTCAAGTCCATCGCTGGATTTATGATATCCAGCAATGAACTCGGATTATTATCACATTGTCGTTATATATTCAGATCACCAGCCTTCACAGCCTTGATGGTGTAGCGCTTGGCAGAGCTTGTGGCATTGAACTTGAACTTTGAGCTGAGAGAGGTATAGACAGTAAGGTCGTTACCCTCTATCACTCCACCTGTGTTTCTTGCTGCTGCAGCAGAACCGTTTCCGAATGTGTAACGGTTTTCACCAGCCTTGGCAACGTTGAACACAGCCTCCTGGTCCATTTTCAAAGTAGCGGAAGCTATCTTGACTGTGATTGCCTGAGTATTCTCAGCCTCAAACTTGCTGATTGTAACAACTACATCTGAAGCTTTCTCGTTTCCGTCTTCGTCAAACATAGAACCATTGAAAGTTCCACCTACGAGAACAGATGCATCGGTGTGTGTCACTGGGTCATCATCATCGTCGCATGCAGCGAATGTGAGCGAGAAGAGAACACCAAGCATCAAAAACAATATACTTTTCAGTTTCATTTTCTTTTCTGTTTTAATTCGGTTAATAATGAAGCAGGATTATTCTGCATCGCTTTCCTCTGCTGTGCTATATGTACGGAAGCCAGGGTTCTGGTCGGCAGCAGTGATACCTGAGTTGATCTGTATCTCGTTCTCAGGAATTGGACGCAGCCATTTGATCTGACCGTCGTTACCTGTCATGTTGGCAACAGAAAGACCGCAATAGGTAGTGTTGTAACGAACGAGCTGATGGGTGCGGCGAAGGTCCATCCAACGGTAATATTCACCGAGAGTCTCACGCATACGCTCGTCGAGGATGACATCCAGCTTGTTGATGGTCAATCCGTAACTGTCGGTCTGTCCGAATGACACGTATCCACCGGCATCATTGTAGCCCCAGTCGTAGCGCTTGTAGTCGCTGAATGAGCCAAGATAAGAAGCGTGTGAACGAGTACGAACGGCGTTGAGATACTTCAGCGAATTAGCATCGTCACCCATCATAAGGTAAGCCTCTGCAGCAACGAGATAAATCTCGCTTGCATTCAGAACCACAACATCACGGTAGTCACCGCCCGACTGTTTGCAGTCGCTGGTAGTATTCTTGTCGTCGAACTTGCGTACTGGAGGCAGACATCCGATCTTCTGGATTGCAGAAGAGAATGGCTGTGTGTAAGTGGCAGAGTTCTTTGCATCGTAAGAACCGTTTGCGGCATAAGCCTTGCAAATGGAATTCTCAGCAACCTTGAACACCTTGGTAGTGCTCTTCATACCAGTGGTAACGAACTGAGAAGCGTGGGCTGTGCAATAAGCCTCAATCTCAGAATCCTCAGTATACCATGGGAAATACTTGAATGCGATAGAGAGCTTTGCCTTCTCGTCATCATTTGCATTGTAGAATGCCCAATAGCCCTGCTTGCTCCAGTTGCTTTCATTTCCGTCATAACCATATACTGTGGTCATGAAAGTTCCTTCGAAGCGGTCGTCGCCCTTGTCGAAAGCGTAGTAAACACGCTCTGTAGGACAGAGGTCGCTCTTCACACCCTTCACACCCAGAGTGTTTGAACCCATATAGAGAGCAAAGTTGTGCTGCTGGTCGTGACCACCCGTCACCTTGTCGGATGAAGTGGCACGGTCGTACTGGATTGCGAAAAGAGTCTCTGCGTTGGTGCCCTTCTCATTGTTGTCGAAGTCCCATTTCTTGTCGAATGACTGTGTCAAAGGAACTGCATCAGCTACCTCAGAAGCATATTTTGCAGCCTCAGCGAAATACTCGGTGCTGTTCACTGTGTATGTACCGTTCTTTGCATCATTGACAGTTGTCTGCAAGTCCCATCCTGCTGCGAGGTAAACCTTGGCAAGAAGAGCCTTGGCACCGATAACGCTGGCACGTCCTCTGGCATCCTTCTCAGAACTTACGCTCTCGAGATTGCCGTTTGCGATGATTTCCTTCAGGTCGGCAATGACGTTGGCATAAACCGTAGCGAGGTCTGTGCGAGGATAGTTAGTGCTTGCCGACTCGATATAGTCGGTGATGTATGGCACTGCACCGAACTGCTGTGTAAGGATGTAATAGCAATAGTCGCGCACGAAACGAGCCTGGTCGTTCAGCTTGTCGTCCTTGCAATACTTCAACACACAGTTGGCATAGTTTATGGCAGCGTATGTGTTTTTATAAAGATTTGTAACATCCTCGTTGTCTGAAGAATACTGATACGACTGCAATACAGGAGCCGATGCATTCTGTCCAACGGTGTAGAGGTCTGTACCCTGACAGAACACCTTAGGATCGCTGTATACATCACGCAGAGCATAATATGCATTGTTAAGCTGCTGGTTCCAACCTGAGATGTCAGAGAACTGGCTTTCAGGTGTTACAGTACTTTTATTGTCTGTATCCAAGAAATCAGAACAGCTGGACAAACCAGCCACCGTGGCCAATCCGAGGGCAGACATTATGATAAACTTTTTCATTTTGCTTCTTTGTTTAAAATGTTATTAGAACTTAATGCTTGCACCGATCTGATATGTCACTGTGCTTGGACCATCATTCTTCTTGGCTGCATCAGCCCACTCAGGATCGAATCCCTTGTACTTCGTGAATACGAATGGGTTTGTAATGTTAACATAAAGACGGAGATACTGGCAGCCCCATGAAGAGAGCAACTTCTTTGGGAATGTGTAGCCAAGAGTGATGTTCTTGACCTTCCAGTAAGAAATCTTGTCTACTGCGAGAGCATTGTAAACGTTCTTCTCATAAGATGCAGAACCGGCACCGTTGTTGGTGATAGAGCTGTTTGTGAATGGGAATGAACCATAGTGAGTGGTCTCCTGGTATACAGGGTTGATGTATGTACCATCAGCGTTCACACCGTCGCAGTCGATAAGTGTTCCAGCAGGGATGTAGTAATCCATTGCTATCTTGTTCCATCCACGGTAAGCATAATCGTATGTGTCAGCCAATGTGTTTGAGTATACCGTGAAGTTCTGCTTTGTATAGATTGAGAATGAGAAATCCCAATCCTTATACTGCAAAGTAGAAGAGATGTTACCTGTCCAAGAAGGATCCTGGCAACCGAGAATCATCTTGTCGTCAGCGTTGATCACGCCATTGCCGTCGTTATCCTTGATGATAGGCATACCCTCTGACCAACCGTATACCTTGTGGTAGTAGTCGCAAGAGCGAACCTGGTCACCAGGTGTGAAACCTGCATTAACAGCAGCATCGTTGTTAGGAACAGTGATGTTCTTGTCTGAAACGACGCCATCCCACTTGTACAGGTAGAGAGAGTTCATTGGAGAACCTACGAACAAAGAAGATGTGATTGGATTGTCAGAATCTATGATCTTGTTCTCGCCGTTGATCTTCTTCACCTTGTTGATGTTGCGGGCGAAGTTGAAGCTTGTGGTCCAGTACCAGTCTTTGGTCTGGATGTTCACTGTGTTCAGGGCGAACTCGATACCACGGTTCTGCACCTCACCAACGTTGTCCCAAAGTTTGCCACCACCAGAAACCAATGGAAGGTATCTCTCATAGAGCAGGTCTTTAGATGTCTTAGAATAGAGGTCGATAGATCCATTGATTCTGTTGTTGAGGAATCCGTAGTCGATACCGAAGTTGGTTTCATAAGATTTCTCCCACTTCAAGTCAGCGTTGATGACACCGCTTGGGTAATAGCCGTTGGCAACGACTGAACCGAAAGCATAAATGTTTGGACCAGAAACGCCAACTGAGTTATAATGTCCGCACACGGTGTTGTTACCAGTCACACCATAGCTCAAACGAAGCTTCAAGTTGTCGATCCATGAGATGTTCTTCATGAAGTCTTCCTCAGAGATACGCCATGCAAGAGCTGCTGATGGGAACCATCCCCAGCGAGAGTCTTTCAGGAACTTTGAAGAACCGTCGGTACGTACTGTACCTGTGAACATATACTTGCCTTTGTAAGAATAGTTCAGACGCAAAGCGTAAGACATCATTGTCTCTTCCCAGTATGCAGTACCGGTGCCGATACCACTATCCTTCGGGTCCTTCTCAAAAATAGTACCTGTATACATATTGTACCACTTTGTACCTGTCATGATAGAAGTGGCATCAGCAGATGTTCTGCCGACCTGGCTGTACATTCTGTCGGAAGAAGTCATAGAGAACAATCCCATAGCACTCAGAGAGTGGTCGCCGAAGGTCTTGTTGAAGTCAATCTGGTTGTCCCAAGTCCAGTCCTTGCGGGTGTACTCCTCGTGAGAAGAAGTCTCAGTACGAGAACCGCTCGAAGCTGTATACACACCAGTGCGTGAGTTCACGTAGTTTGGAGAGAATGTGGTCTTGAATGACAACCACTCTACCGGTTTCAACTGCACGTAGATGTTACCAAGCACACGGAAGGTGTTTGACTCCTTTGAGTCGTCACGCAGATAGATAAGAGGGTTAACGGTATCAGTGAACTGATTTGCCTTTGTTCCCATTGACTCAAAGTTACCCGGCTTCACGTTGAAGCTGCCGTCAGAAGCGTAAGGACGAGCGAACGGCACCTGACGGAACGCATCCTTTACGGCATCATCTGAAGCCAACTGGTTTTCTGTGTAAGCGAGGTTCAGGGTGAAACCTGCAGAGAGATATTTGTTGATCTTGCTGTCAACACTACCCTTCATGTTGTAGCGGTTCTGGAGGTCGTTCTTGTATACTCCCTCCTCACGGTTGTAACCTACTCCAAAATGATAGTGTGTATTCTTTGAAGAACCGTTTACGGCGAGGAAATGGTTCTGCTTCTGACCGTCCTGTGTAACGAGGTCTGGCCAGTTGTAGCCTTCGCCGTTGAGCAGCATGTTCTTCATTACAGAAGTTCCGTCCTCTGTATCGGCAAGCATACCCTGCAGGAAGTCCTGCTGGGTCATCTTCCATGTTGGCTGGGCAACGGTAGCGATACCGTTTGCCACCTGTCCTGAAGAGAGGAACTGAGAGAAACGCCACTTGTAGAACTGGTCGGCGTTCATATAGTCAGGCATACGGGCAATCTTTGAAACGCCATAGTATCCGTCGTATGAGATAGAAACTTTCTCCTCGCTCTTTCCGGCGAGAGAAGAACCGCTCTTTGTAGTAACGATAACTACACCGGCTGTGGCACGTGAACCGAAGATAGCTGTAGATGAAGCATCCTTCAAGATGTCCATACGCTCGATGTCCTGAGTGTTCAAGAAGCCGATGTCCTCGCAGATAACGCCGTCGACAACATAGATAGGCTTTGAAGTACCCTGGATAGAAGACTTACCACGGATCTGGATGTTGAAGTCAGAACCTGCACGTCCGGTAGCCTGTGTAATCTGTGCGCCAGGAACAGAACCCTGCAATGCCTCCATTGCACTTGTAGTACCCTTGGCAGCAAGTTTTGCACCATCAGCAGAAGATACAGAACCGGTAAGGTCGCTCTTCTTCATCGTACCGTAACCTACAACGACAACCTCATCGAGCTGAGCATTGTCTTCCTGCAATACGATATTGATAGTTGAAGAGTTTCCGAGAGTAATGGTCTGCTCTTTGTAACCAATGTAGGAAATCTTTACTTTAGAAGAAGGAGATGCATTGGGGATAGAGAAATTACCATCGATGTCGGTGATGGAACCTGGTTTGCCATCGACAAACACAGTAACACCAATCAATGGCTCTCCACTTGCATCCTTCACTGTACCCGTGACCGTCTTCTGGGCAAATGCCGTAAGACAAACCATAGGCAATACTGAAGCCGTCAAGGCTCTTCTGAATTGTAAATGCATAAATGTTATTTTTTGATTTATTAGTTAGTAGCAATCTCCTTGTAGTGTACCAGTCTGTGTGCTTCCCGAGCACATTTCCTACACATATTATAATATGTGGGGCAGTAGTTGTTTCATCTTCTTTCCTGGCACCCCTGTGCCGTTTCCGTTATGGAACGGTATAGTTTGTTTCGGTGCAAATATATATAGTTTTCTTTAAAACGCAAAACTTTAGCAAAAGTTTTTTATTTTTAAGACTAAGATTTAACTTTAATCGGCCATCTGAAACTGGCTGGCAATAAAGAAAATTCTATTGCTGTCAGACTCAGATGGCCGATATCATCAGTTTAATGTATGACCGATACCATCAGTTAAATGGTATATGTGCAAAATTTCTTTTAACCCAAATCGGCCATTAGGGCTTGCTTGGATTTTGATTTTTTATAAGAGTGGATTTTGTTTGGCTTTTAATGAGTAATAGCGAGCTATTGCGAATTAAAAACGGACAAAAGACACCTTATAAAAAGCAAAAGACTGCAAGCAGTCATAAAAAAATAAAGTAAAACGTCCTAATGACCGTTTTGGGTTTAATCAGACATTCGGTATCCAACCGCCATTCTGTCTGAAAACATTCTCAAGCGTCACCTTTGCCGCCTCTTTCTTGGTGAGCTGGCGTGTCCATGCCGCACGTTCTTTCGTGGCAGCTCCCTCGCCATGGTTGTTATACTCGCAGTAGCGTGCAGTCGTCTCATTCTGCGTATTGCTCCAGTTGTGCCATCCTACGGGCAGGATATGCTTGCCGAGCTGACAGTTCATGAACAGGGTGTGGGCGTAGGGACGCCACGGACGACCGAGATATACCTTGCTGACTCCCTCTGCTGCTACAATCTTGCAGCGGTTGAACACATAACCGTATTCCACGTTCTGCGGAGTGGAAGCGGCGGTGATGTAGGAGTCGGTACGGCTCAGGATGGTGCAGTTTTCAAACCATGCCGTTGACGGACCGAAGATGAAGTCTGTGGTTCCCTCGATGTGGCAGTCTTTGAAATAGAGGCGTGTGTTAATGCCTCCTGTATATACCGTGTCTTGGTTGCCGAGGATGCGGCAGTTCACAAACGTGAGGCGGTCGCCCTGAGTGTGGAGCGCCACTGCCTGGCCGAGTCGTGCTGCGTTGTTTTCTATCGTGATGTTGCGGAATGTTATGTCATTGCCGTCCACCCGCACGGTGTAGGTGCGGAAGGTGCCCATCTTGCGGTCGGTGCCGGGAATGAACACATTGGCATGGTCGTCGTAGGTTATTATGGTATTGTCTCTGTCCTCGCCGCATATCTCTATATTGGTGAGCCATGACGGCACGATGAGTTTTTCCTTGTAGGTGCCTTTCTTCACGAATATCACCTTGTGGTATTCCATGAATGCCCTGCACACCTCAATGGCATCGTCGATATTGCGGAACTCTGCCGTTCCGTCGCGAGCCACGAAGAGTGTGTCGGGATTGTCGTATTTGTTTGCCGCATTGACAGCCAGCGTTCCCGCAAGAACGAGAACAAGGGATAGAAGTAATTTTCTCATTTTGATTGATTAGTTTTAAATTAGTAGTTTATCCAGAAAGTTATCCTGGAAACCATAAACGTCCATTATGCCGACGTTGGAATTATGGTTACCAGGATACTGATATAGTTCTATTATCCGAAAACCCGGGAGTTGGGTATATTGCATCAAACCGTCTGGTTCACTTCCTGCACACCATTGATGGTCTTCAGTCCGTTCACCACAGTCTCCACATCGCTGCGGTCGTGGATAAGCAGTTCGAAGACTCCGGCAAAGATGCCTTCATCGCACGAAATGGTGAGCTTGTGGATATTCACGTCGAACTGGTCTGAGATGACCTTCGTCACCTCGTTGAGCATACCGATACGGTCGATACCCTTCACCGATATGGTGGCATCGAAGAGCAACTGACGCTTCATGTCCCATTTGGCGTCGAGAATCCTGTTGCCATAGCTTGACTTGAGCTTAGAAGCCACCTTGCAGGAGCGTTTGTGTATCTCGATGTGGTTCTTGCCGTCGATGAATCCAAGCACGTCATCGCCCGGAATAGGATGACAACAGGGTTTGAAGATGTATGTATTGATATTGTTGTCGGTGATGTAAATCGGTTTCTTGCGGTTGAAATTCTCCGGCACGACTGCATAGCCCTTGGAAGTAGCACTCTGCTGTTTCTCTACATCGTCTTTTTTCTTGCCAAGGAACGGCACATACTTGCGCCATCCACGGGAAGTCTCACTCTTCTTGTTGTTCTTGCCCTGCAGTTCGTCGAGGTCCTGGTCGCCCAGAATGATGGTCTTGTCGCCCAATGCCTGGAGCAGCTGCTCGTGTTTCTCCACTTCATGCAGAGCGCAGAGTTTGTCCATCACGGCGAAGGTGAGTTCCATAGAATTGCGTTTGAGGAACTCGTCGAGTATCTCCTCGCCGCGCTTCTGCACTTCCCTACCCTCTCGGCGCAGGATTCCCTGAATCTTGGTCTTCGCCTTTGCAGTAGACACAAAGTTTATCCACGACGGCTGCACATGCTGAGAGTTTGAGGTGAGAATCTCCACCTGGTCGCCACTTTTGAGCTTATGGCTGAGAGGCACGAGCTTGTGGTTCACCTTGGCTCCGATACAATGGCTTCCGAGGAAAGTATGAATCTGGAAGGCGAAATCGAGGGCCGTACATCCAGCCGGCATAGTCTTGATTTCTCCCTTCGGAGTGAACACGAAGATTTCTGATGCGAAGAGGTTCAGTTTAATGGTGTCGAGGAAGTCCATGGCGTCTGGCTGCGGGTCGTCGAGGATTTCCTTGATGGTGCGCAGCCAGTTGTTCAGCTCGCCCTCATCTTCAGAGATTTCCTTGGCTCCATTGCCGTCAACTCCGTCTTTGTATTTCCAATGTGCGGCGAAGCCCTGCTCCGCCATCTCGTCCATGCGCTCCGAACGGATCTGCACTTCTATCCATTTTCCCATGTTGCTCATCAGAGTGACATGGATTGCCTGATAGCCGTTTGCCTTGGGGTGGTTAACCCAGTCGCGCAGACGGTCGGGATGTGATTTGTATATCTTGTTGAGTGCAACATAGATGCGGAAGCATTCGTCCACCTCCTCGTCCTTGTCTTTCGGCTTGAAAATAATTCTTACAGCAAGGATGTCGTAAATCTGGTCGAACGACACGTTTTTCTGCATCATCTTGTTCCAGATGGAGAACGGACTCTTCACTCGTGCCTTGATGGTGTATTCGATGCCCATCTTGTCGAGTGTCTCACGGATAGGTTTCGTGAAATTGTCGAAGAGGGTGTCGCGTGATGCCTGAGTGCTGGCGAGCTTCTCTTCTATCTGCGCATATTTCTCCGGGTGTTCGAACTTGAAACTGAGGTTCTCCAGCTCTGTCTTGATATTGTTCAGTCCGAGACGGTTGGCGAGCGGCGCATATATATATAAGGTCTCGCCGGCAATCTTGTAGCGTTTGTTTGGCGGTTGTCCGTCGAGCGTACGCATGTTGTGCAGACGGTCGCAAATCTTGATGAGGATGACACGGATGTCATCGCTCATCATCAGAAGCAGTTTCTTGAAGTTCTCTGCCTGTGCCGATGCCTGAGAACCGAAGATTCCTCCTGAAATCTTGGTCAGTCCGTCTACTATCTGGGCGATTTTCGGACCGAACATGTTCTGGATGTCCTCCACCGTATAGTCGGTGTCTTCCACCACGTCGTGGAGCAGTGCCGCACTGATACTCGTTGACCCGAGTCCCATCTCCGAGCATGCTATCTGTGCCACCGCTATGGGGTGCATGATGTATGGCTCGCCGGAGAGTCGGCGCACTCCCTTGTGGGCCTGACGTGCGAAGTTGAAAGCCTTCGTTATGATATCCACTTTCTTTCTGTGGCGCGATGCGAGATAACTGTCGAGCAGATGCTTGAAGGCATCATCTACCATTTTAGCATCAGCAGCCTCTCGCTCCTGGTCTGTAAGTTTCTGTTCACCCATGATAATGCGATTTTAAGAGTTAACGGTTGTATGTTGTTATCACTTCACCTTTATCTTCTTGCCGGCACGTATGTTGCTGCCCTTTATACCGTTGAGCTTGCGCAGCTTGCCCACGGTGGTGTGGTTTCTCTCGGCTATCTCGGAGAGAGTGTCACCGTTTCTCACTGTCACGCTCTTACCTCCACGGCCCTTCTTGCCTTTCTTGCCTTTAGACTTCTTAGATGAGCGACCGTATCCTTTCTTCGAAGAGGTACGCTTCGAAGATGTGTAGCGGGGCTGTGTCTGCTCGTCCACCTCAACGAGAGAACGGCGTGTGAAGAGCTGGTCAGCCTGGTAGTTGCTGATGGAGTCTTCATTGCTGATGAACGAATTGACCACCGAAATAGGCAGGCGCAGCACTGATGGCTTGGAGTTGCCGTTCACGATGTCGCGGCGATACTGCGGATTGAGCGCACGAAGTTCTTCGAGGTTCACTCCACACATGTCGGCAATCTGCTTCAGGTGTATGTCGCGAGTCACCACCACTGTATCGGTCTTTGCCGGCAATGTGGTGCGCATCGGACAAATGTTGTGTTCACAATAATAGTTCATCACATAGTTTGCTGCGATGAATGCAGGCACGTATCCCTTTGTCTCACGCGGCAGATATGGATAGATCTTCCAATAGTCGGCCTCTCCGCCTGCTCTTTGCATCGCCTTGCGCACATTCTGCGGTCCGCAGTTGTATGCAGCGATTACGAGACTCCAGTCGCCATAGATTTTATATAGGTCGCGCAGATAGCGTGCTGCAGCATAGGATGCCTTCACAGGGTCGCGACGCTCGTCAACGAGAGAGTTTATCTCCAGTCCATACTGCTTGCCGGTGGATGGCATGAACTGCCACAGTCCGGCAGCTCCCACTCTGGATGTAGCCTTAGGGTTGAGTGCCGATTCTATAACCGGCAGGTATTTCAATTCCAGTGGAATGTCGTATGCCGAGAGGGCATCCTCGAATATCGGCATATAGAAATTCGATGCTCCGAGCATATAGCTCACCGAACGGCGCAGACGACCGGTGTAGCGGTCGATGAATTTCTGCACGATGTCGTTGTATGGCATCTCCATGATATTCGGCAGACGCTTCAGACGGTCTACGTAGACCTCCGGCTCATAGGTACGGTTTTCGTCTCGGTAGTTGCAGTCGTCGTCCACCTTCAGGTATTTCTGTGAGTAATACTCCTGCAGGAGGTCGTCAAACTCAGTGCCCATAGACTCAGGCACGTCGATCACTTCTTCACGGCCATCCTTGTCTTTCACTGTTATCTCATTGTCATTTACATCTTGTGCGAACATCTGTAACCCGCTGCCCAACAGCAGAGATGCCGCCAATACTATAACTTTGTTTTTAAATATCATTACTTAATCAAATTGTTTCTTTTTTTAATTCATACATCGTGCAGCGCAAACCGGCTCATTAGAAATTGAGCGAGCACTGCAGTCCGAGCGCCGATGACTTCAGTGGATTTGCCGAACGGCGGTCGTTCATCACCGAAGGCTCTATCTTCAGGCTCAGGTCCTTGGATATGTCAAACTGCGACAGCGACGCATCCACGTATGCGTCGATTACAGAGAGAGCATAGACACCTATCATGCAGAAAATGCTCAGGTCGCGGTATTTGCGGTAGTAGTCCTTCCTGCGCTTGAAGAGATTCTGATATCGCTCTTTGTTTTCATCCGTTATCTGCATTCCGAGATGCAGGAATTGGTTGTAGCTCTGCGTATTGGGGTCGTCGTCCATGATGTCCATATATGCTTGCGAATAATCGCGGAACATCTGGTTGTTCCACCTCCATGCATAGATACAGCCAAGGAATCCGCCGTATACGATAGGCAGTTTCCAGTATTTACGGTTATACACCTGTCCGGCTCCCGGCAGCACTATGGCGAGCCACATGGCACGCTTGGGATCCGGGCTCCATGTCGCCCAGTCACGCTTTGCCTTTTTCTGCTTCACGCCTACAGAGTCCACCTTATTTAATATATATATGGAATCTGCATTCAACATAGATACTGTATCCACAGCCACGGCACCCCCCGCCGCACTCAGCAACGAGTCCGGCACAACAGTCGGCTGCGTTGCCGATGGTGTTTGCTGTTTCTCCGTCTCTGCGGCATTCACGGCAAGCATCGTCCATGCTGCCACGAGGCACATCATCATTCTATGAATGTTGCTCAACACTTCACGTTCCGCTTTTAGTCGTTCATTTTGTCGAGCGCCGCCATGATGCGCTCCAGTTCATCGGCATTGGCAAACGGGATGCTTATCTTTCCTTTTCCCTTTGGCGAACAGGTCATCTGCACCTTTGTGGAGAAGAACGAAGAGAGTCGTTCCTTCAGAGCGTTGAACTCCTCCGGGAGCTGTGTCTTCGAGGCTATCACCTTTTTGCCCACCGTCACGTCTTCGCCGCTGTTGAGCTGCTTGGCTATCTCCTCTACCTTTCTTACGGAGTATCCGTTTTTCTGTATTTCCTTGAACACCTTGATCTGAAGCGACGGCGAGTCGATAGACAACAGCGCACGCGCATGTCCCATGTCGATTTCCTTTTTCTGCAATGCCATCTGCACCTGTGCGGGCAACTTCAGCAGTCTGAGGTAGTTGGTTATCGCCGTGCGGCTCTTGCCCACTCGTTCCGACACCTTTTCCTGTGTCATTCCTGAGTTTGAGAGCAGGTGTTCGTATGCCAGAGCAATCTCAATGGCGTTGAGGTCCTCTCGCTGTATGTTCTCCACGAGCGCCATCTCCATGACGTTCTCGTCTTTTATCGTGCGTATATATGCCGGTATGGCTGTCAGCCCAGCTATCTGCGAGGCTCTCCAGCGGCGCTCTCCGGCAATGATCTGGTATCTGTCCTCAGCCACCTGTCTGAGTGTGATTGGCTGTATGATACCGATTTCGCGGATACTGTTGGCAAGTTCCTGAAGCGCTTCCTCGTCGAATTCCCGACGTGGCTGGTTAGGGTTTGCCTCAATCTGGTCTATTTCAATTTCGTTTATCGTAGAACTGCCCTGCGGACGCACGTCGTCGGTTGAAATCAGTGCGTCGAGTCCGCGTCCGAGTGCGCTGTATCTCTTGTGTACTCCCATTATCTCGTTGCTTATGTTTGCTTATTGTTTGCTTGTTTTCTCGTTCTTGTTGATGATTTCCTTTGCCAGCGCCAGGTGGTTCTTGCTTCCTGTGGAGTCGGCATCATACAGGATGACGGGCAGTCCGTGGCTTGGCGACTCGCTGAGCTTCACGTTTCTCTGGATTACGGTCTTGAACACCAGTTCCTGGAAATGGCGCTTCACCTCGTAGTATATCTGGTTGGCGAGGCGCAGTCTGCCGTCATACATCGTGAGCAGGAATCCTTCTATCTCAAGACGTGTGTTGAGTTTGCTCTTGATAATCTTGATGGTATTGAGCAGTTTGCTGATTCCCTCAAGGGCGAAATACTCACACTGCACGGGGATTATGACGGAGTCGGCTGCCGTGAGGGCATTGACGGTAATCAGTCCGAGCGAAGGTGAGCAGTCGATAAGGATATAGTCGTAATCATCACGTATAGGCTGCAGCATTCTCTTGATCACCTGTTCGCGGTGTTCGAGATTCAGCATCTCTATCTCTGCTCCCACAAGGTCGATATGGCTCGGAATGATGTCAAGTCCGTCGATGTCAGTGGTATAGACAGCTTCCTTCACGTCGGCATGGTCGATGATGCACTCATAGAGTGTGCAGTCCACGTCCTTGGAGTTGACCCCGAGTCCGCTGGAGGCATTAGCCTGCGGGTCGGCGTCGATGACGAGCACTTTCTTTTCAAGCGTGGCGAGCGAGGCGGCGAGGTTGATGGTAGTTGTAGTCTTTCCCACACCGCCTTTCTGGTTAGCCAAAGCAATAATCTTTCCCATTTTATCCTTTTCTAATTTGTTCGAGGCCATAGCAATTCAGCCAAACCTACTGATTTGGTATAGCCCAATTATTTTGCAAAGATACATAATTTGCGCCACAATCAGAGGTTTTAAACCTTTTTTCGTACTTTTTAATATGGGAAAGTGGTATTGCCGATATGGGAAAGTGACCTTGGATGTAGTTTCCTGATTTTGGTTGAGTCTGCATTTGCACGGCATGCCTATATTATTTCATGCAAACAGAGTTTTCCCGACAAAAAATATCATAGTATCATTCTGAGGATACCCAAAAGATCTTTAGCATTGTTCTCTTGCATTTTTAGTCTAATAGCCACTTTTCGCTATCAATGCCCTCTGTCTCTGCCGAAGGGATAAGTCCTATACTTCCAAGTACTAAAACCTATGAACAGAGCCGCGGTGTGGAACATTCCCCGATTCATTGGTGAGTTTTTCAGATAATTGCTTGCATATCTCAAGTATTTTGACGAATTTTGTATAAAGGTTGTACATACGATGGTTTGAACTTAATGTTTTGAGTACCACTAAGTTGGTATAATCAGCGATATATACAACTTTTCTCATATTTATCAACTTAAATTAATTCCGCCAACGGGTTATGGCAAAAATTGTACAATATATTTACTGAATACTATGATTCAAACAATTTCAAGCATAAGTTTAAAAGCACGAAATTCTATAAAGATATTTCATTTGTTCTAAATGAAAATGGATACAAAATTAAATGTTTCACATTTGACGATATCTATATTCAAGAATACAATAAACAGAAAATAATAACCGGATGTTGCACTTTTGACATTATAAATCACAAATAAACGGCTCTTTTTACCACCTAAATTGACGAAGAACCTTTATGTAAACATGTTTAATTCAAAATCATACAGGATAAAATGAGATATTTACTAACATTGTGTTTTTTGCTGTTTTTTACGTTTTCACATAGTCAGGAATATACGAAGTCTTTTTCTGTTGAATTAGATTCCATTGATAATATTTTGGCAAGTTTACCGCCTTGTAAAGACACAACTATAATAGAATCGGCAATTCATCGATGTGACGAGTTGGACAGTCTGAATTTATCTCCAGACGATGAGTATACTGTGTTGCAAAAGAAAAGCCAATTGCTGGCAATGTTGGGTAAATATGTGGAAGGCTTTCTTACTCAAGAAAAAGGCATTCTTAGATTAGACACAACTGATATCAGATATCTGGAGTATTTTGCCGTAAAAAACAAATATTTAGGAAATAAGAAATTGTCAGATTCATATTATGATAAAGCCATTGATATGTGTGGCAAAATGACTGGAAAAAAATACAAGCTAAAAAAAGTTGAATGTTTAGTTGGTAAAAGAGACTTGACAGAAGCAAAAAACACGTTAAGGCGTTTAATAAAGATATATAATGACAGTGATTACAAAATGCTTTTAAAAGAGTTTGACAGTATATTGGAACAGGCTATTCCCATTGATTCATTTATGGAAAATGAATTTAAGAAATATTTTCACTTGTAACTTGGAGAGTAACTACTCATGCCCATAGGGGATGCTGAGTAGTTACTTCAATAGGGATGCTGAGTATTATTTTCAAACTTGAGGCACAATGGCTTTATGTCCTTAAATGGGCACGCTGCTTGCCCAACAGGGGAACGCTGCTTTCTCATCATGGGCAAGCTGCTTGCCCCGGATGGGCAGAATTGGTTTCTGATACCTGCCCGATACATTCATATTTTCAGAGTTCAGCCAACGCATGCGATTCCTGCCATCTGACAATTCCTCTCATCTGCAAACCATCCAGATGGAATTCCTCTCATCTGCAAACCATCCAGACAATTGGCTGACAATCGCGAGATAGTCAACTGTCTGTTTGTCAGAATATTACGACAAAAAACCAGATGGTCTGACAGTTTTTCGCAATTCTTGTTTTTACTGAGAATCAAGCGACATTTACAACTTTTACTCATATCTATCAACATAGATCAATTCCGCCAACGGGTATCCTGAAGATTTCATTATCAACGAAATCGTATTCTCCACTCGGTTTTGATAAAATCATCACGCTCGGAAATGTGAATAAATTATCATTTCTCTCGCTTAATCGGATTTTTGCATTATCTGTGAATAAGATAAGCGGCACCTCAGGATAAAAAATAAATGAATTTATTTTATTCTCCACTCGGTTTGCATTATCTTTGCAGCGGATATGGCATTTAAAAGAGAAATAAAAGAATATGAGGATTTGAGAAGGAAATACCAGACTCAAATCATCGGAATGATGAATGGGGAAGAATACGTGAAATATAACGAAATTCTCTTCTCCACACACTCTTGTGCCATAGAGGGAAACTCCTTCTCCGTTGACGACACACGCGAACTGAAAGAAAAGGGACTGGCGATGATACCAGCAGGTAAGAGCCTGCTTGAAGCATTTGAAATACTCGACCACTTCAAGGCTTTCGAATTCATGATGCAAAACACACAGCATGCTCTGGACGAGACTCTACTGAAGGAAATCAACAGGTTGGCCACTTGTCACACCCTGTCTTATCGCTGCCCTGACGCCATACCCGGAGAATACACCACTACGGATATGGCTGCGGGAGACACTGTGTTTGGCGACCACAAAAAACTGATTGCCATGGTGCCGAAACTATTGGAATCTACAGAAAGGGCAATACTGGCTGCCGCACAGGCACAGAAAAACGAAACCATCGACAATCTCGGATCTGAAGACCATACGCATGCCATTGTCATTGCAGCACGTTTCCATGGTTTCTATGAATATCTGCATCCTTTCCGCGACGGAAACGGAAGGACTGGACGACTTGTGAGCAATTATATCCTGCTGCGCCTGGGACATCCGTTGGTAATCATTCCTTCTGAACAGCGCAAGGAGTATATTGCTGTCCTGCGGATGATTCGTACGGAGGGCACCGACGAACATCTAATCCGTTTCTTCTTCAAAATGGCAATGCTGAGAATGCAGGAGGAGATAAAGCAGAAGGAAGCAAACACGAAACGTTTCATGAACTTTCTTTTCTGATTTCTATAAGGATTCGGAATTATTGAAAAAAGCTACACCTCGGCAATAAAAATGAAAGTCTTTGCCTTTTCATTTTGTATTGCACTCGGTTTTGATAAAATCCTCACGCTCGGAAATGTGAATAAATTCCCATTTCTCTCGCTCAATCGGATTTTTGCATTATCTTTGGATAAGATAAGCGGCACCTCGACAATAAAAATGAAAGTCTTTAGCCTTTCATTTTGTATTGCGCTCGGTTTGCATTATCTTTGCAGCAAATAAGTTGCAACTTAGTGTTTTTATGAAGAAAAAAAGACCATTAATCCTAATCTCCAACGACGACGGATTTGCCGCCAAAGGCATAAACAGCCTGCTGGAATACGTCAGGGGATTCGGCGACATCATAGCGTGCGCTCCGGAATCGGCACGATCGGGATTCTCATGCGCCTTCTCATCCGAAAAACCTCTCCGACTCAGACTCGTAAGGGAAGAACCGGGACTGCAGGTGTGGGCATGCAACGGAACACCGGTGGACTGCCTGAAAATCGCCATCGACCAGATATGCGACCGCATGCCGGACATCGTGATAAGCGGCATAAACCACGGCGACAACGCCTCGGTGAACAGCCATTACAGCGGTACGATGGGTGTGGCAAGGGAAGGATGCATGAAGGGAATACCATCCGTGGCATTCTCTCTGTGCAACTATTCACCCGACGCTGACTTCAGCAATACCGCACGACTGATAAAGATCATCACAGGACGAGTGCTGGAGGACGGGCTGCCAAAGAACGTATGTCTGAACGTGAACTTCCCCGACACCCCCGAGATAAAGGGAACGAAGGTGTGCCGCATGTGTAACGGCATCTGGGAGAAGGAACTGGTGAAGGAAAGACACCCCAGAGGATACGACTACTACTGGATGGTGGGACAGTTCCGCGACACGGAACCGGAAGCGACAGACACCGACGAATGGGCTCTCGCCCACGGATACGCTGCCATAACGCCAACAACGATAGACACTACGGCTTATTCTGCGATGCAGAAAATCAGCGACTGGGACCTGTAACGACAAGGAGGAACGAATGAAATACTATCTTATAGCTGGAGAGGCGAGCGGCGACCTGCATGCCTCAAGACTGATGAGGGCGATAAAGGAGAAAGACCCGCTGGCGGTGTTCAGATTCTTCGGAGGCGACCTCATGGCGGATGTAGGCGGAGCAAGGGTGAAACACTACAAGGAACTGGCATACATGGGATTCATACCCGTATTGCTACACCTGAAGACGATATTCAGGAACATGGCGCTCTGCAAGAGAGACATCGTGGAGTTCGACCCCGACGTGCTCATCCTCATCGACTATCCCGGCTTCAACCTGAGCATCGCCAAATATATTCATGCCAAGACGAGCATACCGGTATACTACTATATCTCACCCAAGATATGGGCATGGAAGGAATACAGAATAAAGAACATACGGCGCGATGTGGACGAGATGTTCTCTATCCTGCCATTCGAAGTGGATTTCTATGAGAGGAAACACAACTACCCTATCCACTACGTGGGCAACCCTACTGCCGACGAGGTGGCGGAATTCAAGGAGGAATACAAGGAGCCGTTTGCTGATTTCGCTATCAGAAACGAGCTGGACGGCAACAAACCGGTGATAGCCCTGCTCGCCGGAAGCAGAAAACAGGAAATCAAAGACAATCTGCCATACATGATAAGGGCGGCGAAGAGGGTGGCTGGAGACATATACCAGATAGTGATAGCCGGAGCACCAAGCATCTCGCCGGAATACTACGACACCTTCACGAAAGGCGACGACAGCGTGAAAATAGTGTTCGGACAGACTTACCAACTGCTGTCACACTCCCGTGTGGCAGCGGTGACAAGCGGTACGGCAACTCTCGAAACGGCACTTTTCGACGTGCCGCAGGTGGTATGCTACAAGACTCCCATCCCGAAAGTCATCGCCTTCCTCAAGAAGCATCTGCTCAAAGTGAAATATATTTCACTGGTAAACCTCATCGCCAACAAACCGGTGGTGAAGGAACTCGTGGCAGACTCCTTCAGCGAAGAAAACATCGCCAGCGAACTGCAGCAGCTCATCGCCGACGGCGAGCCAAGACAGGCAATGCTCAAGGGATATGCCGGCATCAGAGAATCGCTCGGAGAAAAAAAGGCGGCAGAGAACGCGGCAAACATAATATGGGACCTCGGCATGAGGGACTAGGCAATCAAAAGAAACATAAAGCATATATAATGGCTGACATTAAAATTTCAACAACTTTAGGCGACATCTTCGTGCGCCTCTACGACGAGACCCCAAAACATCGCGACAACTTCATAAAGCTCGCCAAGGAAGGATATTTCGACGGAACTCTGTTTCATCGAGTGATAAAGGATTTCATGATCCAAGGCGGCGACCCCGACAGCAAAGGTGCACCGGCAGGAAAGAATCTGGGAACCGGCGGACCGGACTATACCATACCGGCAGAGTTCGTGTATCCGCAGCTCTTCCATAAGCGTGGTGCGCTGAGCGCCGCCCGTCTCGGCGACGAGGTGAACCCGGAGCGCGAGAGCAGCGGAAGCCAGTTTTATATCGTCTGGGGAAAGACCTACAAGAAATCGGAACTGCAGCAGATGGAAAGACAGATGGAGATGCAGCAGGAACAGACGATATTCAACCAGCTCGCACGCGAGAACCGCGACAAGATAATGGAACTGCGACGCAACCGCGACCGCGCCGGACTGCAGGAACTGCAAGACGAGCTCGTGGCAGAGACCAAGGCCATAAGCATGGAGAAGGGAAAGCCCACATTCACCGACGAGCAGCGTGAGGCATACACCACCATCGGCGGCACACCGTTCCTCGACAACCAATACACCGTTTTCGGCGAAGTGACCGAGGGACTCGACGTAGTGGAGAAGATACAGGCTTGTGAGACATCGCGTGCCGACCGCCCCGTGGAGGACATCAGCATGACGGTGGAAATCGTGGAGGAATAAAAGGAGATATCGTGAGATGACGGCAGAAGAGATAATAACAAAACTTGGACATAAGGGCGTAAAGGCTACTGCAAACAGAATTCTGGTATATCGCATGCTGGAAGAGTCTGACCACCCCGTCAGCCTTGCCGACATGGAGCGGCTCAACCTGTCGATGGACAAGTCGAGCATCTTCCGTGTGCTCACACTGTTTCTGGAGCACGACGTCGTACACTCGTTCGAAGACGGACGCGGCATCCTCAACTACGAGTTATGCAGAAGTGACGGCAAATGCAGCCAAAGCGACAACCACGTGCATTTCTACTGCGAGTCGTGCCAGCGCTCGTTCTGTCTCGACGACATACACATCCACGACATCCCGCTGCCCGACGGATTCTACGCCCACTCCCTGTCATTCGTGGTCAAGGGAGAATGTGCCGAATGCAGACGCAAGAATCATAACCAATAGCCTACTGCCACACACTGACAGCAGAAGGGCATGAAGAATTGCCCACAGACTGCAGGAATATCATAAAGGAATATCATACAGCATTTTCAGCATGCGCCGGGATTCACAAAGTCTCGGCGCATGTCTTTTTTATACTCCATGTCGTCTTTGCAACCCGATTGCAACACAATTGCCATACCTTTGCAAACGAACAAAAGCGATACGGCTATCAGTCAAATACATTCTTTATCCGCATTGCTTACCTTTGATTCCAAACGACAATTCTCGCTTAATGGAAAGCTACAGACTAAGAAAATATTAAAACATATAGATATGGACAAGAAAAAACTCACAAGAATCATACTTACCGCGGTGTTGCTCGTCATTGCCGTGGCAATAGAAAAGACAATGGGGCTCGAGGTGTGGCAACTACTGCTGGTTTATCTCGTGCCATTCCTTCTCATCGGCTACGACGTAATCGGTGAGGCTATAGAGGGAATCAGAGAGGGCGAGGTGTTCGACGAGGATTTTCTGATGTGTATAGCCACCATCGGAGCTATGCTCATAGGCTTTCTGCCGGGAGCAGAGACTGAATTCCCCGAAGCGGTGTTTGTGATGCTCTTCTTCCAGTTGGGCGAACTATTCGAGCACTACGCCGAGGACAATAGCCGCAAGTCCATCTCACACCTTATGGAGATACGCCCCGACACGGCAAACGTGGTGAGAAACGGCAAAACGCAGGTTGTAGATCCCGGAAAAGTGGCAGTGGGCGAGACAATCATAGTGCGCCCTGGCGAGAAGATCCCTCTCGACGGCAAGATAACCGAGGGCGAGACAAGCCTCAACACCATGGCTCTCACCGGCGAGAGCATGCCGAGGAGCGTGGGCGTGGGCGACGGGATATGCTCAGGCTGCGTCAACCTGTCGGGCGTGATAAAGATGATAGTTGAGAAATCTTTCGGTGAATCCACGGTGAGCAAGATTCTCGATCTCGTGGAGAATGCCGGAGAGAACAAGTCGAAGAGCGAGACCTTCATCACCAAATTCGCCCACATATACACTCCGATAGTAGTATACGTGGCATTGGCACTGGCTTTCCTGCCACCGTTCTTATCCGACGACTATCTCTGCGCCCTGCCCGTATGGGTAAACCGTGCGCTGACTTTCCTCGTGGTTTCGTGTCCTTGTGCATTGGTAATCAGCGTTCCGCTCACGTTCTTCGCCGGCATCGGCGGAGCATCCCGACGGGGTATTCTCATCAAGGGCTCCAACTATATGGACACGCTGGCAAAGACCGGTGTGGTGGTGTTCGACAAGACCGGCACGCTGACGAAAGGCAAGTTCGAGGTGGAAGCCATACATCCAAGTGATTTCGACGAACGGGAGCTACTGCATCTCGCTGCCCATGTGGAACGCTATTCCACACATCCGATAGCCGTTTCTCTGAAGACGGCGTTCGGCAACGAGGATGACGGTTGCCGCGTGGAGAATGTGGAGGAGATTGCCGGCAAGGGAGTGAAGGCCACAGTGAACGGCAGGACCGTGTATGTGGGCAACTCCAAGCTGATGGAAAGCATCGGTGCCAGATGGCACCAGTGTCATAAGGTGGGCACCATCGTCCATGTTGCCGTAGACGGCACGTATGCCGGACATATCGTGGTGACCGACGTGATAAAGGATGATGCCAAGGAGGCGATAAGCCGCTTGAAGGAAACTGGTGTGGAAAAGACCGTGATGCTCACCGGCGACAGGCACGAGGTGGGCGAATATGTTGGCAAGGAACTTGGCATCGACGAATGCCACACCGAACTGATGCCTGCCGACAAGGTGGAGATGATGGAGAGCGTGATGAAAGGTAAGTCGGCTGACAAGAAGATAGTCTTCGTTGGCGACGGTATCAACGATGCTCCCGTATTGGCACGCGCCGATGTGGGTGTGGCGATGGGAGCCCTCGGCAGCGATGCGGCGATAGAGGCTGCCGACATAGTGATTATGGACGACAAGCCGTCGAAGATAGCTACGGCGATAAGAATAGCACGCCGTACGATAGCCATCGCCAAGCAGAACGTGGTGTTTGCGATATTCATCAAACTGCTCGTACTCGTGCTTGCCGCTTTCGGACTGGCTACGATGTGGATGGCGGTGTTTGCTGATGTCGGCGTGACGGTAATTGCCGTGATAAATGCCATGAGGGCATTGAAGGTGAAGCAGATGTAAGATACAACTCCCCCAAACGTTCTAATGACAGTTGGGGGAGTTTTTGTTGTATGCCGATTCTTATTTCTTCACCGCCTTGGCATCCAAAGGATTGTCGGGCCAACAGTGTTTGGGATAGCGGCGCTTCAGTTCTTTTCTCACGTCAAAGTTGGCAAGGTCTTGAGTGAGCTGCACCGGTTTGAATCCCGGCGAAAGCAGTTCCATGAGCAGCGGTTGTCTGCCGTCGTCCACTGTTGGTGTCTCCGTCATACCGAAACATTCCTGCAGTCTTACGCTCACCACCGGTGCTGCCGATCCCTGACGATAGTCGATGCGTATCCTGCTGCCCGTAGGCACGACGACGTATTCTGGAGCGAGCCGGTCTATCTCCTGCTGCTTGTCGTATGGTATCGTTGCCCAGATGATATCTCTCAAGTCCAGCTTTTTCATCTCTGTCACAGATGTCATGACTCTGCTGCCTTCAACGAGATACATAGGCAGCCAACTGCCCGCCGTCTGCATCAGGTGTGGAGTTGAGATATCAGGCAGTTCCATGTCTGGATGCCAGGCGGCAACGGCAGCCACACGGTTCTGTAGTCTCACCACATCATCGCTCCAGTCCAGCATGCTCAGTCCGTCTTTCCTCACGGCATCACACACAATCTCCACCACCCTGTCCTTGTCGGCATCGTGTATCGGTTTGCTGCCAACGATGAGTTTACCGATTCTCTGCTCCCTTCGCATCACCACCATGCCATCTTTTGAGTTCCATGAAACATTGTCCAATGAAATTGTCTGCATCTGTTCCACATCAACCGGTGCGGCAAGATATATACGTCCGCCGTTGCTCTGTGAATAGAGAGACGCCACGGCAATCCATTTGCTTGCCGAGAGGGCATCGGTGACAGACAGCGAAGCATTGTCGCCACTGGCAAGCTTGTAGCCTCCCACATCGTCGGTTGCCATCGCCACACGTTCCGGATAGGCATAGGCAATCAGCAGCCCGGCATCGTCGGCATCGATGGCTGCATTGTCTTCGGTAGCTCCTGTCATGCGCTGGTATTCCCGTGATATCATCGCTATGCGCTGCCAGCGGCCTACGTTCCTCTTGTTTCTGCACGAACGCAGCACTCCTATACGTATCGTAATGTCGGCAGACTCTTCGGCAGTCAGCGGGTCTTTCTCTTCGAGGATAGCGGCGATGTCGCATGCCAGACTTCTCATCTCCTTTGTGCGGCATCCCAATATCATCCTTGCCACACGTGGATGACAGGGCATTGCAGCCATCTGTTTTCCAATGGCGGTTAACTTTCCGTCGGCATCCACGGCTCCGAGGAGTTTCAGAAGATGCTGCGCCTTGCCTACGCTGCCTGCTGACGGTGGAGTGATCCATGGCAGCGAAAGGATGTCTCTCTCGCCGAATGCCGCCACCTGCAGCAGCATCGGGGCGAGGTCGGCTTCTTCTATCTCCGGCCGGCGCTGGTCGGCAAGCTGGTTCTCCGTGGCTACGGTCCAGAGACGGTAGCAGGTTCCCGCCGCCACTCGTCCGGCACGTCCCGTTCGCTGCGTCATCATATCCTTGCTTATTGCAACGGTATCAAGATGACTGAGTCCGCTGCGGGCATTGAACACCGGGCGGCGACACAGTCCGGCATCCACCACCACTCTCACTCCTTCTATAGTGATTGAGGTCTCTGCCACCGGCGTGGCAAGGACCACCTTTCGCTTTCCCCCGGCAGAGGGGGCTATCGCCCTGTGTTGCGCCTCTGGCGAGAGGTTGCCGTAGAGGGGCATCACGACAGTGGGCAGCAAAGAGTCGCCCAACAGGTCTGTCACTTTCTGTATCTCTGCCTGTCCTGGCAGAAACACCAGTATGTCGCCATCGCTCTCCCTATGCGCCCTGCTCACCATACGTGCCACGGCAAGCGGAATGTCGGCGTTGCGACGGGAGGATGCCATAGCGATGGTGTCGTCGTCAGCATGGACCACCTCAACCGGGAACATCCTTCCCTGGCTCTCCACCAACGGGGCATGCAATGTATTGCAGAGCGACGTGGCATCAATCGTTGCCGACATCAAGACGAGGCGCAGGTCATCACGAAGGAGAGTCTGCGACTGTCTGACGAGGGCAAGTGCGAGGTCGGAATTGATGCTACGCTCATGAAACTCGTCGAAGATTACTACAGACACCCCGTCGAGCGTAGGGTCATCCACGAGCATACGGAGGAACACCCCCTCAGTTACCACTTCTATGCGCGTTGCCTCAGAGACGCGGCTCTCGAAACGCACTCTATAGCCTACGGTCTTCCCCACGGGTTCTCCCAATATCTCCGCCATGCGTTCGGCAATCTGTCGCGCTGCCAGGCGTCTTGGCTCAAGCATCATTATCTTTCCGGCGGCAGTCCCAGCCATGATGGTAAGCGGCAGGAGTGTGGACTTTCCTGCTCCCGGCGGTGCCGTGACGACGAGAGAATTGTTCTCGTCGAGCGTTCTGTTCACACCTTTGGCAATGTCGGCAGCCGGCAACGTGGCACACCTGGATATTATGTCGTCTATAGTCATCAAGATCATCTTTTATTTTCTTCTGCATGCAAAAGTAATAGTAATGATTATTGTTTTCAAACTTTTATTGATAATTTTGCACCATCTATATTTATAATCTTTCATCCCCCAAAAACAATAGTCAATTCATGCCAAATAAACAAAAATCAAGAACAACGACAATGTTAGAAAAACTCTTCGGCTTCGATCCTGCGAAGCACAACATCAAGACGGAAGTAATGGCTGGTATCACCACCTTCCTCACGATGGCATACATCCTTGCCGTTAATCCAAGCATTTTTTCGGTCCTCGCCTCCAAGGGCATGGTCACCAATGCCGTGTTCACCTCAACGGCTCTTGCTGCCATAATCGGAACACTGATGATGGCGATATACGCCAAGAAGCCGTTCGGACTCGCTCCCGGCATGGGGCTCAACGCCTTCTTCGTGTTCACCGTGTGTCTCACCATGGGATACTCATGGCAGTTTGCGCTCACGGCGATACTCATCGAGGGACTGATATTCGTGATTCTCACAATGACACGCATACGAACCCTTATCGTTGACTCCATACCGGCTTCCATAAAGCGGGCGATAGGAGCCGGAATCGGCATCTATATAGCATTTATCGGACTGAAGAATGCGGGCATCATAGTGGAGAGCTCCGCCACTTTCGTCACCATCGGCGACCTGCCTCACGGTTCGGCATTGCTCGGGTCGATAGGCATAGTGCTCACGTCGGTGCTCATTGCCAGACGCGTGCCGGGAGCATTGCTCATCGGAATACTCGCCACATCGCTGATAGGAATCCCGATGGGAATAACGAAATTCCAGGGAATAATGGACACTCCGCCGTCTATAGCACCTATTTTCTGCCAGTTTGATTTCCACAACATTTTCACCGTCGACATGGCCATCGTGGTGTTCACGTTCCTGTTCATCGACATGTTCGACACCATGGGCACGCTTGTCGGCGTATGCACCAAGGCAGGCATGATGAGAAAAGACGGTCGCATTCCTGGTCTGAACAAGGCGTTCATGGCTGATGCCGTGGCGACGATGGCTGGAGCGTGTCTGGGAGCAAGCACCACAACGACTTATGTGGAGAGTGCCGCTGGTGTGGCACAGGGCGGAAGGACCGGACTAACGGCTTTTGCCACGGCTCTCTGCTTCGTCGTGGCTCTCTTCTTCGCTCCCATCTTCCTCGCCATTCCTGCTGCCGCCACCACTCCGGTTCTCGTCATCGTGGGACTCTTCATGCTGTCGCCGATAAAAGACATCGACCTGAACAACTACACCGAAGCCATCCCCGCATTCATCACCATTGTGATGATGCCGCTGTCATACAGCATCTCCGACGGCATTCTCTGCGGCATCATAGCATACGTTGCCATAAACATCCTGTGCTGCAACTGGAAGAAGCTCAACCCTACGCTCTATATCCTCGCTGCCTTGTTCGTGATGAAATACATTTTCATTTAACCCCAAACGGGTCAGACGGGCAATTAGGCTTTATATTATAAAGAATTGTGATTGTCTCTATAAATAAAGAACCAAGGAATGACAAAAGTAATTTGCACATTCGGAGTAATTTGCTTAACTTTGTATTGTCACTGATAAAATAATCCGCATTATGGTAGAAAGATACATCAATCCACATACAGACTTTGGATTCAAGAGATTGTTTGGATCAGAATTCAACAAAGAGTTGCTGATAAGTTTTCTCAACGCTTTGTTCCGTGGAGAACAGAACGTGAAGGATGTTACCTACTTGAACTCAGAACAGCTCGGCGACCGCATAGACGCCAGGCGTGCAGTATTCGATGTGTTTTGTGAGAATGACAAAGGCGAAAAATTCATCGTAGAGATGCAAAATGTATATCAGGAGTTCTTCAAAGACCGAACAATATATTATTCAACATTTCCAATACGAGAGCAAGCGCAACGTGGCGGAGATTGGGACTTTCATCTCAATTCCGTATATACGATAGGATTGCTGAACTTCAACTTTGCAGAGGGTTTGCAGAACGCAAAGAGGTGGCATCATGAAGTGAAATTAATGGAAACAGACACCAAAGAGGTCTTCTATGACAAACTAACGTATGTATATGTAGAGATTCCCAAATTCGACAAAACAGAAAATGAACTTGAAACGATGTATGACAAATGGATGTTTGTACTGAAAAACCTCTCATCTCTAATGAAACGTCCCGCCTCGTTACAAGAGCGTGTGTTCACACGTCTGTTTGAACAAGCTGAAATTTCCAAGTTCAACCCACAGGAACTGAAATCATACGAAGATAGTGTAAATGCTTATCGCGACATCGTAAACGCAATCAAAACTGCAGAAAAGAAAAAGTTTGCAGAAGGAAAAGCAGAAGGAAAAGCAGAAGGAAAAGCAGAAATTGCCCGTGCCATGCTTGCAAAAGGAATGGATATGGAAGTGATTTCTGAATTGACAGGAATTTCAATTGGCGAACTTAAGGACTTATAAATCCTCCTTCAAACAACCACAACCGCATGACACCAACCATTCCATTCATCAAGGAGAAATTCGACGAATACAACAGGATGATGTTCGACGGCAAACTGCCCGACATACCCATAAGGCTTAGCAACGCCAAAGGGTTTCTCGGCATGTGCTGCTTCAAGAAGAAACGCAACGGATTGATGGGCAAGGTGGTGAACTACGATTTCGTGCTGCGCATCAACACACGGTTTGACCTGCCGCAGGAAATAGTGGAGGATACTATCATACACGAGATGATACACTACTACATCGCCAGCAACCAACTGAAGGACACGAGTGTCCACGGACAACTGTTCCGCACGATGATGAACGGCATAAACGCCAGATTCGGCAGACATATAGCCATATCACACAAACCTACGGAAACGCAGAAACAGCAGGCAAGGGAAGGCAGACGGTCATGGCATGTGGTGGCTGTGGTGACCTTCACCGACGGACGCACAGGAGTGAAGGTGTTGCCAAGAATCGTGGAACGGATAACCTACTACTACAACAATGTGCTCTCGGCAAAGGATGTATCAGCAATACAGCTCTATATGAGCAATGACACATTCTTCAACCAGTTTCCCAACTCCTCTGCACTCAAGGTCTCGATATGCGAAGAAGAAACTCTTAAGAGTCATCTCGCCGATGCGGAACGCATGGAATGCGACGGCAAAAGAATAATCCGCAACAGATAAGAGCCTCAACGAAACGGCAATAATGACAACTTAGACAACGATAATGACTTGACAAGGCGGCAATGACGACATGACAAGGCAACAACCACAAAAAACTTCCATCATAATCAGGGCTGAACTCCATACCAGTGAAGTTCAGCCCTGATTATTCATACTAGAAGTTCAGCCCTGATTATTATCGATAAACCTTTGGATTATCTTTGTTTTGCAGATAATAAAATTCTACCATAGCATTCATGGAATGAAAATCTCGCATAGGAGATGCCAGGCCTGCATCATCTCACGACCTTCCTCATGGTCTTGCCGTCTCTCACAATATATATACCCTTCGGCAGGACGGAGGAGTCTATGCGCATGCCATTGAGGTCGTAAACCTCCTTGCCCTGTAGAGCAGCGCCGGCAGAGACGTCGTTGATGGCAGACACCACCTTGTTCTCCTGAACCAAGACAATCTTCATCTCTCCCACTCCATCGGTGATGGTGATGGTGGCATCCCGTTTGTCAATGCCGACAGGCAATGCGGAATACTCTATCTGCAGGTCGTCGGCGGTATATTCTCCTGGCTCGCTGACCACCTTACACCACTGTTCGTCCGACGTTGCCGTCTTCCATCCGAGCTTCGAGAAGATGGTCTTTGTGGCTACTCCGGCTTCTTTGTCCACAAACACTGTGTCGTTGTCTACCGTCACTTCTCCCTTGTCGCTGACTTTCGCCGACACCATCACGGAGTGTTTCACCACCGGGAATACGGCGAGTGATGTCTGTCCGCCAGGGGCAGCCTGGAAATAGCCCGTCAGCGGGCGCCACTCTCCATTCTTCAGCATATAGGCGGTGTTGCCGTGGTCGCGCATCGGAGCCATTGCGAAGGCGCATTCCATAGCGTCGTTTTTCTCCGGAATGCCGTCGATGACAACGAAGAACTCATCGTTGATGACATAATCCTTGCTGAGCTGCACTTCCACCACTCCGTCTTTGGTAGTCAGCGCATAGTTCAGTTCTGTCATCGTCCACGTGTCGAGCAGGTCTATCTTCTGGTCGGGGAGTCCGTCTTTTGATGTATAGAGCGAGAACGACACATTTGCAATCTGGTCTGTCAGTTCCTCTGCCGAGGCTTTGGTGAAGTTGACATACATACCGGTGAGGAGCATCGGCGTGGACGGCTTCGAGAATTTCTCTGCCCATGCCGTGATGCCGAGTTTGTTGGCTCCCGGCAGGGTAAGGTTGCCATCGGTGAAATTGGTCTGATATCCGTCCTTGGGTTCGAAATTCGTGATGTAGCCGTCGAACTGCACCTGTACGCTGTCGTCCTGGAACGTGTAGCCGGTCTCGTTCTGGGCGATGTGTGTTACATACCATTTGTTCATCTTCTCATGACTGAAATCCACGTCCTTTGTAGTGAATATACCCTTTGGCGTGAATATAGGGTCGGTGTTGTTTTTCAGTTCATACTCTGAATATATCGCCCATGAATACTGGTCGGGAAATCCTGTAGAGCGGTCGGTGTAATGCACGGTGGCGAGCGGTGCCACCATACGCATCCTCGTGGTGAGATCGCGGAATTCTGCCGGCCATCCCACCTGTGCCGTCGGCTCCTGTCCTTCAACGCTTACGAAGGCTGTCTTGGTCACCTCGTCTTCTTCATCGCCGGCTTTCACTTTCAGCGTTACGTCGTAGTTGCCGGGCTTGGTGTAATATACGGTAGGGTTCTGGTCGGTCGAGGTCTCCGGCGTGCCGCCGGGGAATGTCCATTCCCACGACTCCGGGGTGCCGGCGGTGAGGTCGGCAAACTGTATCTCCTCGCCTGTCTTCACGGCAATCTGGTCGATGGTGGTCATACTGCTCACCGTGAGTCCGTCCACATAGAAGTCGCCGAGGTATCCGCCAACGTTGAAGCCATCGTCGGTTCCCGGACCGTAGGTGAGGCGCAGCTTCACCGTCTTGCCGGCAAATTCGGTGAGGTCGGCATCCACCTTTCGCCATGCGCTTCCCTTGTCGGCAACGCTCGTGCTCTTCCAGAGGTCTGTCTGAGTGGCGAAGCCGTCGGCTGAAGCACTGATTGTCAGAGTGGCGTATTCGTTCCACATAGTGTCGAAGTATACGTATCCATGAAATTGTGCATTGGCGGGCACGTCGATGTCTTTGCTCGTTATCGTGCCGATGGTGCGGCGCACGATATTATATGGTCCGTCGATATGCAGCGATGCTTTATCGTCGGGGTCGATGCCCGTGAATGCCTTGTCGCCGGAGGGCTGCTTCAGGGTAAAGGTCACGTTGTTGCCTTCGCCATTGTCCTGGGTCCAGTCGGCAAGCGTACCGTTGTCGAAGTTCTCTGCCCATACCGTTTCCTGCCCTGTCGCGGCGTTCTTCACACTGAAGTCTGCCTTCACTCCCTTGGCATCGGCACGACGGATGGTGCGGGGCATGCTCGAAGGAAATGGTGCAGGACGGTATTCCAGGCGTAATGCCTTACTGTCTTTGGCCGGATTGGCGGTTTGTATTTTGCCTACTAAGACCTTGTTGTCGTCGGTGGCGTATGCTGTATAGAACATGCCTGCCGCGACGGCTAAAACGAACGATGTGGTAAGTAATCTGTTCATAACGTTTTCCCTTTTGTTTATACTTTTGTTTCGCATGTATCCCACATGCTGCCATATTGACGAATTGTCTGCAAATTTATGTATTTTAATTAAGAAGCGCAAGGATATAACGTATAAACAGCCATTTTTGACTACAAATAAGACAATCGAACCCCAATCGGTCATTAGACCGTTTTAATGCTGTGTTTTATAACTGCTTGCAGTCTTTTGTTTTTTATAAGGCGTCTTTTGCCTGTTTTAAATTCGCAATAGCCCACTATTACTCATTAAAATCCAAACGAAATCCACCCTTCTAAAAAACAAAATCCAAGCAAGCCCTAATGCCCGATTTGGGTTAACAGAGTTACCAGTTATTCTTCCGCTCTTTCTTTTTATTTGAATACTCCGTTTTATAGGTTCTAATTCCAATTAATATTAAAAATGTGCAAGTTTGCCACTTTTTGATATTAAAAATGTGTATTTTTGCCGAAAAATCATATTAATGAAGGAATTATGGCAGAAATACAAAGAGGTATATTAGATAAATTGAAGGCGTGGAAGGAGAATCCGCGTCGCAAACCCTTGGTGTTGCAGGGCGCACGCCAAGTAGGTAAGTCGTGGGCATTGAAGAAGTTTGGCAGGGAATCTTTTGAGGATATGGTATACATCAACTTCGATACGATGCCAGCCATGAAGGAGGATTTTAAACGTACCAAGGAACCCTTGAAACTCATTAAGTCGATGGAGCTGATGACGGGGAAGAAAATTTCTCCAACTTCCACTCTGATTGTTCTTGATGAGATTCAGGAATGCAATGAAGCTTTGAATAGCTTGAAATATTTCTGTGAGGATGCTCCTGAGTACGCTGTTGCGTGCGCAGGTTCACTCCTGGGTGTGGCTCTTAATCGTACAGGAGCGTCTTTCCCTGTGGGCAAGGTGGACTTCATGACGCTTTATCCCGTATCGTTTGCTGAATATCTGAGGGCAGCAGATGCTCAGCTCTATCATTCTTATCAGATGATAGATGAGGTGATGGCTGTGCCCGAGGTGTTGCACCAGCAGCTGATAGATGCTTACAAGTTGTATCTTGTGTTAGGAGGAATGCCCGAGGCGGTAAGTGTCTACATCGATACTCGTTCGTGGGCGGAAGTAAAGGTGGTTCAGGATGCTATCCTCCAGTCTTATTCCCTGGATTTTGCCAAGCACATCAGCAACAAGGATATCCCACGTGTGTTTCAGGTTTGGGGCAATTTGCAGAATCAGCTGGCTCGTGAGGACAAGAAGTTCCGTTATGCTGATATTCAGAAAGGGGCTAGGGCACGTGAGTATGAGGGAGCCATCGAATGGTTGTGCCTGGCTGGATTGGTGCATCGGGTTTCGGCGATAGAAACTCCTCGCCTGCCGCTCTCTGCCTATAAAAAAGACAATGCCTTTAAGCTTTATCTCAATGATGTGGGTTTATTGGGGCGCAAGTTTGATTTGGATGCTACTACGATATTGATGGGCGACAATCTCTTTACGGAGTTCAAGGGAGTGATGGCAGAAAACTATGTCCTTCAGGCTTTGGTTCGCCAGTATGGCAGTCAGCATTATTATTGGACTTCTGGCAATACGGCAGAAGTGGAGTTTCTTTTGCAGGATACAGGTAAAATCATTCCTATCGAGGTTAAGGCTGATAAGAATGTCACGGCGAAGAGCCTGGCGTATTATCGTAAGCAATATCTCCCTAAACTATCAATTCGCCTTTCTGCTCTTAACATGAGGAAGGACGATGATTTGCTTAATCTTCCATTATATCTGGTTGATAAATTGAAAATGTTTGTGGGGAATATTGAGCTTAATGAATAAATGGCAAGCCAAAAAGAGCTTTGGATTATAACGCTATTGCAAAAGCTTACTACGCTAACCCATTAAAAAAAATGCCGTTAGCGTAGTAAACCTTTCATTTTTTCGCTTCTTCCTTGTGTTCTTCACATTTATCTTTTTCGCCTTTGTAGCGGATTAGCCTCTATTTATGTATATGCCGAGAAAGTACCTGAAATGGGTTATGGTGTATTTGGAAATTGTGATGCCAAGAAATGTACAGTTTATGTTCCTAAGGGAACTTATGATGATTATTGGCTCTCTGACTTTGGTTACTTCTTTGAGAATATAGTAGAATTCGATGCTACAGGCATCGACAAGACTACAACCTCTACCGACGTTGAGGAAGTATCTCGCTATTCTGTAAATGGTCAGCGATTGGTAGGTCTAACCAAGGGATTGAATATCGTGAAGTATAGCGATGGTAGCGTGAAAAAAGTGGCTGTAGAATAAGATGAAAGCATCCTTATAATATTTGCATTGGCTAAGACAATCACAACAATACAAATTAAGCTACCTCTGAACAAGAAGGTTTACACCCAAACCATGCTAATGGCAAGACATCAGAAAATAGCTAAACTCTTTGACGAAGAATTTTGGGTGACGCAATGACGAAGTCAGGAAAAAGAAAACCGTATCAGAAACTAATCCGACACGGTTCCTTTTTGCAAACTGCATTTTCATATATTGCGGCATTACAGGAATGCCTTTTCTGCAAATCTCATTTTCACTTTCTGGTCACTCTGAACCAGTCGGCATCAATCCAGCCACGGTTGGTCTTCTGTCCTGGCTCGTATGCCACGAAGCCTATCTTGGCTCCTATCCACTTGCCTTCGCGCATGGTGAACTCGGTGCCACACTTGGTGTACTTCTTGCCGTCGAGACTGTAAGAGAAATGCATCTTGCCATCGTTCACGCTCATACGCATATATATGTCGATGTGAGTGCCTGGCTGATAGTCTATCTGGTCTACTGCCGTTGGCTTGAGTGTGGCGATAAGCTGCTCCGTCTGCGGTTTGCCCTTGTCGGCGCTCTTGCATGAAATCTGAAGGAGCTGGAAATCATTGCCCACACGCTTCACCACAAGGCCAGAATAGTCGAGACCCATCATCAGCAGTCCGCCGGTCTGGTTCTGGTCTTTTGATGTGAAACGGATTTTGGTGGTGGCTGTGAACTTGTCGGCTGGTGTCTTCTGCAGCAGCAGGTTGGGCACTTCCCAGAGGTTCTGGAATTTCTCCGACACCTTGTGGGTGTATACTCTATACGAACCGAAGGCTGTCGGCATACCGAAGGTCTCATTGTAGTTGGCATGCCATTGCCATTGCAGTCCGAGTCTGGTGTCGCTGAACTCATCGCTCTCTGCCGGATTCACCACCTGCACCTTGCCTGAGGTCTTCGGCTTGCGGTATGTCGTGACGGGTTCGCCACAGTAGTCGCCGTCTTTATCGATGCCCGTCACAGGCCAGTTGTCCTTCCATGTCACAGGCTGCAGATGCACCACGCGGCCGTAGGCTTCCTTGTCCTGAAAATGCAGAAACCAGTCTTCGCCGAATTTGGTGTGTACCCATGCGCCCTGATGAGGACCGTTTATCTTTGTCTTGCCCTGGGCGAGAACCACCTTGCTCTCGTATGGACCGAACGGATTCTTGGAGCGCATCGCCACCTGGAAGCCAGTAGGCACTCCGCCGGCAGGAAACATCACCCAATACCATCCGTCGCGCTTGTATATCTTCGGTCCTTCGCAAGTGCGGCTCTCGGTGCCGTTGCCGTCGTAGATAATCACGGGGTTGCCGATGGGTTTAGTACCGTCGGCAGACAACTCACGGATAGCGATTACGGAGGCGAAACGCGAACGGCTGTTGGCGTATGCGTTGACGAGATAGCAGCGGCCGTCGTCGTCCCAGAGTGGTGTGGTGTCTATCAGTCCCTTGCCCGGAATCACACACAGCGGCTTCGACCATTCGCCGGCGGGGTCTTTTGCCTTCACCATAAACACGCCATAGTCGGGATCGCCCCAATAGATATAGAACTCGCCGTTGTGATAGCGTATTGACGGCGCCCAGATGCCGTTGCCGTGGGATGGCCGGTCGAATTCCTGCTTCGGCTCCAGTTCCTTAACGGCATGGCCTACTATCTCCCAGTTTACCAGATCCTTGGAATGGAGGACGGGCAGACCGGGGATGCAGTTGAACGAACTTGCCGTGAGGTAATAGTCTTCGCCGGCGACACACACGTCGGGGTCGCTATAGTCGGCATTGATAACGGGGTTGGTGTAGGTGCCGTTGCCATTGTCTGGGCTCCACACCTGCGACTTGTACTGTGCCAGCGCTGCCATAGGCAATGCGAGCATCATCAGCAGAAGGTGCTTTCTTTTCATAATCGGTTATGCTATTTTGATTTGTTAGTAATTGTCTGTTTCGCCTTACAACACGTTGACGTATTCGCCTTCGATGCGTTGCAGCTTCAGCTGGTAGTTCACGTCGTGTACGATGCTCATCAACCGTGCGTGCTCGTCATCACCGCCATAGAGCGAGAGGGCGAGATGGCCCATCGTGCGGCGCAGGTTTATCTCCACACACGGATGGAGCAGGAACCTGTCGCCTTCGGCTCCAGCCACAACCATCATGTCGACGCCGAGTTCTCCCGCATAGCGTCCGGAGAGCATGGCGGTGAGATTCTGCTCCAGACGACTGGCTATGTCGTCGAGAAGCGTCTCGCTGACATAGCGGCTGAGAATGTCGCGCTTGAACCGCTCGCTGCCCACCACATTGCCCGTATACTGGGCGTTGAGGGTCTTGAACACCGACAGTCCGCAATATCTCACGCCTCCATCGGGAGTGGAGACGAACTCCATGGCGAAGTCGCACATCTTGTTATAGCGGGGTTCTATCATCACCTTGCCCTGATGTTGCAGCGTGTGTCTTATCCATGACAGTTTGGGCTGGTCGGCAGCGTCGCTGACATAGCGCACTCCCCTGCCCGACGAGCTCCACGGGGCTTTCACCACGGCATTGGCCAGCTGGCGGATGATGCTGCAGGCCTCATCCATGGCAGTAGCCACGAAGCTCTCGCCACAGGTATCGCCTTCAATTCCTTTTCTCACCGCGTGCAGCATTTCCTTCGTCTGCTCGCGGTCTGAGAAGCGGCGCACGTCGGCAAGCTGTCCCTCGGTGGGCAGGATGTCGGCGGCGACTCCGTTTTCGGCGAGTTCCGCACATACCCTGCAGTCCCATCCCCAGGGCTTCACGCCATCAAGGGGCAGCGAGGCGAGGTCGGTCTTCTCCACGAACAGCACGTCGGCAATCATCCCCTTATACTGTTTGGATGCTTTCAGGGCATATTTGATGTCGTCAACGAGGACGGCATCTCCATCTTTCGCCCAGAAAGCGGGCAGAAAACCAAGATTCATACGCATCTCCTGAGCCACATGGGGTATCGTGAGGTGTGGCACGTCATAAGCGAGTGCTATATCGTGTTCGGGGTTGAATATATGTAAATCCACGTGCTGTATCGTTACCGTTGTTTGTTTTCTTTATCCTATTGAAATGACCATCCCAAAAAACATTTCTTCTCTTATTATGGAAGTCATATTCTTTATCGAGTGCAAAATTAAATAAAAAAGCGTACATTTGCACTTATTAAAAGACAAAAAATGAATAACGACCCAACGATATGCGCAATAGCCACCGCACAGGGCGGTGCGATAGGAATAATAAGAGTCTCTGGCAATGAGGCGATTGAGATAACAGAAAAGATATTCTCGCCGGCGGGAAAAGCCGACAGGCAGCTGCACGACAGAGCGCCATACTCCATCGCCTTCGGCAGGATAACCGACGGGAAGGGAGAGACCGTGGACGAAGTGCTGGTGAGCGTGTTCCGTGCTCCTCATTCTTACACGGGCGAAGACTCCACGGAGATTTCCTGTCATGGCTCGGCGTATATACTGCAGAGGGTGATGACGCTGCTGATAGAGAACGGCTGCGCGGCTGCCGGACCGGGTGAGTTCACTCAGCGTGCCTTCCTCAACGGCAAGATGGACCTCTCGCAGGCTGAAGCCGTGGCTGACCTCATCAGCTCTACCAACAAGGCCACTCACGACATGGCACTCAGCCAACTGAAGGGACACTTCAGCAACGAGCTGTCTGACCTGCGCGAGCATCTGCTGAAGCTCACTTCGCTACTGGAACTGGAACTTGACTTCTCTGACCACGAGGAACTGGAGTTTGCCGACCGCACGGAGCTATACGCCCTTGCCAACGACATCCATCAGCGGCTCGTATCTCTCATCCATTCGTTTGAAATCGGAAACGCACTGAAAAACGGCATACCGGTGGCTATCGTCGGCAACACCAACGTGGGAAAGAGCACGCTGCTCAACCTCCTGCTGCATGAGGAGAAGGCTATCGTGAGCGACGTACACGGCACGACACGCGATTTCATTGAAGACTCCACCATCATCAACGGCATACAGTTCCGCTTCGTCGACACCGCCGGCATCCGTGACACCGACGACGTAGTGGAAAGCATCGGCATAGAGCGCACTTACAAGAAGTTGCAGGAGGCGAAGATAGTGCTCTGGCTTATCGACCGGCAGCCGACAACGGCTGAAATCGACGACATAAAGGAGCATGTGGACGGAAAGAGACTCATCGTGGTGAGAAACAAGATTGACAAGTCTGGCGAAACGACTTCGGCTGACGAGTCTGTCAAGACCCCTTCTGCCGCTACCGGTCTGGCATCAGACTGGTTGTCTGACTCCTTGGCCGGTACCGGCTACAAGACAGTGGACATCAGCGCAAAATACGGCACCAACATTCCACAGCTTGAGCAGCTCATCGTAGAGGCTGCCGACATACCCCAGATTTCAGAGAGCGACATCGTGATAACTTCTGCCCGCCACTACTCTGCCCTTCTCCGTGCCGACGAATGTCTGCAGCGTGTCATCGACTCCATGAACATCGGTCTCAGCGGCGACCTCCTTGCAGAAGACCTCCGCATGGTCATCGACCACCTCGCCGACATCACCGGCGAAGAGCGGATAACAACAGAAGAAACGCTCCAGAAAATATTCCGGGAGTTCTGCATCGGTAAATAAAGCGAATCATATTAGTATCATGCATTGGCATATCTATTATGAGGCTTTTTCTCGTTATAACATAGTTTGTGCAGAACTCAACCCTGCATTTGGCTTAGTGACACAGATTGGGCAGTAATGCTGGATTTTGACCAGAATTACTGCCATTTTTGTTTAGAGACCATACAAAATCAGCTTTTTCAAGCAAAATATTATGTGGGTATGAACACAAAAGGCACACCAAAGCAATATCTTTGCGGCAAATTCGTTATACATAAAAGATATATCATGCAGAAATGGCACTGAATAAAACCAATAAACTCGTATGGCTTGTGGAAACCATCTACCGTGCCCGAAAGATTTCCTTTGAGGAACTGAACCGCCGCTGGATGGATAATGAGGACTTGAGCGGTGGCGAGGAGATATTGAAGCGCACTTTCCACAAATGGAAGTGGAATATCTTCGACACCTTCGGTCTATCTATCGAATGCGAAAAGGCTGCGCCTTACCGGTACTACATTGCTAATGTGGACGACATGAAGAGTGGAAGTATTGAGAAATGGTTGTTGAGCACGCTGTCGGTGAGCAACTCGCTCCTTGAGAGCAAGTCCATCAAAGATAGGATTATCCTCGAAGATGTGCCGAGCGGCAGGGAGTATCTGGAGTCTATCATTGATGCGATGAAGAAGAACCGTTTCGTCCATATCACTTATAATAATTATTGGAGAGATAACTTGCGAGAGCATTATATTATGCCTTTGTGCGTGAAGCTCTTCCGTCAACGATGGTATGTGGTTGGGCGTAACTGGCCTGCTGGTAGGGACATCGTATTTTGTCTAGACCGAATACAGGGCTTCCGTCTCTCCAGCCACACATTTGAATACCCAAAGGAATTCAGTCCTCACGAATTCTTTGAAGGTTGCTTTGGTGTCATTGCAGGAGACGACTGCGATATCCAAAGGGTCAGATTAAAGTTGAGTAAAGGACAAGCCAACTATCTACGTGACTTACCTTTGCATGAATCGCAACATGAAACAGAACAAACAGATGACTATAGCATCTTCGAGTATCACCTTCGTCCCACATTCGATTTTCAACAGGAGTTATTATGGAATGGAGAGGACGTAGAAGTGCTCGAACCACTATGGCTCCGCAATGAAATAGCAGGGAAGATAAAAAGAATGTGGAATAAATACAATAAGGAGTAACAGATATGCAAGACTTTGCTGCAATAGATTTTGAGACTGCCAATAACGAGCGCTCATCAGTTTGCTCTGTTGGCGTAGTGATAGTGAGGGGTGGTGAGATAGTGAATAAGTCCTATTCTCTCATCAAGCCTGAGCCAGAGTATTATAACTACCGATGCTCTCAAGTTCATGGCCTTTGTGCTGAAGACACCGACAATGCACCAGTCTTTCCCGAGGTATGGAAGCAAATTGAGCCACTCATCGAGGGCTTGCCATTGGTGGCACATAACAAAGCCTTTGACGAGAGTTGTCTGAAAGCCGTATTTAGTGTCTATCAGATGGACTATCCCGACTACGAGTTTTACTGTACCTGTGTGGCATCTCGCAAGCGTTGGCCAGGAGGACATCACAATCTCGATATTATCGCCGCCCGCTGCGGATATGACTTGAAGAATCATCATCATGCCTTGGCTGATGCGGAGGCGTGTGCTTGGATAGCACAGGAGATTCTTTAGGGAATGTATGAAGTGGCAAATTGTTATCAATGGCGTGCATATCATTACTCATGCTTAATCAATAAAAGAAACATTAAAAACTGAGTAATTCGCATACTCATCCCCAAATTTAGTTACAAAATGAAAAATTTATCTTATACACTTTGGCAAATTGCATCATGGACTTCAGATGAATCAGAGGTCCTAATCCCCGCACTACAGAGAGGTCTTGTATGGAAACCTCGTCAGGTTGAACTGCTCTGGGATTCCATTCTAAGAGGCTTCCCCATCGGTTCTTTCATGCTGTCAGATATTGTCAATAAAGAAGGGCTTGGGAAATATTACCTTATGGATGGACAGCAAAGATATAATGCTATCAGTATCGGATTTAATACGGTAAAGGCCGCAAGAGCCGTATTATGGATTGACTTATTGCCGCCATCTTCCAAAAACTCTACTCGTTCTTTCTGGATAAAGGCTACGACAACGCCTCACCCATGGGGATATAAGAACGACGATGATGCAAATCGATTAAATACTGCCGAAAAGAGAAAAGCCTTGAAAGAGTTTAATCTCAAAGGAAATATCTATAATGACCATTTCTCGTTAGCAGAGACATGGCCTATAGAGGCCAATTTACCGATACCGTTGTTTTGTCTATTGAAAGCAACAGAAAAGACTTCAGATGCGGATAACTTTGTCAAGGAGGTTTTTGCTGAATTTAATTCTACAGATTTCTCTTATCGTTTTTATTTTATTGAAAAAATAAAGCATTCAAATGTCGCTTTGACATATCTTCGTGATGTATTGTTTCCTGCATTCAACGCACTGAAGGATTATATGATAACCTGTAACCATTTACCAAAAGAAGTAATGGAAACGGAAACCACAGAGGAAACAATGGCACAGACAACATTGGAAGTTCTGTTCACCAGGTTAAACACGGGAGGTACTGCTATTTCAAGAGATGATTTGAACTATTCTGCCATCAAAGCATATTGGCCTTCCATTAAGGATGTCAATGATCATCTGGCAGAGAAGTATATGAGTCCTTCAAAACTTGTAATGTTAGCTTTTCGTCTTGCATTGACTTCAGAAGATGACAAGAGTTTTAAGGGTGAAATGACAATTAAGCAAATTCGAAGTGCGGCAATAATGACTGATGAAAGAGATAAGATAGAATCCCTATATGATAATAATCAGTTGGAAATTATCCTAAATAAAGTGGATGAATGGTTAGGCGCAAAAGAAGATAGCGTATTACGTACACCAAATATCTTGCGCACCATTATAGCACGAAATTCTCCAGATGTCTATTTGCTTTTAATGTATATGGCTCGCAAAGACATGGAATCACCTATTAATTTGTCAGCCTATGAAATTAAAGCATTGGCATTTATGCTTCATTGGTTTGGTAATGACAAAAAACATTGTGTTCAAGAGATTTTCCATCGTTTCAAAAATGGTATAAATATATCAAATATATTACAAGGGATTTCAAGGCTGATGCATGATTGTCATTTACTCCACGTTTATACTCCCAAGGAAGTTGAAGAACTATTTATTATAGGAAATTCCAAAGGTTGGAGAATATGGAATAGTCTTCCAGCACCAGCAAAACATTTCTTTAATCGAACTTTTTGGTATGGAACAACTGAAGCAAAGCAAATGCTGCTCTATGCTGAGAGACAATACTTAAATACCCATTTCCGGAATTATGATCCTGCAAGGCAAGACATGTGGGCAGAAGAAAACAGACCGTGGGATTTTGATCATATCGTACCACAGGAATGGATTCGCAATAAAAGGGGGCCTTTCCGAGACTACGACAAAGACTGGCTTTGGAGTATTGGAAATATGGCAGCAATCTCCTTTGAGGCTAATAGAAGCAAAGGCAATACAACCGACTATTCTGAATATTACGATAATGCAGAAACACTTTGTTTCTTACCGGAGGTTGAATCTCTCAAACCAAACATTACAGATAATAATGAAGACAGCGTCCGATTTGCTAAGCTTACATATGAACGATACTGCATGATTTATACGGCTGTGTATCGCATGATTCGTCCTATGGTGGATAAATGTATACTCTCAGAAACCTTGCAGAAGAGAAAGAACTTGATGCTTTCGGTAATGGAGTGCTTTCCTGATGCCAGACCTCATTTCGCCGCAGATGATGGAAATGACCACTGGATAGAGCGAGAACAAGACTGGGCAAGAGAATGGATTGGCGTCGGTATAGTTATGGGAAATTTTATGGTGTGCTACGAATGGCATGGCGTAATAAGGGATGGTATCGTTAGAAATGCAGAGATTGGCATAAGAAAGGCTCCTGGCACGCATGTTACACGAGAAAATCAAAAACTCTTTAGCCCTGATAGTGCTGACTACATGGAACTGAATGATTGGTGGTACCAATGTGATTATGATTTCCAAAGTCTTGACATAAGAACGATTGTTGACAAAATGAACGAATATACAATAAATCTTAAAGAAAAATTACAAACAATATAATATATCTTAATTATGGCAACATGGATAATTACAGTAAAGGACACCACCACATATAATGGTGTTCACTTGGAGAAAGGCATGTTCGTAGAATATGTTACCCCAACATTGGATCATCCTCTGTACAAAACGATGCATCACGATGCGGTGAACCAACTCTTCAAAAACAAGTATGGTATTGACTTGAAGAAAATTGGTTTTATTAATGTAACACGACTTGACTTTGAGAAGAAATAATCTATAGAATCGATTTTTATATGATTTTTCATGGAGGTGCGCCCACAAAAGGCGCACCTCTTATGTTACTTTGCACCAGAAACATTAAAACACCACAAATATGACAGTAAAAGAAATATTTGATTATCCTGCAGTGAAGGCTGTCGAGATAGAAATTCTCGACATACTCAGAGATGAGAAACGTTACAGAGAAGGCAAGGACGCAAAACTTGCCGTGCAACATTTATTGAGAGTCCGCAAGCGTATTCTCAATGGAATGTTTGAATGGACAGATGAATATTTCTCGTTGCTCTCAGAGTTTAATAACGCCCTTGTCCATGCACAATTCGAAATGAGGGAGAGATTATCAAGACTATCCGAAAGCGTAAATGAAACAGGTCTTGAAAATTTGGAGTTTCAGGGGAAGGTATTCCTGAGCTACAAATATTCAGAGATTCATCCTGTACAAAGCATAAGGGCAAGGAAGATGTGGAATGTGCTTAACGGAAGTTACGATGATTTTATGCCTTTATATAAAGATGGTGTAAATGATATTTATTTCACAGGACAAGAAACAATCCCATTAGAAAAAGAGGCAGTGTATCTTTCCGAAGAAACAGAGAATTGGAATGAAGGAATTGACAGAGAAAAGACAAAAGACATGAAACTCTGTTATGCATTCCATAATCTATACTGCCACACCACATTCTCAATCCTTGACCTTCTGTGGGTACGTGATTTCTGTATAGAGATAAATGCTGAAAGCAGTCACTATACAGGGTCAACCGATTGGGATGACATCGATTGGGAGAAATATGACTATAACGATTAATACCAATATATTATGGTAAAGATTCAATACGCAACGATTAGTGAAACTGGAACGCGAAAGAATAACGAAGATGCTTTCCGTATGATAGGTACGTCTGACGGAAACCGATGGCTGGCTGTGGTATGCGATGGCATGGGTGGTCATGACAAAGGTGAAGTGGCAAGTGAAACGGTGGCAGATACCATTGTGAATTATTGGAGAAAAGCTGAGGATGAAATTGACAGCAAGGATAAGGTAGAGAAAGCTTGCCTAAAGGCAAGGGTGGCTCTTGATGAATGTGCATTCAATATGGGACATGTAAAGATGGGTACAACGATGGTAATGGCAAGCATAGAAGGAGATACTGTGACCATTGCGCATTTGGGTGACAGCAGATGCTATCTGATGCGACCTGCTGTGGGGCTATTATATCTGACGAAAGATCACATCCGTATGGAATGTGGTTGGGAGATAATCGACCGTTGTTTTTTCTCCTATCGTCCTGAGGCTTGCATACCTGATGTGGTTCAGTTCAAACTGAAAGCTGGCGACCGAATCATGCTATGCTCGGATGGATTGTACAATAGTATGACACATAAAATCTTATTGAAGAATATGATGGATGAAAATCGATGGACGAGATTATCGATGCCTATCGTATACTCTGCGAAAAGCAATGCAATGACAACTATACAGCGATGCTGATTTTTGTAGTTTAAACAGATTGATGCCTGCATGGATGCTTATGTCGGAATACCGTTCCCATAGAAGAGTGCACAAGAAATAAAGCGTCTCTTAAATAAGTTGTTGTTAGGCGACATAAATATTTTAATTAACATAGTGATGATATCAAATTAAAACATTAAAAAATAACTGTTATGGCATTATTTAAAGTATCTATTAAACGGTCTGGTCGTTACAATGGCTGCAAGGTTGAAAATGGTATGGAAGTGGAGGTATCCTTCGATAGAGGTATTAATAATCTCACTGGTACCATTCAAGGTCAAGAGATTATTGTAGCCGCATTCCAACGGAAGTATGGGCTGGACATTAAACCTATCATGGGTTCTTGGATTTCCTATATGGACATTAAGCAAAAATAGTTCTCAATGCTGACCTGTATCTCCAATACTGACCACTAGAAAGAAGTGCTTTCTCGTATTCCTGTGGTGAAGCACACATTGTATATTGGTACGGCTGATATAGCAGGTCTTTATGTTGAAGTTGGCAGACAGGGTAATTCCCGATGCAAAAGTGTTTATTCTGCATACAGAAACATGTAAAACGATTAAATAAATCAAGTATGAGAAAGTTATTTTCAAAACCTCATGAGAGGCAGAAAGGCAGCTTTGATGCTTCTGAGATTGAGATCATCGGTGTAGGATGTGGCGGTACTAATATCGTGAATTATATGCAGACGCATGGATTCAAGGATTTTCCTCTGGCAGTATGTGACATGGATGCATCTGTCATTGAACACTCGAAAGTGCGAGAGAAACTATTGTTCGGCATGGATGGATTGGGTGCTGGCAACAATCCGGAACTTGGGAAGAGTGAAGCGGAAAAGAAAATGATGGATATTCGTTCCATCATAAAAGAGCACACGAAAGTTTCATTTGTTGTTGTGTGTTTAGGAGGCGGATGCGGTACAGGAGCATCCCCTGTCGTCGCTCGGGAAATCAAGAAGCGTGGCGTCAAAACCATTGGGGTGGCCACTTTGCCATTTGAATTTGAAGGGAGGCTCAAATTTAACCAAGCGATGGATGGGCTTATAGAATTGGCAACATACACGGATGCCATATTCGTCCTTAATAACCAATATATACTCAATCACCATCCAGAATTGGCTATGAATGCAGCATTCACAATGGCAGACGAATTGATGGCAAAGGTCGTGTGGAGTATTATCGACTTCATGTACGTGAACCGCAATTCGAAGCATACAAATGGAATAATAGGCTATATCAAAAAGTTATTCACTCTTTTTGACCTATCTGACAGTGAATCTTAACTGTCGGTTCAAGATAAGGGCGTTCAAGGCTCCGCGAACATTACCCTGACTTTCCTTGTGTCATTTCCAAGACAGTGTTCAACTATATAATGAACATTCGCCAAAAATTTGAAGAATCAAAACCACCGTTTCTAACAACGGCTCAAACTCTGTTCCTTCATTTTGTTCATATCTGATTATCAATGTATTAAATGCTCTGTATCGGCAAGTGAATGGTATAAAAAAACTTGGATGTCAATTAAATGTCACATAAATATTATAATTTGGGAGCCTCTATTTTTCCTTACTGACATGCAAGAATAGTTATAACTTGTTGGCGGAATTAAGTTATGTTGATAGATATAAGTAAAAGTTGCCAATATCGATGATTCTCAGTAAAAACAAGAATTTCCGAAAAAACTGTCAGACCATCTGGTTTTTGATTGTAACATTCTGACAGACAGACAGTTGACCACCTGGCGATTGTCAGCCAATTGTTTGGTCGCGAACAGTCTGTACGTCAATGCGTTACGGCGAAAACCTGATAATCTGACAGTTTTGACTGTTTTTTTGGAAATATCACATTTATGGCGAATTGGGGGTAAATTCACATCCTCCAAATCAGCCGCACCCTTGAACATAGGAGCAACCC
>OLSQ01000204.1_pt1 | contig 60735 bp, 55 predicted proteins | sample 1672561 | NCBI WGS metagenome assembly OLSQ01 (sample SAMEA3136699, study PRJEB25190) | human gut metagenome | biome: human gut; feature: human-associated habitat; material: faeces | place: Austria | collected 2013
TAATAATAAATTTGAATATAATGATTATTAATCATTTATCATTCGCTGCACAAAGATAACAATTATTAATATGACCAAAAAACATTCTCTCGAATTTTTTTCATAAATTTGCATATTCACCCGCGAATATTCCACCAGACACAATGCTGACTCGGGATAAATCCGATGAATCTATATATTATTAATCAACATTATCAGTATATAATAGTTATGATTATCATCAGCTGGAATATCAACGGATTAAAAAACAGATTTAGCGAAGTTAAGAAACTCGCTGAAATCTATGAGCCCGACTTTATATGTCTCCAAAAAGTAAGATGCAACAATGGCCGGGAACAATTTCAGATAGACGGCTACCAAGCCTTATATTCATCTGTTGATTCAGGCAATTGGAGCGGTGTCATTACCTATGCGAGAATTCCGGATGAAAATTCCCCGAACGTCCGGACTTTTGTTATGCCGCAACGAATCAACACTCCGGCTCTAAGTGATCAGGGACACTTACAGGTATTCCGATGCAAAAACTTTGCTCTTGTTAATGCCTATGTACCTTTTGCTAATGACAAGATAAAAGGCGCCCGAGAATACAGACGTGAATGGGACTATAAGTTCCGGCAATACATTCTGGAACTTTCCAAAGTGACTCATGTGGTAATTTGCGGTGACTTTAATGTTGTCCATACAATTAAAGACACATGCGAAAGTCATCTTGAACAAAACAGGCCTTGTTTTTCCAAATGGGAAAGGGATAGTTTCAATCTACTATTGGAAGAAGCCAACCTTGCAGACGCCTTCCGAGAAAAAAATCCCGACGAAATAATCCCCACCTACTATGGATACGATAGAAGCTCGAACGCTGGAAACCGTATTGATTATTTCATAATCAGTCGTGCCCTACTCTCCGGTGTCGTGTCTTCCGGCATTCTTTCTCAATTCGATTCCGGTCAGAGCATTCCGATCATACTTGACTTTGATCCTGACATTAAAAACGAGCCTACGTTAAATGTCAGATCAGATCAATATTCTGATCAAACCAGATATGCATGCAACAGCAATACATTCTCGGTCCGTGAGGCTGCCCGTTGGCTCGCCGCTATGGCGGCGAGCGATGGTGTTGTCTCTCCTTCAGAGCGAAAACTCCTAAAGGAATTTGCCGATGCATATGACATCGCCCCGGACTCACTTATCCGCATGGCTTATGCCATTGCGGGTCAGATTGATATTCCTGAAGTAGAATTCCGCAATCAATCAGAGATCAAAGGACGTAAGTTCGAGGAATTTATTGTCAGACTCACCGCTGACGATACACGGTTCAAACTCCTCAATTGGTCCAGCGATAAATATATTGACGGGATATATTCGCTTGACACCCTTATGCCGGATCTGCATATCCGTCATCGCCTCGATGCCGGAGTGGTTGAGTATTATGTCGAATGCAAGTATCGCTCATCTCTGCCGGATGGGATTCTTGATCTTACATCTCAGCTCGGCCGCTATCGCCGTATGGCGTCTGCTAAAAATAATTCGGAATTATTCATTGCTGTAGGAATCGGAGGAACACCTTCCGCTCCAGAAAAGCTTTACATAATCCCCAGCCGTATGATCAGGAAAGACTATGTGATACATATTGAGAACTTCTCCGGATGCCTGTGCTCCAACACGACAGACGGATTCCACAATTACATCAGCCACTATTACAACAAGCGGGTATTTAAAACTATTTGAATATATTATCTATATTACCATTCTTTTGCAATGAAAAAATTTTTATTAATCACTTTAGCTTTACCAATATTTAGCTGTATTGGTGCAGCTGCCGGTTTTTCTTCTTATAAAGGTGTCTGGAGTAGCGACAGTGCAGAAGCGGTTATTACCGATTCCATCTGTATATTCTATTGTCAGGACGATAGCATAATGACTGCATATCTTGATATTCCGACAGCCGGAATATCAAGTAAGACCATATTTGCGAAAGATGGGACAGTGACAACTTTATCCGACAACGCACCTTTAGATATTATAAAAACAGACCGGAATTTAATAATATCCGGAAAAACACTAAGAAAAGTAGAGGACGTCCATACAGTCCAACCTTACGAATTGCCGCAATGCAATTCAAAATCGGATATCGGAAGATGCCTGCAACTGTGGCGGCTTGGTGCCGGGTATGGTTTGTCCGACGATATGATATATTGTGAGGTAAATACTAACCGACACATGTTTGTTTATATGGTGAATCCGTCAATGATCTATATTCGTGCTGCCGCAACCCGAAACAACAATTTCGGCACATTGTTTTTTCAGAACATACGTATGATGAAAAACAATAATACAGGAGAGTATACCATGTATATTCAACCTCACAACTATACCTTCACGCGAGACGATATAGAGATTGATAACAATAAATTTCAACCTAACAGCTGTACCTTTGACCCGGACGGCGGCATCTATTGGTCATTCATATCTTCGGAGCCGGATTTGATTTTATTGAACGGTTGCGGAGAGACCTATCAGGTAAGACGTCATGATATTGAATCCGACATGGAATACTTTGAATATGTTCCCTATTCAGCCGATGATAGATTCATAAATCTCCGATAAAACATAAAGGACAAAATCACACCATAGCAAGTAAGTTAAACGAGGCCTGCCAAATCAATGGCAAGTCTCGTTTAGCTTATTGAATATTAGCAAATTAGGTGTTGCTAATGGATAAATGACTGAATGACAGACCAATATTGTCAAATGTTGAAATTTCTAAGCGGCAAGGGTAATGTCATCTAAACTCACCTAAACTTATCCCGGACTATAGCCTTCGTAATAGTAGGATTGATCAATGCCGTGGAATATTACGTCGCGGTTGTCGGTTTCTACAGTCAAGGCATCTTGAAGAAGGAAACGAAGTTCGAGGTCGTTGATAGGAGAGCGCTCCATTGCCTCCATATAAGCTTCACGCGTAATTTTACGCCAGTCTACGACTTTGCCAAGAGTGCGACGGAGCATCATGTCGAGCCAGATGCGCGTGACTCGACCGTTGCCTTCCATGAAAAGGATGCGCAATATTCATCTCGACATATTTGGCAACAATTTCTTCAAATGTAGTCTCAGGCATTTTTTCGATTGCCTCAAGAGCGGGAGCAAGATATAAAGCATTTACGAATCTGAAGCCTCCTTTCGAGATGTTGAGTCTGCGAATCTCTCCGGCAAAAGGATAAAGGTCATCGAACAATGCACGATGAATGGCTTGAAGTCCGGCAGTAGTTCCAACTTCAATATCGTATACCATCCTTGAGGCAAACAATCCCTTAGCCTTTTCGATACTTAAGTGGTCTATCTCGTTCTGTGTCATTCTTTAATAAGTAAAAGAGAAGAGACTGTCTAACAACCAAAGTTAGGCAGTCTCAAGGGAAGATATGTCTTTATTTTTGTCTTAAATGAAAGAGCCGTGTAAGGTTATTGTTGAATGTATTGCTGAATTAGCGTATGCTTCACTATTCACGAATATCTTTCCGACCAAAGCAAAATGGCCAACTGCAAATCCGACGGCTCTACTCTGGAACTGCATAACGATTATATTGCGTTACTCGTTCTATAGCGGCTGAAGGAATTTAAAGATGCTTTCCTCCGGCGAATGCCGCAAGATACGCGACTGCTGTATCTTCCACGTCAACGACCTTGAAGCGTCAATAGCCGAAGAATGGTATTCACCGGGACTGATGTCAGCACTCCGCTCGGAAAACCTGCTCGGAGATCTGACAGAAAAGCGGAGTGAAATTATCCGGCAGATAAAAGCGCAGGTCGTGGGTTACCTGCGATCGGGGACGTTCAACTCGCGTAGGCTCGCGGACATTGAAATTACATCCGGCTGAACCCTGAATTTTTCAGCGAATGGCATCAGTCGAATACCGCGAAGCTGTTTGCGCCGCCGGTGTTCCGGAATGAAAAGAAGGTGAAGGGGTATTGGTTTTAAGCAAAATAAATGTTTGTATATTACGTTAATAATAAAAGAACAGATATTGCAAAATGAGAATTGACACATTAGTAAATAAACTTGAATCGCAAACGACTATTAATGTTGATAATAGAGATTCAGAGGGACGAGCCTTAATTACTTTTGAGACACCATATACTTGGAGTGATGGTGTAGAAGAATTAATTGCAATATGGGCGGAATATGACATTAACACAAAACAAATCAGCAAACTCCGTCTGTATGGTTCTAAGTTGCAACAAGTTTTAGGCTATACATATATACATCGGAATTATCTATGGTGTAAGGTAGATAACTATAATCCTGTCGGATTGGATTCTAATCCTCCATTTATTACAATTTTTCCGGAAGAAGATACAGATGATACGTCGATGATTGATAAGTACAATATGACCATTGACAGTCTATTGCTGCAATTTAATTATGGAGATTATGAGATTGTACGCAACGATATACCGGGCAAAATATTGGTGCAATTTAAGAAACCATACTTCTATATGGATTGCGATGATGGCATTATACAATTTTTATCAGTTTTCAATCCAGTAACCAAGGTAATTAAAAGCATCAAATTTTACGGAATGAATATGCGCACCATGCTTAAATATGTTCAAGAGCATGACTCATTCTTTTGGTGTCCTATTATCCATTATATCCAGGACGTCTATTGTTCGACACCGTCAATTACAATTATTACATCCTTATAGTTGTCTTTTGCTCATAGAGTGCTGTACCGTACTTTCGTAGTACATAAAGCATTTTATATATGCAGACAATCTCGATTAACTACATCGTGCCGCAGGGCGAGCTCGAGCTTTCCGATAAACAGCTCCGCTATGCTTATCAGCTTCTCGCCGATGAGTTCGCAACCGACGAAATAAAAACCGCATAGAATCCATCGGCCATTTGTTTTCTTACAACTACTTTAAGTGTTGCCATTTACATCAGATTTTGTGGTGTATGTTTTAGTGTATTCTCGGTGTATGCGGTCCTCTTTCCAGGTGTATGTTGAGGTGTATGCAAATCCAGTTAATTTGGTTCGTTTTCTGTTTCCAAGTGTACGCCCACCTAAGGACAGTTTAGGCTGTAACCTCCTTTTTATCGGAGTATTACAGCCAAATTATTTATGTGTTAGAACTATCGATTAGTCTTCTATGGCAGCCTGAGCCGCGATAATTTTGTAATATCATATCAGTCAGTTAGGTTTAACTGGTCAACAGTTGGTCAACTTAACTGAGATAGATATTGGTAAAATTCAGCTCTACCGGAGACAGCATCAATAAAGTTGTTCTGTTGGAATATATCTATGGTTAAAGATAAAAAGGCTTGAGCCTCTTTACAACCTTGGTTGACACTCAGCTGAAGCCATTTCCAAGATTCTTTTAAATCCTGATTAACTCCTAAACCTTGAAAATACATAACTGCTAATCCATATTGAGCTTCTGCACACCCCCATTCTGAGGCAACTATAAATAGGGGTAATGCTTGCTCATAATTCTTATTATATGGGGCCCAATAATATCTACCTAAATTGCAAGCAGCAATTTTATGGCCAAATTTAACAGATTCTTTAAGAATTTTGATTGCACTATCTTTATCATAGGACAACAGTCCGGTGCCCCAGTTACATAAGGCATCGCGTTCACCAGCTCTTGCTGCATCTTCTATAATTTTACGATGATTTACGACATTGTTTTCAAGCATATCTTCATGCTCAATCAAATCCATAAAATAAGAATCATTTTGCTGTTGTTCATTTTGAGCGTCTGCATAAGCCAACCAACTCCAATATTTGGCAATCGTACGATTGACCGGAGTTCCTTTGCCATTGGCATAAATCCAAGCCAACCTTGAATAAGCTGGATAACTGCCTAATTCTGCTGCTTTAATAAATAGCTTAAGACTATCAGTTATTTTGTCTTCTGATGGATAATCTCCTCTGTGTATAGCAATTGCTAAATTATAAATAGCATCTTTCTCTCCAAGTTTTGCAGTTTTCGCCAAGTAAGACAGCATTGTTTCCTTTAGTTCATAAGAATGGTACGTTCCGATATCCTTAATATCAATTAAATCATCTTCATTACAAGACTGCAATTCTTCAAGTACTGAATTCAGATACATCGCTATCGAATAAATAGCTTTCACATGCCCTAAATCAGCTGCCTTTTTGAGCACTTGCAAAACATTGTCATCATTAGGATTATTTTTGGCTTTTAGATATAATTCATCGGCTAAATAAGCGTTTTGCCCGCTTATCGAGATATCGTTTAAATATTTTTCTGCAGCCGTTCTGTCAAAATGTGAATTCTCAACAATTTGGCATTTTGTACTTTTATTACGATTAAATAAAAAACCGAATAAGCCCATGCTCTTTTAATTTTGAAATTAAATAAATCTATTCTGGATTATAGCCTTCGTAATAGTAGGATTGATCAATGCCGTGGAAGATTACGTCGCGGTTGTCGGTTTCTACAGTCAAGGCATCTTGAAGAAGGAAACGAAGTTCGAGGTCGTTGATAGGAGAGCGCTCCATTGCCTCCATATAAGCTTCACGCGTAATTTTACGCCAGTCTACGACTTTGCCAAGAGTGCGACGGAGCATCATGTCGAGCCAGATGCGCGTGACTCGACCGTTGCCTTCCATGAAAAGGATGCGCAATATTCATCTCGACATATTTGGCAACAATTTCTTCAAATGTAGTCTCAGGCATTTTTTCGATTGCCTCAAGAGCGGGAGCAAGATATAAAGCATTTACGAATCTGAAGCCTCCTTTCGAGATGTTGAGTCTGCGAATCTCTCCGGCAAAAGGATAAAGGTCATCGAACAATGCACGATGAATGGCTTGAAGTCCGGCAGTAGTTCCACCTTCAATATCGTATACCATCCTTGAGGCAAACAATTTCTTAGCCTTTTCGATACATAAGTGGTCTATCTCGTTCTGTGTCATTCTTTAATAAGTAAAAGAGAAAGGCAGGGATCAGTAATTGAGATCCCTGCCTTGTTAAATTTCTTATTTCAGACTAAGGGATTAGTCTTCGATGGCAGCTTGGGCCGCAGCTACGCGGGCGATGGGTACGCGGAACGGCGAGCAGCTGACGTAGTTCATGCCAAGCTTGGCACAGAACTTCACGGACGAGGGTTCGCCGCCATGTTCGCCGCAGATGCCTACCTTAAGCTCGGGGCGGGTCGAACGACCTTTCTTTACTCCCATTTCGACGAGCTGGCCGACGCCTTCCTGATCCAGGACTTCGAACGGATCGACCTTGATGATGCCGTGTTCCTTGTAATATTTGAGGAACTTGGGAGCATCGTCGCGCGAGAAACCGAATGTCATCTGAGTGAGGTCGTTGGTGCCGAACGAGAAGAATTCGGCTACGGTTGCGATCTCATCTGCAGTGAGGGCTGCCCGCGGAACCTCGATCATCGTACCTACGAGATAGGGAATCGAGCGACCTTTTTCGTCAAAGACCTTGGCAGCCGTTTCGTTGATCACGTTAGCCTGATGCTGGATTTCCTTGAGCGAGCCGACAAGCGGGATCATGATCTCGGGGTGAACATCGATACCACGTTCCTTGACTGCGAGAGCGGCCTCGATGATAGCACGGGTCTGCATCTCCGTGATTTCGGGATATGTGATGCCGAGGCGGCAGCCACGGTGACCGAGCATGGGGTTGAATTCTTCGAGAGCGTCGACCTTGGCCTTCACCTCGGCGAGAGAAATACCCATTTCATCGGCAAGTTCTTTCTGGGTGGCTGTCTGATGAGGTACGAATTCGTGCAACGGCGGATCGAGCAGACGGATTGTCACTCCAAATCCGTCCATAGCCTCGAAGATTCCTTCGAAGTCACCACGCTGCATGGGAAGCAGTTTGGCGAGAGCCAGACGACGGCCTTCCTCATCGGAAGCAAGAATCATCTCGCGGACGGCCTTGATACGGTCACCTTCGAAGAACATGTGCTCGGTACGGCACAGACCGATACCCTGTGCACCGAAGTTGCGGGCCTGACGGGCGTCGCGCGGAGTATCAGCATTGGTGCGGACAAGAGTCTTGGTGAACTTGGCTGCAAGATTCATAATTGCGCCGAAGTCGCCGCCGAGTTCGGGTTCGGTGGTGGGCACCTGACCGTCGTAAACTTCACCGGTGGAACCATTAAGAGAGATCCAGTCGCCTTCATTATAGGTCTTGCCGCCCATTTCTACGGTCTTGGCCTTGTAGTCGACCTTGATTTCGCCTGCACCTGATACACAGCACTTGCCCATACCACGGGCTACGACAGCAGCGTGCGATGTCATGCCGCCACGCATGGTGAGAATACCTTGAGCCACGGCCATGCCACGGAGGTCTTCGGGTGAGGTCTCGATACGGACAAGAACGACTTTGCGCTTCTTTTCAGCCCAGGCCTCTGCTTCTTCTGCTGAGAACACAACCTGACCGGCAGCTGCGCCGGGCGATGCGGGCAGACCCTTAGCCACGACAGTAGCGCGCTTAAGGGCCGACTTGTCGAATACCGGGTGGAGGAGCTCATCAAGCTTCTGAGGCTCCATGCGCAGAAGAGCTGTCTTTTCATCGATCTTGCCGTCGCGGAGCAGGTCCATGGCGATCTTCACCATCGCAGCGCCTGTGCGCTTGCCGTTACGGGTCTGGAGCATCCAGAGTTTTCCGTCCTGAATGGTGAATTCCATATCCTGCATGTCGCGGTAGTAGTCCTCGAGACGGTCAGCGATGGCGAAAAGTTCCTGAGCGCAGACAGGCATTGATTCCTCGAGCGAAGGATATTTGGCGGCACGTTCTTCCTCCGAGATACCCTGCAGGGCAGCCCAGCGGCGCGAACCTTCGATAGTGATCTGCTGGGGAGTGCGGATACCGGCCACAACATCCTCGCCCTGAGCGTTGATAAGGTATTCACCGTTGAAGATATTTTCGCCGGTGGCAGCATCGCGCGAGAAAGCCACACCGGTTGCGGAGTTATCACCCATGTTGCCATATACCATAGCCTGGACATTGACAGCGGTGCCCCACTCTTCGGGAATCTGGTTCATGCGGCGGTAGATGATGGCGCGTTCGTTCATCCAGCTGTCGAATACGGCGCAGATGCCGCCCCAGAGCTGTTCCCATGCACTGTCGGGGAAGTCCTTGCCGGTATATTCCTTTACAGCGCCCTTGAAGAGTTTAACCAAAGTCTTCAGGTCATCGACTGTGAGTTCGGTATCAAGTTTGATGCCCTTCTCGGCTTTCACCTTGTCCATGATTTCCTCGAAGGGATCGATGTCGGTCTTCGATTTGGGTTTCATGCCGAGAACGACGTCGCCGTACATCTGTACGAAGCGGCGGTAGCTGTCCCATGCAAAACGGGGATTGCCGCTTTTGGCGGCGAGAGATTCTACTGTGGCGTCGTTCATACCGAGGTTAAGCACGGTGTCCATCATGCCGGGCATCGAAGCGCGGGCACCCGAACGGACTGAAACGAGCAGCGGATTGGCAGGATTGTCGAATTCCTTACCCGTGAGGGCCTCAACGTGCTTGATAGCATTGTGTACGTCATCATTGAGACGCTTCACGACCTCATCTTTTCCGTACTGTGTGTATTCCGTACATACGTCGGTAGTAATGGTGAAGCCAGGAGGTACAGGCATGCCGAGAAGGTTCATCTCGGCAAGGTTTGCGCCCTTGCCGCCGAGAAGGTTTCTCATTTCGGCATTGCCTTCGGCCTTACCGTCACCAAACAAATAAACTCTTTTCATGTTGTGTGAAGTTGGTTATTTTGGGGTTTAGAATATATTTTAGTTATGCGGATCAAGCTCCGGGAGCCTAATCGATTGCAAATTTACAAATTTAACCGATAAAACGGAATATGATTTGGCTAAATTTTCAAAATTTTATTGTGGCTGATCGTTTTTCGGACGCCTGTGATGCGGCTTGCGCCGTTTCTTTTTCTGAGGCATCGACTGTCCTTGTGCATCGTCAGACATTGGTTTGTTGGCTGTATCGGCGGCATTTTGTTCTGCAACCTGTCCGGCCTGCGAAGACTTTGGCGTCCCCTGCCGGCGCTGTTTGTCGCGACGTGGCTTGCCGTGTCCGTCTGATTTGCGTCGACCTGATCCTTTATGGCCCGATCCGCGGTTTTCGTCCTTGCCGTCATAAGCGGGCAAATTGCCGAATTCCGACGGGATATCTTCAAGCCTCACCTCGTAACCGAGGAATTGCTCTATGAACTTGAATTTGCGACGGTCGCGCTCGCTGACGAAAGTGACGGCCTTGCCGTCGCTGTTTGCACGCGCCGTGCGGCCGATGCGGTGGACATAGTCCTCGGCCTCGCGCGGAACATCATAGTTGACAACCATCGTTATATCATCGATGTCTATGCCGCGGGCCACAATATCTGTCGCTACGAGAATATCGATGCGCCCTGCCCGGAAACTGTTCATTACCTCTTCGCGCTTGGGCTGATCAAGATCGCTGTGCATCTCTCCGGCTTTCCATCCGTCCTTCCGCAACTCTCGCGTAAGTTCCTTGACTTTCAGCTTCGAAGAAGCAAACACGATGACGCGCTGCGAATATGTCGTCTTGAACAGATGCTTAAGTATCGGCGTCTTCTGCGGCTCGTAACATACGACTTTCGACTGGTCGATCTTCTCCGTTGGTTTCGACACGGCAATCTTCACCTCTTCCGGATCATGCAGGATGTTTTTTGCAAGCTGCTGGATTTTGGCAGGCATGGTAGCCGAAAACATCAGAGTCTGACGCTGCCTGGGCAATTTGGTGGCAATCTGAAATATATCATCATAGAAGCCCATGTCAAGCATCCGGTCAGCCTCGTCAAGAACAAATACGCTGACTTTTGACAGATCGACATAACCCATCTTCATATGGGCCAGCAGACGGCCCGGAGTCGCGATGACAATGTCAGCACCCATCTTAAGCCCTTGCTGCTGACGCGCGAAATCCTTGCCGTCAGTGCCGCCGTGAATTGCCACGCTGCTGATCGGCAGAAAATATGAGAATCCCTGAAGCTGCCGGTCAATCTGCTGCGCAAGTTCATGAGTCGGCACCATCACAATGCACCGCACTGCGTCGCGAGGAGAGTCCTCGTGCGCCAGATTATTGATAATCGGCAGAAGATATGCGGCTGTCTTGCCAGTGCCGGTCTGCGCGCAGGCTATCAGATCCTTTCGGTCGAGAACCACTCCGATCGCTTTCTCCTGAATAGGCGTACATTCCGAGAAATTCATCGCATCAAGCGCGTCAAGCACATCATCATCAAGATCTAACTCATCAAATCTCATATAAAAGATAATTTAGTAGTTTAGAGGAAATAGAAAAACCGGCCACTGACCGACCCGGTGTCATTCGTCATCGCCTATGTCATCGAAATCGAAATCCCAGCCGGTATCCGACGCATACGTATCTGTAAAGCGTGCCAGTTCGCGGCCCTCGCGCTTGGTAGGACGCCCAAGCCCCTTGCGTCGGTCCACAAACCCCGATATTTTGACTACGTCGAGCAGGTCATACTGATCCTGCGGAGTAACATTTTCCAGATATTCAGGCACAAGCCGCGCGCCTAATCGGTTCTCTGTAAGCTGCTTCACGCGAAACGAATATGTCACCGGCGGCTTTCGCACATGAACGATATCACCGACATGCACTACGCGCGCCGGTTTCACCGGATTAATGTCTGAATTCAGCGTAATGCGTCCTTTCTTACAGGCGTCTGTCGCCACGGTGCGCGTCTTATATATACGCATCGCCCACAGCCATTTGTCTATACGAACTTCAGTCAGAGGCATCTCACTTGTTATTGAACTTACACATGGCATTCTGCGCACCGGCCAGCACATATTCGGCTACACACTGCGCTGCGATCTCCTCGCGTTCAGGCAATACAGCCACCTGCTCAGGAGTAAAGCGCCCCAGCACATAGTCTATCTGGCAGCCCCTTGCGAAATCATTGCCGATACCGAATTTCAGACGCGCATAGGCTTCAGTTCCCAGTTGGCGCGCTATATCTTTCAGTCCGTTATGGCCCGCATCGCTGCCGCGGGTCTTCAGTCTGATCGCTCCGAACGGAAGGGCAATATCATCGACAAGCACGAGTATATTCTCCACCGGAATGTTCTCTTTCACCATCCAGTAGCGTACAGCACTGCCGCTCAGATTCATATACGTCGATGGCTTCAGCAGCACGACCTGCTTGTTCTTGAGCCGTCCGCGTCCGATGTCGCCATAACGCTCGGTACTGAAAGAGATATTGGACGCCTTCGCGAAGGCGTCCAATATCATAAAACCGATGTTGTGACGGGTTCCGGCATATTCTGCGCCGATATTACCCAGACCAACAATAAGGTACTTCATTCAGCTGACGCCCGCTATATTATTTGGCGGCTGCAGCGGCTGCAGCGGCACCGCGAGCGGCACGTGTAAGCTGAACGGCGCAAACCACAGCGTTCTTGGCGTTTACAAGCTCAAGGTTTTCGAAGTGGAGATCGCCTACTGCCATAGTTTTACCCAGGCCGAGGTTATCCACATTGATAACAAGACGCTCCGGAATGTTGGTGTAAATAGCCTTCACTTTCAGCTTCTTCATCGAGAGGCTCAGCTTACCGCCGGCCTTGACACCCTCAGCGTGGCCTTCGAGCTTCACGGGAACCTCAACCACAACGGGCTTCTTCTCGTTGACCTCAAGCAGGTCTATGTGAAGAATATTGTCCTTTACAGGATCGAACTGAATGTCTTTCAGAACAGCCATGCGGGTTTCGCCGTTGATCTCGAGTTCGATAGCGAAGATGTCGGGAGTATAGACAAGCTTGCGCACTGCATCGTTGCTTACGATCAGGTCGGTGGTCACAAGACCTTTGCCGTTGCCGATCTCAACCAGCTTCTCGCCGGCTTTGAGTTCCTTGTTGTAGGGAAGTTCGACGATTTCACCGCCATTGAGAACTACCGGAATCAGATTCTGCTCGCGCAGGGCCTTTGTAGCCTTCTTGCCAAGCTCAACGCGGGGCTGAGCTGAAAGTTTGAATGTTTTCATTTCTTTAATAATAATGTGTTACTCAAAATTAAGACGCTTCTTAATTTCCCATCACACGGGATTGCTAAAAAGCGGTGCAAAGTTACTGATTTTTTATCAAACAGCCAATAACCCGCCATCAAATTTGAAAAATATTTGTTCGTATCAATTTTTATGCATAATTTTGCATCATCAAAAGCATCCCTGCGGTAGTAGCTCAGTTGGTAGAGCACTAGCTTCCCAAGCTGGGGGTCGCGGGTTCGAACCCCGTCTACCGCTCAACGATTTAACCCTCTTGAAAACAATAAGTTAGCATTGGTTTTCGAGAGGGTTTTCCCATTTTCAAGACAATTTTCCACATGACATTTCTTCAAATTTTTATTCCTTTTTGTCTAATTTTGTCCGATTTTGTTTAACTTTGCATCGAAATGTTTCGACAATGTTTCGACAAATAGTGTAAAATGGACTAAATTACGGAGCAAAATCATTAAACATCTTTAATATTTTATCGATAAATATTAACTTTCCAATACCTTTATACCATATATAACTATTTACCGCCCATCATCCGTGGCGGACAAACCGCAGAAGCTTTTTGTCTTTTTGTGTTTTTGTTTGTTCTGTCTTTGGTCGTTCGCAAAGTTTGTATTATCTTTGCAGCGTTAAACCGATGGAGAAAAGGCGGGGTTAAACCCTCTTTAATGCTTTAGCAACCTTTTAACCAGCGTTAGAAGAACTTAACCGTAATAGTTAGTATTCTTAAGCGCCAAACTCTAAAAATAAGTGTGCAGCTCATTTTTGAAATAGTTTGTCGGTTTAGCTTTTTCTTTCATCGGCCTCGAAGCATTTCCGCCACTCGCTAACATTGCGAGTGTGTTATATTTTTAGGGTTATTATTTTCAATGTTCTATCGTAAGGCGTCCCGTTTGGTCATTCCTTACACTACAAAGTTACGACTTATTTTACTGCATACCAACATTTTAAGCACAAAAAAAAATACGATTAAATCGCTCAAAATGATAAACTCGCCAAATCCTCGGATTAGGACTTGGCGAGTTCTTGATTTTTAGTTTGGGGCAAGCGAAAACTGAAAAGTGCTTTTTATATGCCCCGGCTCTCGATGTGGGGTGCTTTTAGGATCACATATTCCGGGACCTATGCCAATTTGAGAGGCCTCTCAATATTTAATGGCGTCAAAGATGCAGGTAGGTGCGGAGTGCATCGACATAGGCTTCGAAAGCCTGGCGGCCCAATGGAGTGATTGAACAGGTAGTGCGCGGGCGCTTCCCCGACATACCTTTTTCTACAGAGATGTACCCCGCCGAGGATAGCTTGTCGAGCTGCACGCTGAGATTGCCGGCCGTTGATTCTGTTTTCTCTTTGAGATATACAAAATCTGCTTCCTCAACATTCATGAGTATTGACACTACCGCGAGACGCAGCTGAGAGTGCAGGAGCGGATCGAGTTCTTTCATTTCTGCTTTTTGGCCTTACGATTAAGTATATGTCCGGGTATTACCATCATACATACAAATGCAGCCATGAACAGCGGCATAAACCAGACGGCATATAGCGTGACACCTCCCACGAGGCAGCAAAGTGTGAAAATACCTATGAGCATGCCGACCGCACCACCGGCCGTCATGGATGACTCACGGAATACTATCCCCTGGGCGATTTCGGCGAAAGGAACGATAATCAGCGCGAAAGCGAACCACGTAGGCCAGGCATCTACCCCGCCGAAGAGCATCAGGCCGAGGCAAATCGCAGTCATGGCGATGGCGCTGAACCCTACCACCGACCACATCTGCGAAGTGACACGGTCGGAATAGTTTTTCACACCGCGATCGGATTCCTCCCTGCGGGCCATGATCGGAGTGAGTGTGCCGCCGATTAGCCAGATGAGGAACCACAGCCAGTTCCACACCGGATTATGGGTCACGACGAGCATTATCCATACGAGCGCCGACACGCTCACGCATAAGTATCCCCACATCAACATGATATTGCCGTTGCCGATATAGCGGTCCTTGGTTCGTGCGATCATCGAGGTGATTACCTCAAGGCTTTCTTTCTCTGTAAGTTTTCGGTCTTCCATTTTTTGAAGATTTTTTAGATTTGACACTTGGTTTATTTTATAAACCATTTTGAGTTGAAAAAAGGGCGTTCGCGCGATTACGCCCCTCATCCGGCTGCAAAGTTAATTTAGTTTATGGTATAAACCAAATTTTCAGAGAAAATTCTTTTCATTTCTTTAAATTTTAACTTTTGTAGAATTTAAATCGTCTGAGAATATGAAAAGCAGCCACACCGATGAAAATAAATCCAATTTTGCCATGCACCGCACCTACCATGGAATGATCAGGCGTGACGAGCCAGCCTGCCGTACATATAAAAGCCGATAAAAGCATCAGAAATCCAAAGACCGTAAGCCACTTCATATCAGACGACTTCGATTTCCATAAACGCCGGATCCAGCCGTGCCACTGAAAATGAAGTTGCAGATGCCATATGATAAGCCCGAAGAAAGCCGCGCACAAAATAATATGAACCCAAATCAATAGAACGCTTGCTCCGGACAGCACCTCCAGCTGAATGCCCGAAGCGAGAGCGGCGAGAGTAATAATAAGCAACATCCAGTCGCACACTTTCAGTTTTGTCCGCCTATTGTTCGTCATAAAACTTATATTTCTGAAGATTGATATAAAATAATGTACAAAATTAGCTATAATTAGCTATAAACACTCTATTTTTTGATAATTTTGTAAAAAAATCACCCTATAATGAATAGCGACAAAGAGCTGGCACAGAAAAGGTGCCGATGGTGCGGCAATGATCCGCTGTATGTAAGATATCATGATGAAGAATGGGGACGACCTGCAACGGACGACCGCACACTTTTCGAATTTCTGACCCTGGAGAGCGCTCAGGCCGGCCTGGCCTGGATCACAATCCTGCGCAAGCGCGAAGGCTACCGCAAAGCTTTCCTCGACTTTGACTACAAACAGGTCGCGGAGATGACCGACGCTGACGAGGTCCGGCTCATGCTCTACAACGGAATAGTCCGTAACCGGCTGAAAATCCACAGCGCAATAACGAACGCCCGGATATTCGGCGATGTTGTGAGCGAATTCGGGTCGTTCTACAATTATATAATAGGCTTTTTCCCCGAACGCCGGCGAATCATAAACGATGTACCCGACGAAAGCGCCCTACCCGCCTCGACGCCTATATCCTATGCGATAAGCAAGGATATGAGGCGGCGCGGATTCAAATTTTTCGGTCCGACCGTGTGCTATGCCTTTCTGCAGGCAACAGGATTCATCGACGACCACCGCAACGATTGTATCTGCAAGTCGCTCAGTCGCTGAATTCAGAAAGCGCCGCCAGTATACGGCGCGTATACGACAGATCGGTCATAAGTTTCGTTATTCCGATAGCAAGGCCTATGGCAAGGCCGACGAAAGCTGAAATTATAATGGCGGCATCGCCGCTGTCGTAAAGCAGCGCCAGAAGAATCACGATTACAGGCAGTCCGAGAACTATGCAGGCGATCCTCGTCCTGATCTGATAATACCGTATCTTGGTTGCGCGAGTAACAGCCTGAAGCACCGGCATCGAGGCCAGACGGTATGCCTTGATGTATCTGAAAAGCCAGAAATTGATGGCGAAGCAAATCACTCCGAACAGAGAATATACTACCGACACCCACAAAGGCATAGACAGCACGTAATATAGCATCGGGGCAATAAGCGGCAGCAACAAAGCGATGATGCTGTAGTTGCGGACACGACGGGCGAACGCATCCTGCAACGACCCCGCCTTGGCTGTCGCCAGCTGTTCGGACAGCTGCCGATTGGCCTGGCGCAGACGATCATTGTCGACTTTCGTCCTGTTCCATATATCTTTCAGTTGTTCAATATCCTGCATATATCATTCTTGTTGAGAGGCCATTTTTGACAGTTTCTGCTTTGCGCGGGCAAGTCGGGTAGCTACATTAGTCTTCGACATACCCATGATAGCAGATATTTCTTCGTATGATTTCTCGTCAAGCCAAAGAGTTATCAGAGCTTTATCGATCGGATCAAGCTGAGCTATCAGCCGATACAGAAACGCGACATCTTCCGAACGGCTGTCCGGTGTGTCGGGTGCATCGAACTCCGGTGCTATGGAGACAATATTCAACTGATAGTTACGGTTTTTCCGGTGAAGGCTGATACACGTGTTCAGAGCCAGACGATAGATCCATGTCGACGGTTTTGCATCTCCGCGAAAAGAGTCGATTCCGTTCCAGAGATTGATCATCACCTCCTGGTACAGATCCGCAAAAGGCATTCCTGAATTCGCATAGATCGAGCACACTTTGGCAATGATGCCGCGATACTCGTCGGCAAGCGCGAGGAATCTCTGTTTCTTTTCTGCCTGATTTGCTTTCATACGTATCTAATATGTCGCGGCAGTTCCCAAAAAATCACAGCCGGAAGCAAAAAAATTATTTGAGACGGCTGATGGCCTCACGGATTTTTTCAAGATCGAGATATTTCGGGCCGCTGCCTCCGGCGAACGGTCGCGCGGCATCGCGGCGCCTCATGGATTCGTCACATGCTTTCGAACGCCAGTCAGGCCCTTCCGGGCCGAGGTCAGCGGGAATATCATTACCTTTAATTACATAGAGAGGTGCACATGGTGGATAGCCGAGTACGGTCCACATTGTCATTTCCTCAGTTTCATCGGCCGAGCATACGCCCTCGATTGCTATCGAGGCTGTGGTGATGTCACGCGGAATAAAATCACGGTCAGTCACATAGCGCTCGCCCTCGGCAAGATAATCATGCCCGGTCAGACTGTGATAATACGAACACGACAACCCGCGTACAAACAGTTCCGGATCTATCGAATCTGCTTTCCCGATCAGATGTTCCGCAGCATTATAGCGGATATAGCCGAAACCAGCCCCGGCCTCTCCCGTAACCGAGAAGTTTGTCCTCACTATATATCCGCGCGGATCATCGTCGACATCAAAGCGCGTCCAGGCATAATCATCCGTTTCGAAATATGCCGCGCCGCCTTCGGCGTCGATCACACCGAAATTGGCTTGCACGCCCATCGGCTTCGGCCATGCGTCGAGCAACGATTCGAAATCAGCCACCGTGCGGCAACGGGCGAGAGCCTCCGCCATCACCGCTCCCTCGCGGTCCTTGAATACAGCTGTATCTGGAGCAAGATTATATGATGCCGTATTCATTATGGCAAATCCGGCATCATTCATGCCCATCCAGGCCTCGGCAAGAAGCGAATCCCCTCCGTTGAAAAGGCCGATAAACCCATAGGTCGAATCAGTCGGCTCGACACGTGACAGGAAATTGTTGTCGGCACCGGTATCGCGGTTTTTCCACAATATGGGACGCCCTGTGGCCGAACGCGCGGCAGATACTATAGCCGATGTACACGCCTCGCAGATAAAACCCGCGAACGTCAGTATCAAGGCTGACAAGAAAATTCTTTTCATGATTCTGCAAAGATAACTATTTTATCGGGACTTGCACGGACGGTAATCCAAAAAAAATTCTGTGCGTTTTTTTCTTCGCGGAAAAAGTATTACTTTTGTTCTGCAATGCCGAGAATAGACCGTATAACCATCGACAAGATTATGGACGCGACAGACATCGTCGACGTCGTGGGAGACTTCGTATCGCTTAAGAAACGTGGAGCCAACCACTGGGGGTTGTGTCCGTTCCACAACGACCGCTCACCCTCGTTCTCGGTCAATGCCGCCAAAGGTATCTTCAAGTGTTTCAGTTGCGGCAAAGCCGGTTCAGCTGTCAGTTTCCTTATGGATCTCGAAGGTATGTCGTATGTCGAAGCCATCAGATGGCTTGCAAAGAAATACAATATCGAGATTCAGGAAAAAGAAATGACCGGCGCAGAGCGTCAGGCCGAGGCCGACCGTGAGTCGATGTACGCCGTCAATGACTTTGCCCTGACACATTTCGAAAAGAACCTGACCGGAACGGCCGACGGACGTGACATCGGACTGGCGTACTTCCGCGAACGCGGCATATCCGATGCGATGATCCGGAAATTCCATCTCGGCTATTCCATCGACCGCAGTGATGACCTCTACGATGCCGCCATACGTGCCGGTTTCAACGAGAAATTCCTCGTCGAGACCGGCCTATGCATAAAAAACGATTCCGGCCGTTGCTACGACCGTTTTCGCGGACGCGTCATATATCCGGTCCATTCGCTGTCAGGACGTGTCGTGGCGTTTGGCGGACGGACTCTGCGCAAGGAAAAGACTCTCGCAAAGTATGTCAACTCGCCCGAAAGCTCCATCTATTCAAAGAGCCGCGAGCTTTACGGCATGTATCAGGCCCGCTCGGCCATTGCCCGCAAGAAAAACTGTATACTTGTCGAAGGATACATGGACGTGATTTCCATGCATCAGGCCGGCGTCGAAAATGTGGTCGCATCCTCCGGAACGGCTCTGACCGAAGGGCAGGTAGCCATGATCAAGCGTTTCGCCGACAAAGTCACGCTGATGTACGACTCCGACGCAGCCGGCATCAAGGCCGCTCTGCGCGGCATCAACATGTTTGTGGCAGCCGGCATCGCGCTCAAGCTCGTGCTGCTGCCCGAAGGCGACGATCCCGACTCGTTCGCCCAGTCGCATACGTCCCACGAAGTAGAGAGCTACATGGCCGAACACGAACAGGATCTAATAGGTTTCAAGGCCGACATCCTGATGAAAGACTGCGGCAATGATCCGCACAGACGTTCGGAAGCCATCAACGACATCCTGCAGACCATAGCCCTGATACCGGACGTTATCGAGCAGACGCTCTACATTGAAGAATGCGCACGCAAGGTCGGAGTCGATTCCTCGGCCCTGGCCGCTCAGGTAAAGGTAATCATAAGCCGTCAGCGCGAGACCGAATACAAGAAGCGCCAGCAACAGGAAGCCTCGCAGTCGATAAAAGACATCGTGACACGCGATGCGGCTGCCGCATCTGTCATACATCCTGCCCCTGTACAGCCGGATGCAAAGCCTGTATCGCCGGGAATCAAGTTCGCCGAGGAGGAAATCATACGCTACGCCATCAAGTACGGCACGTTCTATATGTGCGATGTATTCACTGACGACCGCCCCGACGAGCCGGTTCCGATGAACGTGATAGACTACATCGACAACGAGCTCAGTATAGATAATGTGACATTCTCCACACCGCTCTTCGCGCGCGCGTGGGCCATGGCCAGGGAACTGCGTCACACAGAATGGCCCGGCAGACATCAGGCGAAAATTGCTGAACTGGAGAATAGCCGCAGCCACGAACTGGAAGCCGGCCGCGAGTCCATCCGCAACAGCGCCTTCGACATGGAGACGATACGTAAGGCCGAAGAGAAGCTGACCGGCGAGGCCGACCGACATTATGAAGCGGCCGTCGACGAATTTGACACGGCTTTCATCCGCGACATGTTCGTGCGCTCAGATGACCGCGAACTCAACGACCTGGCCGTACGTCTTTGTGCGAATCCTGTGGTCCTTAGCAAGATGCATCCCAAAGTGAACCGTCGCGAAGAAATCTGCAGCAAACTTCCCATGGCAATATATGCGCTTAAAGGCGCATTGCTCAAGGATCGCATTAGCAGCCTCACGGCGCAGCTTGCCGTAGCATCGGCCGACGAAGCCGGCGATCTGCTCAGACAGATCATGGAGCTGAAAGAAGCCAGCATGGAATTTGACCGCTACAATGGCGAGATAGTCATAACCCCTTCGGCAAGACAATAAGGTCATGGCTCAACTTTATGCACAGGTCATAGTCCCGCGGCCACTCGACGCTTCGTTTACCTATCGTGTGCCAGAGCATCTTGCAGCAACGGCAGGAGTCGGATTCCGTGTGATCGTCCCTTTCGGCACCCGGCGCTTTGTGACCGGAATCATCGAAAGCCTGTCGCCGGTCAGACCCACCGACGTAGCCGCTGTAAAAGACATAGAAAGCGTACTTGACGACAGTCCTGTCATCGTGCATCCGCAGCTGAAACTATGGCACTGGATATCCGACTACTATATGTGCGCGCCGGGCGACGTAATGAAGGCCGCAATGCCTGGCGGTCTTAAAGTAGAAAGCGAGACGGTCGTCCAACTTGCCGAGGATATGGATCAGGAGTCTCTGACAGGCCTGTCACGCTCTCATATCGATATCATCGGACTTCTTAGAGAAGTCCCTTGCATATCAATCCGCGATCTCTCCAGAAAGACCGGTATCGCCAACGTCGCGCAGCACGTATCGAAACTTGTAGACAAAGGCATTGTGTCGGTTCACGAGAAACTTGTCAACCGTTACCGCCGTATCAAGGTTAAAATGATCGAGATAACCGTTCCCCGCAGCGACAGCGACGCGCTCGACAAGGCGTTCGACGCCGTGCGGCGCAGCAAAGGCCAGCAGGCGGCCCTGCTGAATCTCATCGCACTTTCGGGATTCAATTTATCGGCACAGAAGATCAGGCCTGTCACCCGCGACGAGTTACTCGACGCAGCGCCGGAAATCACGTGGGCCAACGTCCAGGCCCTTCAGGAGAAAGGTCTCGCTCACATTTTCAGCAAGGAAATATCCCGGTTTTCCGCACCGGAGGAATGCTCCGGACCGTACTCTTTTCCGCTCCCTGTTCTGTCCGACGCCCAGAAACGGGCGCTCGGCGAGATACACCGCTCGATGATCGAAAAGAACGTGACATTGCTCCACGGCGTCACATCCTCCGGGAAAACCGAGATTTACATACACCTCATAGATTATGTGCTGCGCCAGCGCCGTCAGGTACTGATGCTCGTGCCGGAGATAGCACTGACCACCCAGCTGACACGACGTCTGCAACGCGTATTCGGCAATAAGGTCAGAATCTATCATTCAAAATTCAGCGACAATGAACGTGTCGATATCTGGCGCGACATGCTCGCATGCCATGAACCATGTGTTGTAATAGGCGCGCGGTCCGCTGTCTTCCTGCCGTTCTCGTCGCTTGGACTTGTGATCGTGGACGAAGAGCACGATCCCAGCTATAAGCAGACGGATCCGGCTCCACGCTATAACGGGCGCGACACAGCCATAGTTCTTGCATCCCTGCACGGAGCAAAGACGCTGCTCGGCAGCGCCACGCCCTCGGTCGAGACATATTTCAAAGCAACAGAAGGCGGCAAATACGGACTTGTGACACTTTCAGAGCGGTTCGGCAACGCACAGCTCCCCGACATAGAGATCCGTGACCTGCGTAAGGAACGCCTTCAGGGCAATGTCGACAGCGTACTGACCAATTCGCTGATAGCCCAGGTCCGCAACCGTATCGCAGACGGGAAACAGGCCATCCTGTTCCACAACCGCCGCGGCTTCTCGCCAAGGGCTTGCTGCCGGATGTGCCAGTTCACTCCGAAATGCGACTTCTGCGACGTATCGCTCACATACCACAAACGCACCGACACGCTCGAATGTCACTACTGCGGCACAGTATATCCCGTTCCGAAAGTCTGCCCCGTGTGCCATGAGCCGACCATTGAGATCGAAGGATACGGCACGGAACGCATCGAAGACACTGTAGCAGGCTTTTTTCCTGAAGCCAGAGTGTTACGGATGGATCTCGACACCACACGCAACAAGGATGCCTACGCCAATATCATAGATGATTTCTCGCAGCATAAAGCCGACATTCTGGTAGGCACACAGATGGTCACCAAAGGTCTTGACTTCGCCAATGTCGGTATTGTCGGAGTGATCAACGCCGACAATATTCTCAATTTTCCCGACTTCCGATCGTCCGAACGTGCGTTCAACATGCTCGAACAGGTCGCAGGCCGTGCCGGACGCAGCGACGACACCCGCGGCACAGTCGTTATCCAGACATACACCCCGAAGCACCCCGTAATCGGATTCGTAGAGGCCCACGATTATCTCGGATTTTACAATTGGGAGATCGGACAGCGCCAAAAGATGCTCTATCCGCCGGCCGCACGGATTGTCAACATATACCTGAAACACCGCGACCGCGCTATAGTCGAGCGTTTTGCCCGGGAGTATACCGCACGCCTTAAAACCCTGCTCGGAGCAAGGGTCAACGGCCCCGTCGAACCGGCAGTAGAGCGGGTGTCATCGTTATACATCCGCCAGGTAATGCTCCGAATCGAGGCCGGAGCATCGGTACTGAAGGTCAAGCAGGTGCTTCGCGACGTCTATCTGGAATTCAACGCCGCCCCGGTAAAGAGCGGCGTCACTATCCACTACGACGTAGACCCGGTATAACAGCCCGGCTATTCCCCGCTGTATGCCGACTCGATAAGTACCGACGGATTGTTGTAGAAGTCCGGAGAAAGCAATTCGGCAAGGGTCATCTTGCTGTTTTGTTCGAGATATGCACATATAATGCGGTAACCGATATAGCGTCCGGCACGCCCCGGCACTTCCTGTCCCAGCGGCGATGTCGACGGCGCCGGACCGATCAGACGGTCAATTGTCTCGGCCGACGATGTGTAAAGCAGCTTGTTCTCGACTATCCGCCGCCATACGCTTTTCATATTGGCCTGAAACCAGTTCATCTGCTGTTCCGTATACCCGAGTGCTCCCGCAAGCGTAGCCTGTGGCACAAGTTTCATTTTCGCATACATCAGTGCGCCTTCATACAGCATCCTTGATAATGCCGTCGGATCTTTTCCGGGCACGTACGGATAAGCGACTGCCGTCAGAGCCTCGGCCAGATCATACGGGAGGTTTTCGGGATTCTTCTCGTACCTCTGGTACTCGGGCCATGGACCGTAGCCCGGATAATCGGAGCCAAGGTAGTGATTGAGCGCGATCAGGAGCACGGAGTCCACGAAAGCCATGCTCTTGCGGCTGCCCCACACCACAGCGGCGTACTTTCGTCGTGGAAAATCCAGGCCATTGGCATCCGCGTTGTATAATATGTTGCCCAGAGAGATCTCAAGTGCGGAAAGGTCGCTGTATACGCTGTCGACCGCCGGAGTAAAAATCCTCACCGGAGCAGACTTACTCCATCTGGCAAGTTCGTCGTCCGTCACAGAACTTATGTCATACAGCTTCAGCAGAGCTTTGATGCACACACTGTCATCGGCAATAAAATCATGGCGGGATGCCGAGTCCATCGAGTCAAAACGCAGCATCGGGTCATATAGATTGACGATCGGCGTAGGCTTTATATCGATCTTCGAGCAGCCTTGGCCTACAGCCGCCACAGCTGCAAGCACTACGGCACCATATAATATCTTTCTCATCTCTATCTGTTTTAATGGCAAAGTTACGCATCATTGCCCACATGGCGGCACACAAATAGAAAAATTGTGGCTGAATATTCATGATTTTTGGCAGATTGTGCAGATTTGTTCTGCACAATCAACGCTTATTTGCATTATTATGATTAAATTTGCAGTGAAATGAGACGATTTTTAACATACGTCATCACTTTGCTTCTCGGCATAATCCCATACCAACTGGCTTATGCCGAGGATAATCACACATTCACAATAGTCATTGACGCCGGCCATGGCGGCAAGGATTACGGATGCGAAGGCGACATCACGAACGAAAAGACTATCGTGCTCGATGTCGCAAAGCGACTCGGAAGCATGATCGCCAAAGAACATCCCGACGTAAAAATCATCTATACCCGTGACAAGGATGTGTTCGTGACACTCAGCGACCGCGCCGCTATTGCCAACAGGGCTCGGGCCGATCTGTTCATCTCGATACATGTCAACTCGATCGACCGCCGCACAAAAGGGCGTCGCAACGTGCACGGAGCATCGGTCTACACTCTCGGTCTTCACCGCACCGACGACAACCTCGCTGTAGCGATGCGCGAGAACAGTGTGATCGAACTTGAAAAAGACTATACCGAAATATATCAGGGCTTCGACCCCAATTCATCTGAATCATACATCATATTTGAACTCACCCAGAACCGGCATCAGCAAAACTCGATTGAAATAGCCGATGCTATCCGGGCGCAGCTTACCACAACAGCCGGCCGGGCCGACAAAGGTGTGCTTCAGTCAGGATTCCTTGTGCTCAGAGCCACATCAATGTCATCTGTGCTGGTCGAACTCGACTTTATCTGCAATCCTCAGGCCGAACGTTTTCTGGCTTCGGACAACGGCCGCGAACTGTGTGCCCGCTCTATCGCAAACGCATTCACGGATTATTATACCGGACACCGCCACAACGCAAATCAGGTATCGGCACCATCACCCGCTGCCGCCGCCCAGGACGCTACTCGGACATCCACGAACAATGCCCGGACTGACGGCGTTGTAACATATGCCGTACAGTTTCTGACTTCATCCCAGGCTCTGCCTGAGAATGACCCGAGACTTGACGGCATCGATGATATAAATGTATACTGCCACGACAACCTATACAAATATACAAGCGGATCCTTTACTACACTGTCAAAAGCAAAGAAAAGACTTAAACATATTAAAAAAAGATACCCCGAAGCGTTTATCATAAAGATGTGCAATGGTCAGCGCGTCAACTAATGACTTGACATTATGAACAAAATTTTCAAGAAAGAGATTCTTATCGGATTAATTGTTATCATCGCGATGGCTGTCCTTTTCGTCGGCATCGACTTCCTCAAAGGTGTCAATGTATTCAAGGCTGCCAACTACTACTATGCTACATATGACAATGTGGCCGGACTTGCCAAAAGCGCCCCTGTTACCATCAACGGCTTCAAGGTCGGCCTCGTCCGGGATATCAGATATGAATATAACAACCCCGGCCATATGCTCGTCGAACTCTCACTTGACCGCGAGCTCAAAATTCCCGCAGGCACTAAGGCTGTACTTACCACCGACCTGCTCGGTACGGCGAGCATCGCTCTTGAACTTGCCCCGCAGGGACGTTACCACGAAGTAGGCGACACTCTCATGGCTGTCGTACCCAAAGGTCTGATGGACAATGTCACCCAAGAGCTGCTGCCTCAGGTAGGCAACATATTCCCGAAAGTCGACACATTACTCACATCGGTCAATACCCTCGTCGGCGATCCCGCACTGCTCAGCTCCGTACAGCGCCTCAATGACATCACTTCGAACCTCGAACGCGCCACACGTCAGCTCAACTCGCTGCTGGCCACTCTGCCGCCCATATCGGCCAACATAAATACAATCACAACCGATCTGACGACTACCACCGCAAACATAGCCGAAATCACGACCGACATAAACAACGTGCCTGTCGACTCAATCGCCAATAATATCAAACAGCTTACCGACAATCTCCGCCTGCTTTCGGATCAGCTCAACGACCCGAATTCATCACTCGGAATGCTCACTCGCGATCCACAGCTCTACAACAACCTGAATTCGGCTGTCGCCAATCTCGACTCACTCTTCGTTGACATAAAGCGTAACCCCAAACGTTATATCAGCATCAAACTGCTGTGATTTCACAGCTCACTCCAACAGGCGCCGGAATGCCGTTTGCAGACGCATTTCGGCGCTTATTTTAACTAATTTAAAATAGAGTCCGTTTACATAAACAACATTGCTGCGACACACCTGTCGTTATTAATGCCACTGATTTATACATATACCGTATTAAAATCAATCAAAATTCGCCATCATAATAACATAACTATATTACTATATATTAGATTGTTATTATATATTATATGAAGTGATAATTTAAACCAATATGCCGTCCGTATTATAATCATCTAATTCTTACAGCATTGAATCACTTACAATAAAAACAAATAAAAATCGAGTTGTTTTTTGAATAAATTATTCTGAAATTTGTATCAGCTAAATAACCAACCTTGAATGTCAAACTCCAAAAATCACATCGAGCTATGGGATCAATGCCGCGACTTTCTGCGCGACATTCTGCCGCCGCAACAATTCACTGCGTGGTTCGGCTCAGTGACCTCATTCAGCTTCGAGAATAACGAGCTGCGCATCGTGGTCCCCTCCCCGTTCGTGGCAGAACAACTGGAGCAAAGATTCAAGGTTCAGCTCAATGCCGCGATCCGGAAAGTATACGGCGACAATGTCGTGCTGTTCTATCGTTACAACACGATTAACAATATACCGGATACCACCGTCAGCGAACGCTCTGCTGAGATGTCGCCTGTCATTATCCGCAACAGCGCGGCCCCGGCAGCCAATCCGTTCATCAGCGAGACACCCAAGGTTTTCGACACACAGCTCAATCCCCGCTATAACTTCGAAAACTATTGTACCGGAGAAAGCAATCTTCTGGCACGTACAATCTCGGAAGCTATAGCCAACGATCCGACAAACAAGACATTCAACCCGCTGTTTATTTTCGGACCGACCGGTGTCGGAAAGACTCATCTGATACAGGCCGTCGGCATACGTATAAAGGAACGGAATCCGCAGGCAAAAGTACTATACGTCACTGCACGTCTTTTCCAAAGCCAATATACCGCTGCCAACAGCAAAGGTCAGATCAACAACTTCTTCCACTTCTATCACGGCATCGACACACTCATTATTGATGACGTGCAGGATCTGGCCGGAAAATCCGAGACACAGAACACTTTCTTCCACATCTTCAATCAGCTGCATCAGAACAACCGGCAGATCATCATGTCCAGCGACTGCCCGCCGTCGGAAATGGATGGTTTCGAGGCCCGTCTGCTTTCCCGCTTCAAATGGGGTGCTTCAGCTGAGCTATACAAACCCGACTACGACCTCCGGCGTCGCGTTCTGATCAAGAAAGCCGAACAGGATGGTCTGGACCTTCCTCAGGAAGTGATAGACTATGTGGCGGAAAATGTAACCGATTCCATTCGCGAACTCGAAGGCGTCGTAGCCTCGCTGGTCGCACACGCCACGCTACTCAATTGTCCGATCACTCTGCAGTTGGCACATACCGTTGTTGCCAACGCCATTCGGATACGTCGCCGTCAGGTCAACTTCGAGATGGTCACACAGGCTGTAGCCACATTTTTCAAGATTGAGGCTGATACACTGTTCACCAAAAGCCGTAAACGCGAGATATCCGACGCACGGCAGATTGTAATGTATCTTGCAAAGAAACTGGCAAGCATGTCGCTCAAAAATATCGGCACAAAGCTTGGTCGCACCCACGCCACAGTGATTTACGCATGCCGTAATATCGAAGAACGCATGCCCATCGATAAGGATCTCCGCTCTGCGATTGACTCCATCAAGGAACTTATCGAAAAAAACTAAGCCATAACCCTCCATTTTTAGGCAAAAGTTCCAAAACTTGTTTTATAACATATAAAATAATTTGGCCACGTGCTTAAAAATGTGGAAATTTGTAACGCAAACCTAAAAACAATCTTTTTTACCTTAGAAATTGTACCTATTGGAAACCCTTAAAAAGGAACTGCGTGACGCAGTTCCTTTTTATTTATAACCGATTTTCCGGCAATAAAAAATACGGCGTCCGGATTTGATCCGGACGCCGCCTTTATGAATTGTAATCCTGATTATTTGTTAATGTAATAATCGAGCTGGGCTACGTCGAATGTGCGGATAAACTCTGCATGACGGGTAACTTCAGCAGCTGCAAGATTCACGTATACGTGGAGAGATTTTGTGAAGTCATCATTGCGGTTAGCATCGTCGAGCAGCAGATACGACATGACTATGTTGCCGGCCATTTCTACAAGACGACGGGCCATGAAGTCAGCATACTGGGGATTATCCACGCCGGTCACGGCAGCGACTGCGCTCTCGTACATCTCAACCAGTACGGCGATGCGGTCCTTGACGGCCTGCAGTTCGGGCTTGACCTCGCGAGCTGCGTAAGATTCCATCAGCGAGCGATATGTGCCGGTAGTTACGTGGCGGATAGCTGCTACAACCTGGAGCTGCGTCGTGCCTTCATAGATAGAAGTGATGCGTGCGTCGCGATAGAGGCGTTCGCAGGCGTAATCTTTCATGAAACCCGAACCGCCGTGTACCTGGATGCAGTCATAGGCATTCTGATTGCAGTATTCACTGCCCATACCCTTGGCCATGGGAGTGAGGGCGTCGGCCAGCTTGTTGTAGGCCTTGGCTTCCTGACGTTCTTCAGGAGTGAGCTTACGCTCGCGGGCGATATCGTCGTATGCCTTGTAAAGATCGACATAGCGGGCGCATTCGTAGAGCAGTGAGCGCGATGCGTCAAGTTTGGCCTTCATTACGGCGATCATCTCCGACACTGCCGGGAATTCGATGATAGCCTTGCCGAACTGCTTGCGGTCGCGTGCATACGCGAGGGCTTCGCGATAGGCCAGCTCGCTCACGCCTACGCTCTGGGCGGCTATGCCGAGACGGGCACCGTTCATCAGAGCCATCACGTACTTGATCAGACCCATACGGCGCGAACCGCAAAGTTCCGCGGGAGCGTTCTTATATACGAGTTCGCATGTGGGCGAGCCTTTGATACCCATCTTATTCTCGATGCGGCGTACGTTCACGCCACCGTTGCGCTTGTCGTAGATGAACATCGACAGGCCGCGGCCGTCCTTGGTTCCGTCCTCCGAGCGGGCAAGCACCAGATGGATGTCGGAATCACCGTTGGTGATGAAGCGTTTCACACCGTTGAGCACCCACGAGCCGTCCTCCTTCTGAGTAGCCTTGAGCATGACGGACTGAAGGTCTGAACCTGCGTCGGGTTCGGTAAGGTCCATCGACATGGGCTCGCCGGCGCAGACACGGGGAATGAAGCGTGCACGCTGATCGTCGTCGCCGAATTCATATAGAGTTTCGGCGCAGTCCTGCAGGCCCCAGAGATTCTCGAAGCCTGTATCGGCACGGCTCACGATGTCCGCAGCCATGATATAGGGCGTGATGGGGAAGTTAAGGCCGCCGAAGCGACGGGGCATCGCCATGCCCATCAGGCCTGCCTGACGGCAGACTTCGAGATTCTTCACCGTAGCGTCGGCATAATGTGCGCGGCCGTTGGAACACGATGCTCCCTGATGGTCGACAGCCTCGGCATTCTCTGCGATAACGTTGCCGCACAGGTCTCCGACTACATCGAGCACGCGCTCGTAGTTGTCCATGGCGTCCTCATAGTTCAGGGGAGCATAGTCAAACTTGTCAGCTTCTGTAAAGTTGCGCTCTTTGAGCTCAACGATCTTGCGCATCGCCGGATGGTTGAGATGGTGGCGCAGATCGGGATTGTCTGTATAGAAATTAGCCATGGCTATTACTTGGAGTTCTTCTTGTAATACTTGATGAGTTTCGGCACCACGTCTTCGATGTTGCCTGTGATCACGTAGTCGGCGATGGTATTGATCGGCGCGTTGGGATCGTTGTTGATGGAGATGATGATCGAGCTCTCCTGCATGCCGGCGATATGCTGGATCTGGCCGGATATACCGCACGCGATGTAGAGTTTCGGACGAACAGTCACACCGGTCTGACCGATCTGACGTTCATGCTCGATGAATCCGGCGTCGACAGCGGCACGCGAGGCACCTACTTCGGCTCCGAGAGTATTGGCGAGGTCGAAAAGGAGTTGGAAGTTTTCTTTCGAACCTACGCCGTAGCCGCCGGCCACGATGATGGGCGAGTTCTTGATGTTGACCTTAGATTTGGCGATCTGGCGGTCGATGATTTCGACAACAAAGTCCTCGTCGCTTACATATTTTTTCGGATCGAGGTTGATTACCTCACCCTTGTGTTCGCTGTTGAAGATTTCTTTCTTCATCACACCCTCACGCACAGTCGCCATCTGCGGACGGCATTCGGGATTGACGATCGTGGCAACGATATTGCCGCCGAAAGCCGGACGGATCTGATAGAGCAGGTTGCTGTATTCCTTCTTGGTCTTGGCATCGGTATGGTCGCCGATTTCCAGAGCCGTACAGTCGGCCGTAAGACCCGAGTGAAGGGCCGATGACACGCGGGGACCGAGGTCGCGGCCGATGCAGGTGGCACCCATAAGGGCTATCTGAGGCTTGATCTCCTTGAACAGATTGATCAGGACGGCTGCATGCGGATTCGATGTATAGGGATAGAGACGCTTGTCATCCACCTTGTATACGGTGTCGGCGCCATAAGGAAAAATCTGTTTCTCGACATCCTTGAGATCCGATCCGATGACTAAGGCTTCGAGCTTCACGCCGAGGCGGTCGGCAAGCTTGCGGCCCTTGGTAAGCAGTTCGAGCGAAACGTCAGCCACACGGCCATCCTCGATCTCGCAGTAAACTATAAGATTGTTGTTATCTGTCATAGTCTTTAATATTATTCGGCGTGATGCGTTGATTAGCCGATTGTGTGGTTTTCGATGAGTTCTTTGATGAGTTCTTCGATCTGGCCGTCGTTGTCATCGAGGTGACGGGCGTCCTTGGCAGTGAAGACCACGTTCTCGACAGTCTTCACCTTCGTGGGCGAGCCGGGGAAACCGATCTGCTCGGGATCGGCCTCTACGAATGCAGCACCCCACTCTTTCAGCTGAAGATCGGGACGGGCGTCGACGAAAGCCTGCTGCTCCTCTGTCAGAGCGGCTTTTTCGCTGGGCGATACGGCACGCTTGAATTTCATCAGGCGCTTTGCATTGCGGGGACGGCAGTCTGCAGCCGAACCGTTGACGGTCACCACGCAGGGCAGCGGGGCCACGACAGTCTCGATACCATGCTCAAGACGACGCTTTACGGTGACTTTGCCGTCCTTGAGATCGACAATTTCTTCTGCATACGTCACCTGCGGAATACCGAGTTTCTCAGCGATCTGAGGGCCGACCTGAGCCGTGTCGCCGTCGATGGCCTGACGGCCGCCGAGGATGATGTCATAGTTGCCGATCTTTCTGACAGCCTGTGCCAGTGAATACGAGGTAGCCAGTGTGTCGGCACCGCCAAGGGCACGGTCAGTCAAAACGATGCCGCCGTCAGCTCCGCGATACATTGCTTCACGGATAACCTCGGCGGCTTTGGGAAGACCCATGGTCAGCATCGTGACGGTGGATCCGGGATTGGCGTCTTTCAGGCGAAGCGCCTGTTCGAGCGCGTTTAGGTCTTCAGGGTTAAAGATTGCAGGCAAGGCGGCACGGTTGATTGTTCCGTCGGCCTTCATAGCATCTTTGCCTACATTGCGGGTGTCGGGCACCTGCTTAGCAAGCACAATGATGTTTAAACTCATAATTATCAGATTATTAGTTATAATTACTTTCTTCTGCAAGGATACGGCCGGATAAATCGGCGTATTTTTGTACTGCAAAGTTAACAATTTATTGCATTCCGCACAATTTATCTAACAAAAACTAATATTAAAGAAAGTAAAAGAGGCTGTCGCGTAGCGTAATAGACGTACCGGGCCACGCCATGGTCCGGCATCAATTCACAGAAATCGCCCGCAAGGCGGCAAGCCGTCCCTGCGGGCGATTTTTTTGTTGAAAACCGATGTTCTCAGGCCTTCACCTTGTCAACGATAGCCTTGAAAGCGGCGGGGTTGTTCAGGGCGAGGTCAGCGAGGACTTTGCGGTTGATTTCGATTCCTGCCTTGTGGAGCAGACCCATGAGCTTCGAGTAACTCAGATCGTGCTGACGGGCTGCGGCATTGATGCGCTGAATCCAGAGGGCGCGGAAGTTGCCTTTTTTGTCCTTACGGTCACGGTAAGCGTAGGTAAGACCTTTTTCCCAAGTGTTCTTGGCAACGGTCCACACATTACGGCGGCAGCCAAAGTAGCCGCGGGTAAGTTTAAGAATTTTTTTACGACGTGCACGTGAGGCAACGTGGTTGACTGATCTAGGCATTTTATTTTTGCGTTGTGAATGTCAGCGGCCTTCGCTCGCGCTTGGCTCTTAGTGGCTGTACATTCGGTTAATAAAAATGATTATAAACTCGCGATTAAAAATCTACGGAAAAGTTGCTTCTTCAGCGTTTCTGATTATTTGAGAGCAAGGAGAGCCTTGACGTTCTTCTCGTCCACACGCGCGATCAGAGCGAAGTGGTCGAGATTACGCTTCTGCTTCTTGGTCTTCTTGGTCAGAATGTGGCTGTGGTAAGCGTGTTTTCTTTTGATTTTTCCTGATCCGGTAAGAGCGAATCTTTTTTTGGCACCGGAATTAGTTTTAATCTTCGGCATTTTGTTTGTTATTAATTGGAGTTATATAATATGTGTCAGCTCGTGACACCTTTTTTCATTTTTTCTTGGGCGAGATCATGATGATCATGCGCTTGCCCTCAAGCACCGGCAGCTGCTCTACCTTGCCGTACTCCTCCAGATCATTGGCAAATCTGAGCAGAAGCACCTCTCCCTGTTCCTTGAAGAGAATCGAACGGCCTTTGAAGAATACATATGCCTTTACTTTAGCGCCTTCCTGCAGAAATCCTACTGCATGCTTGAGCTTGAAGTTATAGTCATGATCGTCGGTCTGAGGCCCGAAACGGATTTCCTTCACGACTACCTTGGTTGCCTTGGCCTTGATTTCCTTGGCTTTCTTCTTCTGCTGATACAGATATTTCTGATAGTCGAGAATCTTGCACACCGGCGGATCAGCCTGTGCGGATATTTCCACGAGGTCAAGTTCAAGCTCCTCCGCCTGACGGCGCGCTTCCTGGATGGAATAGATACCGGGAGTCACATTGTCGCCAACAAGACGCACCTCACGCGCACGTATGTGTTCGTTGATATTATTGGGGTCTTTAGCGTTGCGGTCCGGCAGCCTGCGGTCTCGCTGCTGGGGGCGCGGTCCTTGCGGACGCGGTCCCGGAGTAAAGTTGGGCTTTTTATCCATTCAGTGTATTATTGGTTAATCGAATCTTTCACCTCTTGTGCGAGTTTCGACGCAAAGGTAGCTATTGTCATCGAACCCTGATCGCCTTCGCCCTGCTTTCTTACGGAAACTTCACCGGCGGCCTGTTCTTTCTCGCCGACGATAACCAGGTAGGGAATGCGCTTGAGCTCATTGTCGCGGATCTTGCGGCCGATCTTTTCATTGCGGTCGTCGACTTCCACCCGGAAATCCTCTTCCTCAAGCTGACGGGCTACTTCGCGGGCATAATCGTTGTACTTCTCGGAAATCGGCAGAACGACTACCTGCTCAGGAGTGAGCCACAGCGGGAACTTACCTGCAGTGTGCTCGAGAAGTACGGCAACGAAGCGCTCCATGGAACCGAACGGCGCGCGGTGAATCATTACCGGACGGTGTTTCTGATTGTCAGCACCGGTATATTCGAGCTGGAAGCGCTCCGGCAGATTGTAGTCTACCTGGATCGTACCCAGCTGCCAGCGGCGGCCGATGGCGTCCTTCACCATGAAGTCGAGCTTAGGTCCGTAGAATGCGGCCTCGCCGAGTTCGGTGCGGGCGTTGAGTCCCTTCTCCTGACAGGCCTCGATAATGGCCTGCTCGGCAAGATGCCAGTTTTCGTCCGTACCGATATATTTTTCCTTGTTTTTGGGATCACGGAGCGAGATCTGCGCCTCGAAGTTTTCAAACTTGAGAGCCTTGAAGATGTAGAATATGATATCCATCACCTTGAGGAACTCGTCCTTTATCTGCTCGGGAGCACAATAGATGTGGGCATCATCCTGCGTGAAACCGCGCACACGGGTCAGGCCATGGAGCTCGCCGCTCTGCTCGTAGCGGTAGACTGTGCCGAACTCGGCCAGACGCAGAGGCAGATCGCGGTAGCTGCGGGGCAGCGCGCGGAATATCTCGCAGTGGTGGGGGCAGTTCATCGGCTTGAGCAGATACTCTTCCCCTTCCTGCGGCGTATGTATCGGCTGGAAAGAGTCCTTGCCGTACTTGGCGTAATGGCCCGAGGTAACATAAAGGCTCTTGTTGCCGATATGCGGAGTAATCACCTGCAGATAGCCGTAGCGCTTCTGAATCTTGCGGAGGAACTGTTCGAGGCGGTCACGCAAAGCGGTACCCTTGGGCAGCCACAGCGGCAGGCCGGCGCCCACGTTCTGTGAGAAAGCAAACAGCTCCATCTCCTTACCCAGCTTGCGGTGATCGCGCTTCTTGGCCTCCTCAAGCAGTGCGAGATATTCATCAAGCATTTTTTTCTTGGGGAAAGTAATGCCGTAGACACGCACCAGCTGGTCGCGTTTCTCGTCGCCGCGCCAGTAGGCGCCGGCAAGCGAGGTTATCTTCACGGCCTTGATAGGCGCCGTTGTAGGAATATGCGGGCCTCGGCAGAGGTCAGTGAAGTTGCCTTGAGTATAAGTGGTGATGAAACCGTCCTCAAGTTCCGATATAAGTTCACATTTATATGTCTCGTTGCGGTCGCCGAACATCTTCAGGGCATCAGCCTTCGAGATGTTGGCACGGACGATGCCTTCCTTGCGGCGCGCAAGTTCAAGCATCTTTTCCTCGATCTTGGGAAAGTCGTCGGCTGTAAGCTGATGCTCTCCCGGGTCGATATCGTAATAGAATCCGTTTTCCACAGCCGGCCCGATGCCGAACTTCACTCCGGGATATAGTTCCTGAAGCGCCTCGGCCAGCAGGTGTGCCGACGAATGCCAGAAGGCATGCTTGCCCTCGGGATCGTCCCATTTGAAAAGTTTAAGCGCGGAATCCGACTCGATCGGCCGGGTAAGATCCCATTCCTGATCATTGACGCTTGCCGCAAGCACATCCTCGGCAAGACGGGGACTGATCGAACGGGCGATCTCAAGCGGAGTAACACCCTGCTCGTACTGCTTTACGCTATTATCGGGAAATGTAATATTTATCATCTCTAATTTGTTAGTTAACAGCCTACTGACCACTAAAATCGGTCAACAGGCCAAAAGTCACGCGCAAAGTTAAGAATTTTATTTGGTTTTTCAATAAATTAATCTTCTAATTTTTTGAGCGGTCCGCTCTTTTCGACTGTTTTTTGCCGGTATCCCATAAAAAGTCTGCCGGGAAGTTGGGATATGAAGAAATTTGCTTAAATTTGCGTCAACTTTTATTAAAATATATAAACAGCCCGATCGCAATTGCTACAATGACTATCAGTACGCAAAAAATATGGCGCAACGCCAAGGATTATTTTTTCATCACTCTCGGTGTGGCGATCTACGCCTTTGGCTTCGCTTCCTTCATCCTTCCACACGACGTGGTCATCGGCGGTATTGCCGGTCTGAGCACAATCCTCTACTTCACACTCGGGATTCCCATAGCGGTCGGCAACTATGCCTGCAACCTGATCCTGCTTGCGATCGCCTACCGGATAGTCGGCAAGCAGTTTGTGCTCGGGACAATCTTCGGCGCCACCATGATATCGGTAATGATGGGCATCGCGATCCCGCTTTGCAAGGGATTGTTCCATCTCGACCCGTTCCTGTCTACGGTCATCGGCGGCATCCTCGCAGGCACCGGCATCGGCATGGCTTTCGTGCACAACGGCTCGACGGGCGGCACCGACATCGTCGCGGCTATGGTCGCCAAATATACTAATGTGACGATCGGACGCACGATGATCTACGTCGACATGTGCATCATCTCGTCGTCGTATTTCCTGTTCCATCACATCGACAATGTGGTCTACGGCTTCATCGTGCTGTTCATGAGCTCCTACATGGCCGACCTGATGATCAACTCCAACCGCCAGGCCGTGCAGTTCACCATATTCTCCAAACACTGGCGCGAGATAGCCACAGCCGTCAACAACCAGGCGCGCCGCGGCTGCACCGTTCTCAACGGCATGGGATGGTACAGCAAGCAGGAAGTGAAGATTCTGCTCGTAATGTGCCGCAAGATCGAATCGGTCAACATTTTCCGCATCATAAAGTCGATCGATAAGGACGCCTTCATCACCCAGGCCAACGTGAACGGGGTCTACGGCCAAGGCTTTGACCAGATGAAAGTCAGAATGAAGGTTGACTCCGAACCGCACCACGAAGAAATCCTCCCCAACGGAAACACCCGCCGAAGACAACACAGCTACCACACAAGTAAAAACAGCAGACAATGAATAACATGCTTCTCAGGGCGCTTTCGGGCTCCATCTATGTCGCCCTCATCGTCCTTTCACTTCTTTTCGGACAGAATTACAATCTTTTCACCGTCCTGATGGGTGTTTTCGCCGTGCTCGGCATCATCGAACTTGAAAAACTCCTCTCGGCCAAGTCTCCGATAAGTGATCTGGAACGATTCTCCGACATATTCGTGACACTTGTCGCATTCACCGGCGTCTATTGCTTTCAGATATGGATCGCTCCGGCAATCCTGCTGATCTATCTCCCGGTACGCATGATCATAGCCACCACCGTCGGACACAAAAACGCCGTGCGGTCGTTTCTCTACTCCCTGCTGGCCATCGTTTACGTCGCAGTACCCCTTATGATGATCAGCATCGCCGCAACCGAGTTATACAAGTTCGTGCTCATCACCTTCGTGCTCATCTGGCTCAACGACACCGGTGCATATCTTTCAGGGCGCACTTTCGGCCGTACAAAACTCTGCGAACGTCTTTCACCCAAAAAGACCTGGGAAGGATTCATCGGAGGTCTGGCACTCGCCATTGTTGCCGGATATTTCTCTCATCTGTACCTCGGCATTGAAGAAATCACCGGATGGGAAATGGCTTTTTATGGTGCCATAGTGAGCGTAGTGGGCACATTCGGCGATCTGTTCGAATCGATGATAAAGCGCACACTCGGCGTCAAGGATTCCGGCAACATCATTCCGGGCCACGGGGGCATCCTCGACCGCATCGACTCGTTGCTGGCGGTGGCTCCGCTCGTCATCTTCGCCATCTATCTGATGATGGTGATCTGACACACATACAACTCGAATAATTCTTCAACACAATACCATTCACACCATGAAAACAACTGTTTTAGCTACCTGTGCCTTGCTGACACTTCCGGCAGCGGCACAAAGCCTGAGAGTGAATCAGGCCGGTTACCTCAGCGATGACCTCAAAGCTGCCGTATATATCGGCGACATTGATCCGGCCACGCTTACATTCCAGATCGCCTCGCCCGACCATGGCACGCGCCCGGCCGACAGCGTAGTGGTCACCGAGCCTTGGGAGCCCAAGAAATTCGCCGCCCGCATCTATTTCTCATCCGTCCGCGAGCCGGGGCAGTACACTCTTTCAGCTCTTGTCGACGGCAAGGTTGCCGAAGTCGCATCAATGTACATCGGCAACGACGCCTACAGCCGCCTGCATATAAACGAACTCCCGCTGGTCTATCTGCGCCAGCAGCGCTGCGGCTTCAATCCCGTTCACAACGAGACGTGCCACACTCACGACGGATACCTTGTGCTCGCCGATGATCTTGACGGCACACATGTCGACGTGACCGGCGGATGGCACGACGCCAGCGACTATCTGCAGTATCTGACAACATCGGCCAATACCGTATACCAGATGCTCTTCGCCTACCGCGAGAATCCCGGTGTATGGGCCGATTCATACGACGCCAAGGGCCTTCCCGGATCCAACGGCATTCCCGACATCCTCGACGAAGCCCGCTGGGGTCTCGAATGGATGATGAAGATGAACCCGCAGGACAGTCTCTACCTCAACCAGATTGCCGACGACCGCGACCACCGCTACGCTGGCGTGCCGTCCGGCGACAATGTCGATTACGGCTGGGGCGCAGGCGCCGACCGTCCGGTCTACCGCTGCAACGGATACCCCTCGGGCCTCAGCAAATACAAGAACGAAAGCTGGGGTCTGGCATCATCGGTCGGAAAGTTCGCATCGTCGTTCGGCCTCGGCAGCGAGATCTTCGCCGAAACGGATCCTGAGTTCGCCGCCGAACTCGCACGCCGCTCGGCAATAGCTTTCGAAGTGGGTGCGGCAAATCCCGGAGCCTGCCAGACCAACTCGACCGTCTCGCCCTACTATTACGAGGAAGACAACTGGGCCGACGACATGGAGCTGGCCGCTATGGCCCGCTGGCGCCAGTCGCGCGACAACCGCTACCTGACCGAGGCCGTCAACTACGGCCGTCTCGAGCCCGTCACTCCCTGGATGGGAGCCGACTCGGCCCGCCACTATCAGTGGTATCCGTTCGTCAACCTCGGACACGCCGAACTGGCTCGCCTCGACGGCCGCGTCGGCAAGGAATTCAAGCGCAACATGCGCAGCGGCCTCGACCGCGTAGCCGACCGTGCCGCCGGCAATGCCTTCAAGGTCGGCATCCCATTCATCTGGTGCTCCAACAACCTCGCCGTAGCCCTTGTCACACAGGCCATGCTCTACCGGGAGATCACCGGCGATGACACATACCGCGAACTGGAGACGGCCGCACGCGACTGGCTCTTCGGCGTCAACCCCTGGGGGCAGACCATGATCATTCTGCCTGAAGGCATGGTCAACTCTTCTCCGCTCGACCCCCACTCCGCCATGAGCAACCTCTCGATTGGCAGCCGCCCCGGCCGCGACTATCTTGTCGGCGGTCTTGTCGACGGCCCGGTCTACGCCAACATATTCAACTCGCTGTGGGGCGTCAATCTGCGCAACGAAGACCGGTTCGAGGACGTGCAGAATGACTATGTAGTCTACCACGACGACTACAGCGACTATTCGACCAACGAACCGACGATGGACGGCACCGCATCGCTGACCTTCATGCTCGGACGACTCGTGGCCGCTGACAAAAAGTAACAGACCAATCATCAATAATTCATAAATTTGCGCCCCGTGGCCAACTTTTGCGGCTTCGGGGCGTAATATTTTAAAAAGAAAGTCAAAGTATTGTTATTGTCAGAAAAACGACTTACCTTTGCATAAACAAAAACTCAATAAATCCACACCTCATAACTAACATGGAAAATCAAAGCCAGCTTCTCAAAGAAGTAACCGAAAAAGCCACGCAATGGCTCTCCGACAGCTATGATCCCGAAACACGGGCTGCCGTACAGGCCATGCTTGACAATGAAGATAAGACTCAGCTGATCGAATCGTTCTACAAGGACCTCGAATTCGGCACCGGTGGTCTGCGCGGCATCATGGGCGCCGGCACAAACCGCATGAATATCTACACCGTGGGCGCTGCGACCCAGGGCCTGGCCAACTACCTTCACGAAGCATTCCCCGACAAGAAGGAAATCCGCGTTGCCGTAGGTCATGACGTACGCAACAACTCACGCAAATTCGCCGAAATCGTCGCCAACGTTTTTTCGGCCAACGGAATCAAGGTATTTCTCTTCGACAACTTCCGTCCCACCCCGGAGCTTTCATTCGCTATCCGCGAACTCGGCTGCCAGAGCGGCGTCAACATCACCGCTTCCCACAACCCCAAAGAGTACAACGGCTATAAGGCATACTGGGAGGACGGCGCACAGATCATCGCTCCTCACGATGTCAACATCATCAACCACGTAAGCCGCATCAAACCCGAGGACATCAAGTTCAACGGCAATCCCGACCTGATCCAGATAATAGGCGACGAAATCGACGCCGCTTTCCTGGCCAATGTCAAGACCCTCTCGCTCGACCCCGAGGTGATCAAGCGCCAGGCCGACCTGAAGATCGTCTACACGCCCATCCACGGCACCGGTGTGAAACTCGTGCCCGAATCGCTCCGCAACTACGGCTTCACCAACATCATCCATGTCCCCGAACAGGATATCCCGTCAGGCGATTTCCCCACCGTCGACTCCCCCAATCCCGAAAATGCATCCGCCATGGCCATGGCCATAGCCAAGGGCAAGGAAGTCACCGCCGATATCATCCTCGCATCCGATCCCGACGCCGACCGCATCGGCTGCGTGATCCGCGACAACAAGGGCGAATATCAGCTCATCAACGGCAACCAGATCGTGATGATCCTGCTCAACTACATCATGCTGCGCAACCGTGAGCTCGGCCGCCTCAACGGCAACGAATATGTCGTGAAGACCATCGTGACCACCGAGACCATCAAGGCCATCGCCGAGAACCAGGGCATAAAGATGTACGACTGCTACACCGGCTTCAAATGGATCGCAAGCGTCATCCGCGAACTCGAAGGCAAGGAAAAGTACCTTGGCGGCGGCGAGGAATCGTACGGCTTCCTGGCCGAGACATTCGCCCGCGACAAGGACTCCGTTTCGGCCATATCGCTGATGTGCGAGGTTTGTGCCTGGGCCAAGGACCGCGGCATCGACTTCAACGAGATGCTTGAGGAAATATACTTGCAGAACGGCTACAGCCACGAAGAAGGCGTATCTGTAGTACGTCCCGGCAAGACCGGAGCCGAAGAGATACAGAAGATGATGACCGGATTCCGCGAAAATCCGCCCAAGGAAATCGGCGGAAGCCCTCTCGTCACCATCAAGGACTATCTGACGCTGAAAGCCACCGACGTAAAGACCGGCGACGTCGCCCTGCTCGACTTCCCCGCCACGTCGAACGTGCTGCAGTACTTCACCGAAGACGGCTCGAAGATATCGATCCGACCCTCGGGTACAGAACCAAAGATCAAATTCTACATCGAAGTTCACGACAAGATGACATCGAAAGCCGATTACGACCGCTGCAATGCCGACGCAGCCGCGAAGATCGCACGCATCAAGAAAGAACTCGGAATCTGAACAACTTCTATGACACCACACACCCGGTGCACCCGGTCCGTATAGACCGGGTGCACCGGATTTCTAACAAATGAGCGAGATACTCTACGAAGACAACCACATAATCATTGTCAACAAACTTCCGGGCGAGATCGTCCAGGGCGACAAGACCGGCGACACTCCACTGGTTGAAACGCTCAAGGCCTTCATCAAGGAACGCGACGCCAAGCCCGGAAATGTATTTCTCGGCGTAGTCCACCGGCTCGACCGGCCGGTAGGAGGTGCCGTCATATTCGCCAAAACATCCAAAGCTCTGTCGCGCCTGAACGAAATGCTCCGCCAAGGCAAGATCCACAAGACTTATTGGGCTCTTACGCGCGGTGTACCCGATCCTCCCGAAGCCGAACTGACACATTACATCACCACGGTCGAGCGCAATAACAAATCCTACGCCTCGGTCAAGCCGTCGCCATCGGCCAAAGAGGCTCGGCTGCGCTACCGCCTGCTTACCTCGGGCGAGCACTACAACCTGCTTGAGATCGAATTACTGACCGGACGCAAGCACCAGATCCGCGTTCAGCTCAGCGCAATCGGATGCCCGATCAAAGGCGATCTGAAGTACGGCGACCGCCGCTCCAACCCCGACGGCAGCATCTCCCTGCTGGCCAGGCATATCAGTTTCGTTCATCCCGTTTCCGGAAAACCTGTCGAAGTTGTGGCTCCCGTGCCCGACCAGCAGCCCTGGACCGATCTGGCCGCATCTATAGACAACTCAGACACATCAACAGCCAATGGATAAAAAAGACCTCCGAATCGTATTTCTCGGCACGCCCGACTTTGCCGTCGAAAGTCTCGACCGTCTTGTGAAAGGCGGCTACAACATAGCAGGCGTAGTGACCATGCCCGACAAAATCGCGGGACGCGGCCACAAGCTGATCCAGTCGCCCGTCAAACAATATGCCGTAGAGCACGGACTCTTCCTCATGCAGCCTGAAAAGCTCAAGAACCCGGCATTCGTGGAGCAGCTTCAGTCGCTTCACGCCGATCTCTTCATCGTGATCGCATTCCGGATGCTGCCGGAAATCGTATGGTCGATGCCGCCGCTCGGCACATTCAACCTGCATGCATCGCTGCTGCCCCGCTACCGCGGCGCCGCTCCCATCAACCGGGCGGTCATGAACGGCGACTCCGTCACAGGGGTCACCACATTCATGCTCAAGCACGAGATCGACACAGGCGACATCCTGCAGCAATGCGCTATCGAGATCGGACCTGACGAAAATGTCGGTTCCGTACACGACCGCCTGATGACGCTGGGTGCCGACCTTACCGTCGAGACTGTCGACAGAATCATCAGCGGCACCCTTACACCGATACCACAGGACAGTCTGGCCAAAGATATTGCCCCGACTGCGGCCCCGAAGATCTTCGCCGAAGACCTCGTCATCGACTGGAACCGCCCGGCGTGCAAGATCCACAATCACGTCCGCGGTCTGTCGCCATATCCGGCCGCCCGCTCGGGAATCTCACTCGACGGCAAGGAACCTGAACAGATAAAAATCCTCAGCGTACGCCCTGCCGAAACGTGCACCACACTTCCTCCGGGTACCGTAATCGTAGACGGGGCGCAGCTCTTCGCGGCCGACGGGTCAGGACATCTGCTGGAGATACTCGAAGTACATCCGGCCGGCAAAAAACGTATGTCGGCTGCCGACTACCTGAGAGGTGCCCGTTTTTCCGAAGCCAGATTCGTATAAAAAAATCGTATTTTAATAATTTTTTTCATTTCATCTTAACATTATTAATCAAGAAAGACGTAACTTTACGTGACTTTTAAAGAACGAGCATCATACGAACTAATTTAACGCTTGATTGTTAAATCTTAAAGGAGCATTTCATGCTGCCCGTCAAAGATTTATCAACAATTAAAACAAATACGATGAGCGATTTAAACGAAAAAGACACCCCGCGCCGCCAACCCGCACGCCGCAATTTGCCGTCGACACGGACCATTCTCGGACTGACCTTCGGCATATTCATGGTTATTATATACGTTGGCATGGGCGTGCTGCTCATGATCAACTTCTTTAACTGGACACCCGCATGGGACTGGGCACGCTGGATCGTAGGTCCTGTACTCGTGATTTACGGCTTCTACAGAGGCTGGCGTCAATACAAGATGTTTACACAAACCGACGACGAGATATGAGATTAGGTACAGTCACTCTGCTCGGCTGCTCCCTGATCCTTGGCCTGTCGGGCTGTCTTAAATACGAAAAAGACGCAAACTCACACACCACCGGCACTACGACGATGGTGTGTGACAACACTTTCGAAAACATCATGAAACAGGAAATCGATGTTTTCGAATACCAGTATCCCGAAGCCCATATACTTGCTCGCTACGGGACTCAGCGCGAGGCACTCGACTCACTGATGTCATTCAAGACCAAGACGATTGTAATTCCCCGCGATCTGACTCAGAAAGAAAAAGATTACATCAAATCGAAAAACCATGTGGTGCGATCATCAAAGATCGCCGTTGATGCCGTGGCACTGATCGTCAATCCGGCCAACCCCGTATATAAACTTACGAAAAAAGAGATCAGTGAGATACTGTCAGGCAACACGCGCAACTGGAATGACATCGAACCGAACGATCTCGGCGAGATTTCAGTCGTGTTCGATGACAAAGCGTCGTCACTCGCCACTTACATGCGCGACTCGCTGCTCAACGGAGGCGGATTCGGCCCCAATGTATATGCACAGGGGTCTGTACCTGCCGTGTTCAAGGCCGTCATGGACAATAAGAATGCCATTGGCGTACTCGGCGTCACATGGATCACATCCGACATGAGTTCCGCCGACCTCACGCCCGAACAGCTCACCGAGCAGGTTCTCAGCAACGACCCCGTAGTCGGCGCCACTCTCAGCGACAGCGTAAAGGTACTGAGCATTTACAACGAAGCCGAAGCCCGCGCCTACAAGCCCTATCAGGAGCATATCTTCAACGGTACGTATCCGCTCTTCCGGCAGATGTACATGATCACCACCGGCACATCCGGCTCTCTTGCAAGCGGCTTCTACGCATTCGTCACCGGCGACATCGGCCAGAAAATCATCATGAAGACAGGCATTCTGCCTGCCCGTGCCACCCGCATCCAGGTGGTTGAACTTCAATAAGTAAATAAATTCAATCAAATATCAGTATGAAATCCAAACTTTTCTTTTCCATGCTCCTGGCCGGCTCACTCATGGCCGGAGCACAAAGTCAAGGCTACAAGGACGGCATTGAATACTACAAAGCCGGACAATACGAAAACGCCAAGACGATCCTCACAAACACACTCGGCCAGGCGGGTCCGGATCAGGCTGTGGCCAATTATTATCTTGGCCAGACCTACCTTGCCCTGAAAGATAAGGATACGGCAAAGAAATACTTCGATGCAGGTATCGCCGCCGATCCCGAATGCGCATACAACTACGTGGGCCTCGGTGCCCTCGCCCTGCTCGAAGGCAATCCCGACGCAGCTGCCGACTACTTCAAGAACGCACAGAAACTCGCCAAGAAGAATCACGAGATCACCGTTGCGATAGCCCGCGCATACTACAACGCCGATCCGGTCAAATACAAGAAAGAAGTCGACAAATACCTCGCCAAGGCCCACAAGGACTCCAAGAACACCGAGCCTTCAATCTATATCCTCGAAGGTGACATGGCTTTCGACAACGGCAATGTAGGCGACGCGGCCACCATGTATGAAATGGCCATCAGCTACGACAACGCCAATCCGGAAGGCTACGTGAAGTATGCCAACAACTACTTCAACGTAAATCCCCAGTTCTCGATCGCTAAACTCGAGGAATTCCTCTCCGTCGCACCTAACTCGGCTCTCGGACAACGCGAACTCGCCGAGAAGTACTATGAGGCCAATTTCTGGAACAAGGCTGCCGAACAGTACGGCCGCTATATTCAGAACCCCAACCACTTCCCCGAAGACAAGGCCCGCTACTCCGTTCTTCTCTATTACGGTGAGAAATATCCCGAAAGCTTGCGCATAGCCAACGAGATCCTCGCTCAGGACCCCTCCAACTTCCTGATGCAGCGCCTCCGCTTCATCAACGAAGTACAGATGGGCGACTATCAGAAGGGTGCTGACGACGCTGCAGCGTTCTTCACCGGCAACCCCAACGGTTACTTCACCCCCAATGACTACACCACTTACGCCGACGCACTCTCCAACCTCGGACAGGATTCACTCGCCGTGATACAGTATGAGATCGCCGGTGAAAAATTCCCCGACAATGCCGGCATCCAGATGGCTCTGAGCACCGCCTACACTAAGACCAAGGACTACGAAAAGGCAGCCCGGGCATTCGACAAATATCTCGAAGCCACTCCCGAACCGAGCCTTACCGACATCTACACCGGATCAGCCCGCTGGCTGAATGTTGCCGCCACAGCCGGCGACAACATGGAGCTACGCGCAGAAGCAGCCAAAAAAGGTCTTGAATATGTCGACCGCGTTATGGCCAAGGCCCAGCCGGATCCCTCTTTCCTTCAGCGTAAGGCACGTCTCATGATCGCCGGCAACGGTTCCAAGCCCAACGCCGACGCCATCGCCACTTACGGCGAGATGGTCAACATGCTCGACGCAGATCCGGCTAACGCCGACGCAACGAATCCCGACAACAAGCTCAACCTGTACAAGGAAGCATATCTGTTCACTGTCCAGTACTACACGAACGTCGAGGAAGATCCCGACAAGGCTCTCGAATTCAGCAACAAGCTCAAGGAAGTTAACGAGAAACTCGGCAACTGATAGATAAACGAACCTTCTGAAAAAAGCCCGGGCAGCCCATCTGACAGCACCCGGGCTTTTTCAGACCTATACACTCACCTGCTCAACCCCTGTACTATGGCATTTCAACCTTTGGCAGAACGCCTTCGCCCGCATACACTCGACGAATACGTCGGACAGCGGCACCTCGTCGGCCCCGGCGGCATCATACGGCGCATGATCGAAAGCGGCAATGTCGCATCCTTTATTCTGTGGGGCCCTCCGGGCGTCGGAAAAACCACACTCGCCCGCATTATCGCCAATACGACGGAATGTTCGTTCCATACACTCTCGGCCGTCAATTCGGGAGTGAAGGATGTTCGCGAAGTCATAGAACAATGTCGGCGCGAGAGCGCAAGCATGTTCTCCAAGGGGCGTCCGATCCTTTTTATCGATGAAATCCACCGCTTCTCGAAAAGCCAGCAGGACAGCTTGCTCGGAGCGGTCGAGGACGGTACCGTAACACTTATAGGCGCCACTACCGAAAACCCGTCTTTCGAAGTCATACGGCCACTTCTGTCGCGGGCACAGGTCTACACTCTGAATCCTCTCGACGAGGGCGATCTCGACCAGCTGCTGAGGCAGGCGCTTGCGGCTGACAACACACTTTCACAACTTGAGGTCCGGGTGGAGGAGACTGACGCTCTGTTCAGATACTCCGGAGGCGATGCTCGCAAGCTACTCAACATCATCGACCTCATCCAGCAGGCTACGCAGCCCGGGCATCCTGTGGTCATCAGCGACCGCATCGTCACAGACAGCCTCCAGAGTAATCCTCAGGCCTACGACAAGGGCGGAGAAATGCATTACGACATCATTTCGGCATTCATCAAGAGCGTCCGGGGAAGCGACCCCGATGCAGCCGTATATTGGCTCGCACGCATGATAGAAGGGGGCGAAGACCCGGAATTTATCGCCCGCCGTCTCGTAATCCTCGCCGCGGAGGACATAGGTCTCGCCAATCCCAACGCACTGCTTCTTGCAAACGCGACTTTTGACGCCATACTCAAGATAGGAATGCCCGAAGGGCGGATACCTCTTGCGGAATGTACAATATACCTCGCTACATGCGCGAAGAGTAATTCAGCCTACATGGCAATCGACAGCGCACTGGCCGAAGTACGTAAATCCGGCAATCAGCCGGTTCCTCTGCATCTGCGTAATGCGCCTACAGGACTTATGAAATCGCTCGACTACGGCAAAAACTACCGGTATGCTCACGATTATCCGGGCCACTTCATAAAGCAACAGTTTATGCCCGACCGCCTGCAGGAACTGAAATTCTGGCATCCGGCCGATAACCCGTCTGAAGCCACGCTCGATGCACGCCAGAAGTCCCGCTGGTCATGACATAAAACGGAACATTCGACACACTGCTTTCAACTCTATACTCTAAACAAGCACACCTCTCCACGCATATCCCCGAGAGATTCCGCCAACTCAATATCTACGATTTCTTCAATCGAACCCAGGATCAGTTCCTGATTAAAAAAGCAATTCGAAATTCACTTTTATTAACATGGTAGTACCGCTTTCATTCCCGATAGCGGTACTACTTTTGTATTATAATCAACAGTTGACGATAGTCCTGAAATGTTTAACAATAACTCAATAAAAGATCTTACAGCCATGAACCAAAACATCGTATTCACTCCACATGTGATCAACACTCTACGCGCACTTCCTGTAAACGAGCGACTGAACATTGCGTCCGCTTTGGCCGGTGAAATCCTACTCGGTACCGAGATAAGCGACCTCGAGCCTATAGAATCTATGATATACTCCATACTTCGCTTCTACATCCGCCAGGACAGCATGCGCCTGGCCCGCAAAGCTGAATAATGGACGCGAAATAACTTCGTGAAGCCCATTCTGTCTATTTTCCATAAAATTTCATCAGCAAATTTCAATTCGTTAAAAAGTTAAATAATAGGATTTAACAATAATTTTTCAGCAAGTTACGCCATCAATTAGCACTTCATATTTGTTATATTTACAAAGAGACCTATAATAGATTGTGAATATTTAAATTTTTGAAGTTTATTAAATCCGAATTTACAATTTTGAATAATCTTTAGTCGTTTACAAATCCTAATCGTTTAATATTATAAATTCGCAGTTGTAAATTTACAAATCGAGCATCATATTCATTACATATGTAAACGAATATTTATGATAATTTCTGATCAAATTAACATTTTTACTATAATATCATTTCGTCCATTTCAGATTTATAAATGCAAAAATTAGCGGTAAACTAATTTTAACATATTGCACACAACCTTATTACTCATAGTATTTAATGAAATAACATATAGTATCGATTTAAATTATCATGCTATGAAGTATTCCACGTCACATCCAAAATACATTTGCAGTATTATTGTCTAATATTCATATTATTAAATATGATACTTTGAACTATCAATACAGATATTTTACATCCGTTAATTTACGAAAGCATTACGGGGTTTACATTTAAAAACACCAGTGTTTACAACTAAAAATTTTAATTTCATAACTATAAATTTGCATATTTGAATTATTGTTTTTACATTTGCATCATCAAATTTTTAGTGATTTTATCTGTTTTTAGTCATGGATATTGTCGAGCGTCTCATCGCTTACCGCGATTTCACCCGCCTTACGAATTCTCAGTTCGCCGACCGTGCCGGTATTCCCCGCCCTACTCTCTCTCAATTTCTCAACGGACGCAACAAGCGGCTCAGCGATGACCTCACGGCCAAGCTTCATGAAGCTTATCCCGAATTAAATATCCTTTGGCTGCTTTTTGGTGAAGGGAATATGACAGTCTGTTCCGAAAAGCCCTCAAATTCGGATGAAATTGGCCATAATTCCAGTAATCATTCACCACAAGATCCTACTATAGAACCTTTTGCAGAAAACCAATTAAGCCAAAACGCCACAAATACTACAGAACAATCTATACGCGACGGCCAGATAGAGCCTAATTTTGACCGAAATGACAGCCGTGTGCTGTTTGACTCGGCGATCTCGCAGCAGATTCCTTTATCCGACTCACCGGTCCCCACACCAGTCATCCCTGCCGATCCGGCCAAGCGCATCCAGTCGATCATGGTTTTCTATAGCGATAACAGCTACGAGATTTTTACGCCGGCTCCTGCCGACAGATCCTGATTTCACCGACTTTCTGCTTCATCCTGTCCTTTTTTCTCTACCGGCCTGCGGCATTTTCGCATAATTTTAGTATTTTTGCCTTTGTTAATATTATTAAGGTGAAAAGACTTTTGTCCGGCGTATATAATTTTTATCGCGACGGCTTCCGCTCCATGACCATCGGACGGAAGTTGTGGCTGCTTATTCTGATCAAACTGGCTATCATCTTCCTGATAATAAAGATGCTGTTCTTTCCCGACAGACTTACGACAGAATACACCGACGATGCGGCCCGAGCACAGGCTGTCCGATCGTCGCTTACCGCCGGAAAGATCTCCGAATGAAAAAAAAGGAACAATTAATAACCATTAAATTTTATCATCATGAATGACATTCTAAGCGTGGTCGACTGGTCAAGGGCACAATTCGCTCTGACGGCCATCTACCACTGGCTGTTTGTCCCGCTGACAATCGGGCTGGCCCTGATCGTCGCCATCATGGAGTCTGTCTATGTCCGGACAGGAGATGCCAGGTGGAAGGGAATCACAAAGTTCTGGATGACCGTCTTCGGCATAAACTTCGCCATCGGCGTGGCCACAGGCATCATCCTCGAATTTGAATTCGGCACCAACTGGTCAAACTACAGCTGGTTTGTCGGAGACATTTTCGGTGCGCCACTGGCCATCGAAGGAATTTTCGCTTTCTTCATGGAAGCCACCTTCGTGGCCGTTATGTTCTTCGGCTGGAACAAAGTCAGCAAAGGCTTCCACCTGGCGTCGACATGGCTGGTCGCCGTCGGTGTCGCTCTGTCGGCTTTGTGGATTCTTGTAGCGAATGCCTGGATGCAGAATCCGGTCGGCATGGAATTCGACCCGGCGCAGATGCGCAACGTCATGGACAACTTCGGCGAAGTCGCATTTAACAGCGTGGCAATGCATAAGTTCTTCCACGCCGTAGCCAGCGGCTGGACCCTTGCCGGTGTGGTTGTGATCGGAATCAGCTGCTGGATGCTTTGGCGCAGGCGCAATGTCGAGGCAATGCGCAAGTCGCTTCAGGTAGGCGCATGGGTCGGACTGGCCGGCATCGTGCTCACCATGTACACCGGCGACGGATCGGCTGTCGACGTGGCACGCGTGCAGCCCATGAAGCTTGCCGCGATGGAAGGTCTCTACGACGGACACGTCGGACAGAGTCTCGTGGGATTCGGCATTGTCAACCCGGATAAGAAACCTGGCGACTCGCTCGAAGCAATCAGATGCGAGATCCCGATTCCCTACGGACTATCAATCCTGGCCAACCATGATCCGAATTCGTTCGTACCCGGCATCAATGACCTCATCAAGGGCATTGCCCTCACTCCCGAAGGCGACACTGTCAACACCGTATCCTATCAACGCCGCATCGAACTCGGACGCAAGGCCCAGCAGGCGCTGCGCGAATACGACATAGCCCGCGCCGCCGGCGACACCGCAGCCATGGCTACCGCCGCGGCATCCGTAAAGGAAAACTTCCGCTACTTCGGCTACGGATACTTCAACTCGCCCGACGAAGCCGTACCGCCCGTGGCACTCACATTCTATGCATTCCGTGTCATGGTATTCATCGGCGGCTATCTGCTGCTTTTCTTCCTGCTCGCAATCTACGCCACCCGCCGACGCACTTCCTGGCTCGAAAAGCCATGGCTTCACTGGCTCGGCATCATCACGATTCCGCTCGTCTACCTCTGCAGCGAAGCCGGATGGGTCGTAGCAGAGGTCGGCCGCCAGCCGTGGATCATTCAGGATCTCATGCCCGTCGGAGTCGCCATCAGCGATGTAACTCCGGCATCCGTGCAGTTCACATTCTGGATGTTCGCTGTTCTGTTCACAGCACTGCTCGTCGCCGAAATCAGCATCATGCTGCGATATATATCCAAGGCATCAAAAGAAAATATCGAAACCAACGCCTAATCCTCCGATCAAGTCATGAATGAATTAGAATTACTTCAGGCCTACTGGTGGCTGTTAATTGCCGTGCTCGGCGCGGCACTGGTCTTCATGCTCTTCGTACAGGGCGGCCAGACAATGCTCTACTGCAATCAATCCGAAGCCCATCGCCAGGTGATGGTCAACTCGCTCGGCCGTAAATGGGAACTCACCTTCACTACCCTGGTTGTGTTCGGCGGCGCGTTCTTCGCATCGTTCCCGCTGTTCTATTCGACCAGCTTCGGAGGCGCCTACTGGCTGTGGCTGGCGATCCTGATCAGCTTCGTCATACAGGCTGTCAGCTACGAATACCGTCGCAAACGCGGCAATATCTACGGCACGCGCGTCTACGATACATTTCTGCTCCTTAACGGTTTTTTCGGGTGCGTCCTGCTCGGCGTAGCCGTGGCGGCATTCTTCTTCGGGGCCGACTTCGAAGTGGTCCGCACCAATATTCTCGACGGCAGTTCGCCCGTGATCTCGCGCTGGACCTCATCACGTGGTCTTGAACTGATGACCGACTGGCGTTGCCTGCTCCTTGGATTCGCCGTGTTCTTCCTGGCACGCACCCAGGCAGCCCTCTACTTCATCAACAACATCAACGCCGATGCTTCGTTCACGGAAAAAATGCGCCGGTCTGTCCTTGTCAACGGCCTGATCTTCGCCGTACTGTTCGTAGCATTCGTAGTGGTGCTGCTCGTGTCGCCCGGCAAGCAGGCCGGAGCCGACGGCACAGTCACTGAGGTCGGTTACCTATACTTCCACAACCTCACCGGCATGTGGTGGTGGGGGCTGACATTCGTCGTCGGAGTAGTGCTCGCACTGGCCGGCATAGGCGTAGGCGCGTTCACCCGATCGCGCGGCGGCATCTGGCTGAGCGGCGCCGGAACAATCCTGGTCGTCATCGCCCTCTTTGCCATCGCCGGCTACAACGGCACGTGCTATCTGGCATCGAACACGTTCCCGCAAAGCTCGCTCACGCTCGCCAACAGTTCATCATCAGTCTACACCCTCCGCACGATGGCCTGGGTCAGCATCGCCGTGCCTTTCGTCGTTGCCTACATCGCCTACGTGTGGTACAAGATGAACCGCGGCGGTATTTCCAGTGCCGAAGTCGAAGCCGATTCTCACAACTATTGATCCGCCTGACATGGCCGATACATATCTTACCATAACCGGACACTCCGAAGCCGTCTTCACCGAAAAGCGCAGCAAGTTTCTTGCATTCGCATGGCCTGTGAAGACGGCTGCGGAAGCAAAGGAGCACGTCGACGCGCTCGCCAGAGAGTACTATGACGCACGCCACGTATGCTGGGCTTACATGCTCGGCCCCGACCGCAAGGATTTTCGGGCCAACGACAACGGCGAACCATCAGGTACTGCCGGAAAACCTATCCTCGGCCAGATCAATTCGTTCGGTCTCACCGACGTAGTCGTGGCCGTGGTCAGGTACTTCGGTGGTATAAAGCTCGGCACCTCGGGGCTTATCGTAGCCTATCGCGAGGCCGCGCGTCTGGCCCTCGAGGAGGCAGATATAATAGAGTGCCATGTCACGGCACGGCTACACTTCACATTCCCATATTCCGCGATCAATGAAGTTATGAAGATCGCACGTGCCGGAGGTGTCACCGTAGTCAGTCAGCAGTTCGACAATTCGTGTCGCATGTCGCTCGATGTCAATCTTGACTGCCTCGATGAATACAATCGGCGCCTCAACGATATCGACGGACTCACATTCGATCCATCATAAATCCAACATAATATAAAATAATTATTAATGAAATTAGCTAACATTTTGACAATGACCGCTTCTGCCATGCTGCTGTCGGCTTCGGCCGCTTCGGCCGCCGATGGCGCGGATCAGATCATCGAACGTCCCGACTACAAGTCGCAGACCGGCATCTTCGACATCGACGCACTCGAAGCCCTCGGACGTGTATCGGGACCGCAGGTATCACCCGACGGAAAACTCGTGCTCTACTCGGTATCATACGAAAGCGTGCCGCAAAACAAGTCGAACGCCGAACTATGGCTTATGAACATTGACGGCTCCGGACAACGCCGCATCACCGAAACGCCCAAAAGCGAGGGCGGTGCTACCTGGATTGAAAACGGCAACCGCATCGCATTCATATATGAAGGCGAGGAACAGACTCCTCAGGTATGGGTGATGAATCCCGACGGTACGGAACGGCGCCAGGTATCGCACCTCGAAGGTGGCGTCGCCGGCTTCCTTTTCTCGCCCGACGGATCCAAAATCGTCATGATCGGCAACGTAAAGTACAACCGTACTGCCGCTGACCTTTATCCGGACCTTCCGCTGGCCACCGGACGCGTCATCGACGACCTTATGTACAAACACTGGGACGAATGGGTCACAGAGATTCCCCACCCCTTTGTCGGATCGTTCGACGGATCGGCTGTCACGGACGTGAAGGACATCATGGCCGACGAGCCCTACGAATCGCCCATGAAACCTTTCGGAGGCATCGAATCCTTCGCCTGGACTCCCGACGGATCGGGACTTGTATACACTTCGCGCAAGAAGACCGGTCTTGAATACGCCGTCTCGACAAACTCCGACCTCTACCTATACACCTTCGCCGACGGTTCGACACGCAACCTCACCGAAGGTATGATGGGTTACGACACATGCCCCGCATTCTCGCCCGACGGCCGCTACATGGCCTGGCTAAGCATGGAGCGCGACGGCTACGAAGCCGATAAAAACCGCCTTTTCATCATGGATATGACCACCGGCGAGAAACGAGATCTCACTGTCGACTGGGACTACACAATAGAGGAATTCGCCTGGAATCCTTCAGGCAAGACGATCTGGTTCATTGCCTACCACCAGGGCGTGGCTCCCGTGTTCGAAATCGACGTCAAGACATGTCAGGTGACTGCCGTAGCCGAACAGCTCGCCGACTTCACCTCGCTCGCTCCCGTAGACCAGTCACGACTGATCACCATGAACCACTCCATGATGCGTCCCAACGAGATCTTCCTCGTCACCAAGCCTAAGAAAAAAGGCGCTGCCGACATCCGTCAGCTCTCCGATGTCAACGGACCCATCTTCAGTCAGCTCACAATGCCTGTCGTCGAAAAGCATTGGGTTCCCACCACCGACGGAAAGCAGATGCTTACCTGGGTTGTACTTCCCCCGGACTTCGACGCCACCAAGCAGTATCCCTCTATCTTCTACTGCCAGGGAGGCCCGCAGTCATCCGTAAGCCAGATGTGGAGCTACCGCTGGAACTTTGCCCTTATGGCATCCAACGGCTATGTAGTCATCCTGCCCAACCGCCGCGGCGTACCCGGTTTCGGCACTGAATGGGAGGAACAGATCTCGAAGGACTATCCCGGCCAGAACATGCGCGACTATTTCAGCGCAGCCGATTACATGCTTGCCAAACCCTATATCGATCCCAAGCGCATGGGCGCCACCGGAGCCAGCTACGGCGGCTTCTCCATCTACTGGCTTGCCGGCAATCATCAGGGCCGATTCGCAGCCTTGCTCGCACATGCCGGTATATTCAACACCGAGGCCCAGTACCTCGAGACCGAAGAAATGTGGTTCGCCAACTGGGATATGGGCGGCGCTTTCTGGGACAAGGACAATGCCGCGGCACAGCGTACATTCGCGTCATCACCGCACCGCTTCGTCGACAAATGGGACACACCCATCATGATCAGCCACGGTGAGCTCGACTACCGCATCCTCGCATCACAGGGCATGGCCGCATTCAATGCAGCCCGTATGCGCGGCGTTCCCGCCGAAATGGTGATCTACCCCGACGAGAACCACTGGATCCTCAAGCCTCAGAACGCCGTTCTATGGCAGCGTCTGTTCTTCCGCTGGTTCGACAAATGGCTCAAGAACTGACACAGCACACCGTTTAATAATCATACGGGAAACGCCTGATTTCTATCAAAAGGGATCAGGCGTTTCTGTCTTATACATTTTATTTTCACTATCATTACCGCCAACAACAAAGCGCGGGTACCCGTGAGAGCGCCCGCGCTTGCTATATGCATGTCTCTTCTTAGGCCTTATGGCTGCTTTCGATACTTTCAAGAGTAGATGCGTCATCGCGCTTCTCTCCGGCCGATATATCCTGGCCATTGATCACATACTCCTGATAGTATGCCAGGCACAGCGTCGTGAGCGGCAGGGCTATGATCATGCCTATGAGGCCCAGCAACGTACCCCACACCGACAACGAAAGCAGAATGATGGCCGGATTGAGGCCCATGGCCTTGCCCATGATCTTGGGTGTGAGCACATAGTCGCACACACACTGACTCACGACGTATACCAGCAGACAGCGGCCAAGCTCGGGCCAGAAAGGATCGCCGCCACCTACCGAGGCTATATAGCAGACAATCGCCACAGGTATCAGCGTCACATACTGGAAGTAAGGTATCAGGTACAGTATTCCGACCAGAATACCAAGAATTATGGCCATCGGAATTCCCACGATCGAAAAACCGATACAATACAAAATGGCCGCACACAGTGCTATAAGAGCCTGTCCGCGGAAATAGCGGTTCATGCTGAACTTTATGTCATCTCCGACTTTATATGCCACCGGACGGTATTTAGGCGGTACGAGCATACGGAAGCCCTTCATAAGATTCTTATAATCGAGCAGCACGAAGATCACATATATGAATGTCAGAAGCCATTCAAGCGTATGCAGCAGGAAATCAAGGGTCTGTGCAATCAGCGACGATCCCTTGTCGACGATGCTCTGTAGATGGCCTTCTGCAAAAAGCTGCGACAGGCTGTCGTAATTGATATACCGCATCACGAAATCATGCAGACTTTTCGGAATAAAAGGCACCGTAACCGTCTGCCCTACATTGCGCTTCATCATGTCCATAAGCTGATCGAACTCGTCAATAACCATAGGCACGAAGAAATATCCCAGAATCGACAGAATCAGCGTCACTTCGAAAAGCGTCAGGAAGATAGCTATCGCGCGGCCCTTCAGACGCAGCAATGTGCGCGTGTACTCCACAAGCGGTTCAAGAATGTAGGCTATCAGACAGGCAAGACAGAAGGGCAGCAGCACATTCTTCAGAGTGTTGATAAGCCATATCGCGCCGATCACAAGCAGGCAGCCGATAATCATGCGCACCACGCGATCAAAGGTATATGGTCGTGAATGATTCATAATTTATATTTACGGCTTAATTCATTCAACAGTTTCTGAGCCTTGGCGTCAGTCTCAGCTTCCGTCGCTCCGGCAAAACTCGATTTGGCCGGAATCACCACCCTCGTTCCGGGCGAGATCTGATTCGGATTATTCAGCTGGGGATTAGCGTTGTATATGAAAATCCAATAACTCTTCTTACCATAATGGTCACGTGCCATCGTGGTAAGGTAACGCGACTTCGTCACCGTGTCATACACAGGTTCCGTCGGCGCAGTCACTTCCGACGCAGCAGAAGAAGATGATGGTGTGGCCGAAGGTTCGGAGACAGGTCCGGCCGTGGCAGTAGCGGGATCCGTCGGCGGTTGTACCGTTTCCTGTTGTTCCTCCACGGGTTCGGCAACGGGAACTATCGGCTCGAATTCGCCTATATCGATGGTCGTGGTATCGGTCGACGCCATACCACCGTCGGTATGATACTGACCGAGATGCTTTCCGGCAAAGTATCCGCCTACGACACCGATAATAAGACCGCAAAGCGCACCCAGCACAAGCCAGAGTTTATGACTTGTGGATGATCCGCCATTCCCTTCATCATCGCTATAACGATGCGAATAATACTCACGGACAGGATGCGGTTCGGGTTCGGGTTCAGGTTCAGGTTCGTATTCGGGTGCAGGCATAGGAGCATGTTGTGACTCAGACTCAGACTCAGACTCAGACTCAGGCTCAGACTCGGACTCAGACTCGGACTCGGGCTCGGGCACGGACGCAGGCTCATACGCGGGTTCGGACTCTGGCTCCGGAGCGGGCTTTGGAGCGGAAACGTATTCGGGTTCTGCCTCATGTTCTGCCTCATGTTTTGCCTCAGATTCAAGCATTGGAACGGCCTCGACAGCCCGCTCCTGCTCGTCCGCAGGCTCCGGTTCGGAATCGGAGATGGGAGAGCGCTCCGGCAGGATTGTAGAAACCGTTGTTTCGTCAGATATCTCCTCTGTCGTGTCGGCCTGTCCGAGAATCGACTCTGTGACTCCATCGTTAAGTTCCACTGCCTCAAAAGCCGCAAAAGGTTCATTGGCGATTGCCGCAAGTTCAGGGTCGGCAAGAAATTTCACAGGCGACGCACTGTCATCGTACGGCACAAATTCTCCTATACCTCTGATGATCACTTTTTCGCCGGCCGAAAGACCCTCTTCGATCTGCGCGAACATCTGATGCAGAAAACGCCGCACAACGGCCTGATCGCTCCCGGTACGGGCGGCGATCATGGATATCAGTCTGGGCAGGTTTATTGTTTCATTCATGGCTGTTCAGTTTTTTACGCAGCATTGCCGCGGCATGGAATTCTACCGTGATCTGCGGTGGCAGAAGTACCCGCCGCCCGCTGGCACGGTCGACCGTTATCTCTTCATCAGCCTTTACGGGCTCGAAACTGCCGAACGACGGCACGGCAACCGTTGTCATCGTACGCGCTGATTCCTGCAGAATATCTGCCAGTGCGTCGATCAGTTCCCCGACACGCTTCGGAGTCATATCAAGACTCTTGGCCAGCTTTGCATTGAATATTTTTGAATCCATTACACTCTGATTTGAGGTGTTTTAACTATAATAATATCTTTAAAACGCGACGAATACAGCTTCGAACGGCGCTCGCCTCTTACAAGACATTCGGCCGGTTCGTAGGATGCTATATGCACCGTATCGCGCGCTATCGAATTCGCATTTATACCATCGAGCACGTCCATCAGCCTATGCCGCCGCGCGCGCTCCTCCTCCGTACTGAAGAGCGACTTGCGGATCGCCTGCTCATCAACAAGCTCACTGATCACAATACCGGCCTTTTTGTACGAATAGCCCCTGCGGTAGATCGACCGCAGGCACTCTACGGCCGTCGACGTAATGGCCATCGTGTCGTTGGCTGCCTCGGCAAGTCTCCGACATGCCGAATTGCAGTACTGTTCCATATCATCCCGGAACGCATTCGTATGTATGAACACCGACAGCGAGACAGCCGCCAGATGCCGCTCCCGTAGCTTGCGTGAAACGATCGTGGCAAAAAGTGCCACAGCCTTCCGCAAATCGTCAAATTCCGTAAGCATCGTACCGAACGAGCGCGAGCAGCACATCTGTTTCTGCGGCGGATCGATCATCTCTGTGTCGATACACGACTGCCCGTTGAGTTCACGCCACGTCCGCTGCAGAGCCACATTAAATGTCCGGAGCACATCTTCGGCCGGCATATCGGCCAGGTCAAGCGCCGTGTCTATGCCCATCTGCATCATGCGCCGCGATATTCGGCGCCCTACACCCCACACATCTCCAACAGGAAGCAGCGACAGTGCCTTGCGCCGGGCTTCATCCGTACCAATCATGCAGACGGACCGATAGCCGGGATATTTTTTCGCATAGCGGGCGGCGACCTTGGCAAGCGTCTTGGTGGAAGCGACTCCGATTGAGACCGGTATACCCGTGTCACGACGCACCCTGCGCACTATGTGACGACCGAATTCAGGAAGTTCAGTCGGATCCCATCCGTCCAGATGCAGAAAGGCCTCGTCAATAGAATAGATCTCAATTTCAGGCACCAGCGACGATAAGGTCGCCATCACACGGTTCGACATGTCGCCGTAAAGCCTGTGGTTGCCCGACAGGACCTCCACTCCATGGCGGTCGCACAGCGTCTGAATCCTGAAATACGGATCGCCGCGTTTCAGCCCCAGAGCCTTGGCCTCGTTGCTCAGAGCCACGGCGCATCCATCGTTGTTCGACAGAACCACCACAGGCCTGCGGCGCAAGGCCGGCGCAAACACACGTTCGCACGACACGAAGAAATTATTGCAGTCGACCAGTCCGTACACGTCCTTTTATCAGCGTTTTGCCCGCGGATGCCGGCGATGTTGCTTTATCGTGTATGTCACCACACCCCACACCTCGAACTGTGATTCCGGTGTGACCAATATAGGATCGAACGACTCGTTCGACGGAATCAGGCGCACCTCTCCGTCGCCGAGCGATATGCGCTTCAGCGTGAAATCGCCGTCGAGACAGCACACAGCCAGATCGCCGTCCGACGGTTCTATCGAGCGGTCTATCACAAGTATGTCGCCCGGCTCTATGCCGTCGCCTATCATCGATTCGCCCGACACACGGCCATAAAACGTGGCCGCAGGATGTCGGATCAACTCACGGTTGAGGTCTATCGACTCGTTGATATAGTCCTGGGCAGGCGAGGGAAAACCTGCCTGTATGCCCTGGTCGGCATAAGGCAGAGCCAGATGGCTCGACAAGTCGGGAGTATATATCTCAAGTTCAGTTTCCGCCTTTGTCATTGTCGGAGAGAGGATGTGATTCAGTCAAACAATTCTTCCTTTATAGCGTATCTCGGGCGGCGCTTCACCTCTAAGTATATTTTTCCGATATACTCGCCGAGTATGCCGATCGACATGAGTATCAGCGATCCGAGAAACCATACCGACAGAATCAGCGACGTCCAGCCACTCACGGCCGAGCCTGTGAAATACGACACCAGCACCCATACGGCCACCACTATGTCGATCAGCATCAGCAACAGACCGACAAGGAAGATTAAAGTCATCGGCTTGGCCGTGAACGAGGTCACGCCGTCGACAGCCAACGACAACATCTTGCTGAGCGGATACTTGCTCTCGCCTATCTCTCGGGCCGGTCGCGGATACTCCACGACAGCCGTCTTCAGTCCCAGTTGCGGCACTATGCCGCGCAGGTACATGGATCTCTCGCCGTATTCAGCCAGCAGATGCAAGGCCCGGTTGCTCATCAGACGGTAATCGGCATGATTCGGGATGGTCTCTACGCCCATTTTCTGCATAAGCTTGTAGAACATCCCCGCCGTGCCGCGTTTGAACACCGTGTCCTTGTCGCGGTTAGACCGCACACCGAACACAATCTCGCAACCTTTATTGTATTCCGAGATCATCTTCTCGATCGCCGACGGATCGTCCTGCAGATCGGCGTCCATCGTCACACATGCGTCGCAACGGTCCATCACCGATTCAAGCCCGGCGATCAGTGCGGCCTGCTGTCCGCGGTTGTGGGCCAGCGAAATGCCTTTCACACGCGGATCCATGGCATGAGTCTCGCTCACGATCCGCCACGTGTCGTCCCTGCTGCCGTCATCTACAAGGAAGATGTATGAATCATCAGAGATCAGTCCGCG
>OLSQ01000206.1_pt1 | contig 60227 bp, 58 predicted proteins | sample 1672561 | NCBI WGS metagenome assembly OLSQ01 (sample SAMEA3136699, study PRJEB25190) | human gut metagenome | biome: human gut; feature: human-associated habitat; material: faeces | place: Austria | collected 2013
AAACCAAAGTCATTCCCTTTAGACTAACCTTGCTAAAATATGAATACATCCAAACAATAAACAAACCAGCCATTGGTAAAAAAGGTATCAAATATTTGTAATTAGCTGTTCTAAAATCTGAAATGGCAAGTAATCCTCTGCCAAAAATTGTGTCCACTATTCCGACAATAATACCAATAATCACTGCCATTGCTATGTACTTAATGCCAAGCGTAATTTTATCGATGTTTCTCATTTTTTTCTCCTATTTTCATATCGTCAGAGAGAAAACGCCTCCAAACACGTTGATTTTCTTATTTTGCTCCGCCGCCTATTGTAAAACAAAAATCAAAACTCGCCTACGGCTCAAACAGTAGGTTTTGCGCCTTACACTATGCTCGCAAAATTTCGAAAATCTGCCTATCGTTTGCAAACCCGTTTTCGCTTATAAAATACAAAATTAATAATGTATCACACCTAAAAGATTGTTAAGTAATGATTTAGTTTGATATAGCATTATTCGTATTTTCTTTATTTGCTAAATACAGTATTATATCTTTTCTTGTGATAATACCAATAAATACATTGTTGTCATCCACCACAGGCACGAAGTTCTGGTTAGTGGCTTTTTCAAAAAGTTCTTCCATTGAAACCTGTATGTTGACAGCGTTGTTATCTCTTTTTCGTTCAATGTCCATAATAGGAATATCTTCCAACTGGTAGATGTCAGGAAAATCGTGGTCCTTAAGGTACCAAAGCAAGTCCCCTTCAGTAATTGTTCCTATGTATTTTCCTTCTTTATCTAAAAGAGGAATGGCGGAATATCCGGACAAACTGTCAGCTGACAGTAGTGCTAAAGGTGACAGATCCGTCTACCGCATCAGAGTTGAGCAAGCAGCTTGGAAATTATACGGTACAGATGAACGCAGCATCCGCAAATGTGAATGATGGTCGAACCGGCAGCTATTCTGCTGGAACCTCATCGTCATTAGGAGGACGCCCATTGATGTTTCCCGATGAAATATCAGCCATTGAAAAACCAGATGCACTGATTTTGTATGGTGGAAAGAAATTTATCGCGAATCTGCCGGATATATCGGAATACTATGCGAATGTAGAATTTGGTATGGGGAATAAAAAACATAATAAGAAATTGTATTTGAAGAGGATAGAAGACAGACCGGCACATGAGATCAATGCACCGAAGTTGTGGAGCATATGGGAAAAATATAAGACAGGTAAACAACAGACAGCAGAGACACTGGAAGAGGAAAAGGTGTCATTTCTGACATAAAAATGAAAGAGAGGAAACGTAACATGAAAAGTAAGAAAAACAGTAAGAGAGAAAACAGATGGTTAAAATGCAGGCAGCAGATCCGGCGGACAGGCATATTGTTAATGGGAATGCTGCTTGTTAGTACATCTGCTTACGCGTCCGAGCCGACTATTGTAACAGGGACGAGAACATTGCTTGCGTGGGCTGCAGGTATATGCACGAGTTTTGTGTCGGCCTTTACCATATATAAGGGATCAGTGGCAATTTATAAGTATATGAATGCGCAGCCGGAAGAAAAACCTAAATATAAGAAAGAGGCAACAGAGATTTTAATTGCTGCTGTGGTAATTGCTACTCTTGGCAGTACCATAACATTTATTCTTGCAAAATATGGAGCATAAGATATGTCATCAATGGTAATGAATTGGCTTACAGAAAATTTCTGTGCAGTTCTTGCAGATGTTATAGGTGGTTTCCTGGATGTATTTGGAGATGTGGTAAATAACATCTTTTATTGGATCATCCAGGTAGCAACAGAGAATGTTTATGTGATAAATGCTGAACGGTTTACCGTTTCGCTTGCTACAACGCTTATTAGCGTATGTGTAGTAAAAAATATCATTGCCGGATATTTTCTGGAAACGGATTATGATGCAGAAGAGGATCCATTTAATCTGCTAGTACGCATTGCGCAGACAGAGGCATTTATTCTAAATGGAAACTGGATATTCAACTTTTTGTTGAATTTTTCAAAAGATTTTACAACCGATCTTGTTGGGAGTGCAAATGCGGCAGGATATAGTGATACAACAACCGGATTGCTGGGGATGGATAGTGCGGCAGCAGGAAGAAGTTATAGTGCTTATATGCTGTTAGTCGGGTTTATTACGATTGGAACGGTTATTTTTTCGGTGGTTGCAGGGATGCGTGGCGCAGAGCTTGTAGCCTTGATGCTGTTTTTTCCGTTTTTTTGCCTGGATATGCTGACAAATAGCAGGGAACGGTGGAACAACTTCAAAATGGCATATATGTTTGCAACGATTACTTATAGCTTCCAGATCCTGTTTTTTACAATCGCAATGAAAAGTTATGCTACTGCAGCGACGGGATCTTCGGGAGAGACATCTCTTTATTGGATTGGAACAATTGTCTTTTTGATAATGGCAATCAGGGGACCAAAAACCATAGAAAAGTATTTGTATACCTCTGGTGTCAGCAATGCAGCACACAGTGGAATACGGATGCTTGTGCAGACAGCCGCAATGAAAGGAATGGTGGCATAATGGGAGGTTATCAATCTGTTTACGATATTTACAGTATCAGCATGTGGCTGATCGGATTGGTTGCAGCTTTTTTGGTGGTGCGGACGGGAAGAGATATCTATGCAGCAATGTCGGATGAAGATCTTGGACTAAAGGGTGCGATAAAAAAGGTGAAAAAGAGAATAGCAGCAGCCGTGGTCGCGGTAACGATTGAGGGGCTGGTTACATTTTTTCGGCAATTTTATCAGTAAGGAGATCGTATGGAGAAAAATGAGAAAGAACTTGTGATACCGGAAAACTGTTTGCCGGTAGAGTATCTGATTATGGGCTTTACCATGTATGACATATTGGCAATCGGGATATGTGTTGTGATTGGGTCTGTGGTGGCGTTATCGGTATATCATCGCACGCATAATTCGATGATTGCCGTTGCAGTCATTTTTGCTGTAGCCATTGTGGCTATAACGTTATGGCGCCGTGATCGGTTCACGGAAAATATATTTAATAAAATATGGATTGCGATACTTTATCAAAAGACACAGAAAAATTATCTATATGAATATGTAGATACCTGGGATAGGGAGATTACATATGATGTCAGATATAACACAAGAAAATAAGATGTCCGTAAGGGACTTTGTGGATGCAGCAGATGTAAAAGGAAATTTTTTGTACCGCAAAGACGGTGTGATTCTAGCGTACTTGCGCATTTATTTTTTTAACATAGAACTTATGAATCAGGCAGAAAGAAGGGCATTGAGCAATAATCTGGCTGCACAGTTTAAGGCAGATCGAAAGGATTTTGTCTATACTACACTTCCACGGGAAGTTGATATGGACAAATACAGGCAGAGTCTTAAAGAACGGCATGGATCAGAAATAGACCTCGGTCGGCGGCATCTGCTTACGATAATGATGAATCAGAGCCAGCGCCTGATATCTGCAGGGGAGAATTATGAGCATCAGCATTATATTAAAATCTGGGCACATAGTACAGCTGCAGGGAGAAAGAAAGTAGAAGAAAGATTGGCGGAACGAATATCGCAATTTGAGGCGATCTATAAATCTGTTGGAATTAAGTGTGAAATTATGGGAGAACAGGATATTGTAAAACTTTGTAATTTATATGGAAACAGTCTGCACGCGTCAATGGAACCGATGGATGAAACGACACGTTTCTCATCTATCATGCAGCTTTAACTTTAAAAGGAAAAGATAAAAGATGATAGGAAAGAAAAAAGAGAAAAACCAGGAAAACCAGGAAAAACAAGAAAAACAGGAAAATGTCGTTGAAGTCAATGACAATATTTTAAACATTATATCACCGGCAGGAATCGATTTTGACAAGATGCAGACGTCATTGGGGGAAAACGTAGGGAAAATATATGTTATATCCAGATATCCGGATCGCAATGATTATGGATGGTTGGCGAAGCTTTGTAACCTGGAGGGAACGAGTACGACGGTAGAGTTTCATTACACCGATCCGGATCGGTTGATATCTATTTATGATAAGCGGATTGGTGAACTGAAAGGGAATGAAGGGACACTTAAGAATGAAAGTGATATTGCAAGGAATAAGAAGGCACAGGAAGATTTGAAAAAACTTGTGCATCGTCTGGCGGTGGAAGAGGAACCGGTTGGATATGTGACCATTATATTACATGTACAAGCAGGGACACAAAAACAGCTGGAAGACCGTATTAAAAGGGTGTCAAGTAAGATCGCAGTACAAGGCTGCAGCATCAGGCTTTTAAAGAGCAGACAGCAGCTTGGATTAAAGGCAATAGCACCTTATGGTATTCCGGTTGAGGAGGTATCACGGATCGGAATGCGCAATATGCCGATATCATCGTTTCTGGGCGGCTTTCCGATGGCGAATCCGGGACTGAATGATCCGGATGGATATTATCTTGGCAAGACAACAAACAACCGGCTTGTAATACTAAATATGTGGCTTCGAGGGAAAGATCGGATTAACTCTAACTGGGCGATATTCGGACCGCCTGGTATGGGAAAATCTACTACACTAAAAGATCTGCTTTTGCTTGAGTATGCTTTTTTTAGAACAAAAATTATCATATTTGATCCGGAAGTGGAGTATGTGGGGGTAGCTACACACCCGGATATCAAGGGTGATGTGATTGACTGTGGAGGAGGAGAGAAAGGAAGAATCAATCCGCTGCAGGCGCGAAAAACGGCTGTTGTCCGCCCGGAGGAACTGGAGGCAGGGGAAAACATGGAGGACTATCTTGCGTTTGATACCGGAACGGAAAACACAGAATCGGATCTTGCTCTGTATCTCCAGCAGCTGAAGGTTTTTTTTCGGTTGTATTTTGGTAAGGAAAATTTTTCAGTCGGAATTAGTGCATTGCTGGAGCAGTGTCTGATCGAGCTGTATCAAAAGTTTGGGATTACATGGGAGACGGATGTTAGTACGGTTCCTAATGACAAATGGCCGTTGCCAAAGGATCTGAGAGACTATGTGATTGCACGGCGAAAAAAAGATGAAGCTGGTGATTTGTCGAATTATCGCAAAGATAATTACGAGAAACTTGAGGATATGCTTTTTAGTATGGCAGAAGGAGCGGACAGTAAGCTGTGGAACGGATATACGACTTTGGAGGCAAAAGCAGATTTTGTGGATCTGCTTATATCATCGTTACTGGATGCCGCAGAAAACACCAAGCGGGCACAGTTTTACAACATTTTGTCGTGGGCGTGGACAGAACTGAGTAAAGATCGCAGTCAAAAAGTAATTTTCGCGGTAGATGAAGGGTATACAGTTATTGATCCGGAGTATCCGGATATCATGAAATACCTCAGAAATTACAGCAAGCGGTTAAGAAAATATGAAGGGGCACTATGGTTTATCACACATTCAGTGGTTGATCTGCTCGATCCGGCGGTAAAAAGATATGGACAGGCAATCATTGATAATGCTTGTTACAAATTTGTAATGGGGTGTGATGGAAAGAATCTGGAAGAGGCAGCAAAGACATTTAATTTGTCGGAACAGGAAGTAAACATGCTGCAGGAGAAGAACCGCAGCCAGGGAATTTTTTTCGCAGGAAATACCAGATTACGTTTGCGAGTGGATGTTTCGGATGAGTTCCTTTCGATGATGGGAAAAGCCGGAGGGCGATAAAATGGAAGCTGTGACAATGATCAAGGCGGCGGCGCTTGCGGCACAAAACAAGAATAACATTGGTAAGATTTTGACAATATTGTTAGGAATTTTGCTGGCACCACTCATTTTAATCTTGATGGTATACGTGCAGGTAATGAGCGCATTTTCGCCGGATGGCCTTTTGCAATCGCCGGATGCTTTTGATGGTGCAAATTCAGCAGTTTATCAATCTATACATGCAGTGACAGATCCGTTTTATGAAGAAATAGATACACAGCTTGATGCAGCAGAAAGTGATATTCAGAGGTATAGCACGTATGTTTATGACATTATAGACGATCAGGGAAGAACACAGACCGTAAGAGATGAGCCGGGCATAACGAAAAAAAGGCATTATATATCTGAAAGTGTTATCATTGCCTATTTATTGCAGACGGATGGTGCAATAGATACAGCAACAGGATATATCAATGAGGAAGTCACAAAGAATTTTTTACATAGTATCTGTACGGTAACATCATCAAATGTGGGAGACAATAACTGGATTGTAGAGAATAAGATTCTTACGATTAATCAGATTGCAGAATTATATTTTCCGACAGAAACGGAGCAGACAAGATATAAATTTGCCTGCAACGCTTATAGTGAATATTTTGATGTCTCGGAAAGTGAAGTGGATGGAGCAGATGGGATCGACCGTGTGTTTGATGCCAATCTGGCAGCCGTGCCATTGTATTTGCAATATGATCCCACATGGGGAGGGATATCCTACGGCAATGGAACCATCCGGAAAAATGGCTGTTGTCCGACGTGCCTGGCAATGGTTTTTTCGTACATGCGGGGGGAAACCATTTATCCATCGGACATCGTTGCATGGGCTGGAAACCGTTATTATGTAAATGGATCAGGAACATCCTGGAACATTTTTGAACCGGCAGCTGCACAATGGGGTGTAACCTGCAGGGGAATCGGAAAGGATGGAGAGCTGATGCAGGAAGCGTTGTCTCAGGGGAAGCTGGTCGTGGCAAGTATGGGACCGGGAACATTTACGCGTGGAGGACATTTTATAGTGCTTACCGGTATTACTGATGATGGAAAAATTAAGGTAAACGATCCGAATGATAACAGCAGTAAACAGCATATCAATCAAGCGTTTGCGGTCAGCCTCATTTTGAGAGAATCAAAAGCAATGTGGGTTTTTGAATAGGGAGTGAGCATGAACAGAAACAGTAAAAAAATGTTAAAACTTGCAGTGTCGATCGGAATGATTGTATTGGGCGTGTATATGACATTTTTTCGGGATGTCGGCACGAACACGGTAAGAAATACAGACCTGCAGACAGAACAACAAGCAGAACAGCAAGCAGAACAGCAAATGGAGGAACAGGCGATGATAAGAGACACGCATGATTATTCCATGACGACAGAGCTTCCGGATGAGGAAAACCTATCCGAGAGCGATACGTTTAATGGGGAGAAAAAAGATGTCTATGTATATTTTGAAAATACTGCAGAACTGGATGCAGGGAACCTTCCACTGCAGGCACAGGCAGAACTGGCAGTAAATATACAGACATACCTGGAACGCAGTGGCTATGGAGATGTTACAGAATTATATATCAATAACTACACGGAAGACGGACAGAACATAACCATACAGTGTAACATGGACGGCTATGCAGATGAATTGTTAATTGAATACGATGGGGAAGAGAAGCACCTGTCCTATTGTATTGTGAAGAATTGAAACAGACAGAAAGGATAGAATGCTATGACGATCTATTTTACCGGGAGTACATTTAATCAGGTAATACATGATACGATTGAGTCGATGGATGAGATGATTGTTGATCCGCACGTGGAGGATCATCAGGATTTTTATAAATATATCAAACAGAATATAGCATCATTGCAGGGGATGGATCAACTCGTGATTGATTGCACCGCAGGGCTGAACACTGACGAGGAATTGCTCGCGGCGTTTGAAATGATCCGGACAATGTATGATGGCATCCGCATTATTATTTTTGCACCGGACTATAAGCCAGGTTCTCCGTTCCTTAAGAAATGCTTTGAGATGGGTATCTTGAATATCATTACGACGGATGATTATAAGATTTTGCAGGATGAACTTGTGTACTGCATAAAAAAAGGTATGTCATACCGGGATGCAGCAAAGTACAAGGACAGTGTGCCGGAAAAGATTAGCGTGAAACATACGCGAAAAACGGTAATGAAACGCATGATCGGGATAGCAGGGACTTGCGAAAATATCGGTGTAACACATAATGCCATTGTCCTGGCAAACTTTTTCAGACAAAAGGGATATATGGTGGCATTGGTTGAAAAAAACAATTCTGGAGCATTTGAAACGATATGCAGCGCTTTTGATGAGAAAACATATGAGGATGGTTATTATACGTTAAATGGTATCGATTACTATACGGACGCCAATGATGAAAAAATCCAGATGGTACAGGAACATCCTTATAACGTGATATTGATGGATTTTGGCTGCCTGACAGAAGAAAATAAGGACGCATTTGAGCGATGTGAGGATCGGCTGCTGATTGCAGGAGCACGTCCGTGGGAAATGGAGGATACAAACAGAATATTTCCCCTGGCATCCAGAGATGTCCTGGCAAAATATGTGTTTTGCTTTAATTTCGTGCCAACATCGGAGCAGGAAGCGATACGCGATGGAATGGGAACCCTTGATAATGTACATTTTTTGACATACACAGAGCGACCGTTTGAGCAGGCAGACTTCTCTGATGCAGCGCATATTTTTGCAGAAATTCTTCCGGAAGAAGCGGAAGTCAATGAAAAAGCTGGAATATTAAAAAAATTGCTGCACAAAAAGCAGGAAGGTGAAGGAAACCGGGTTCCCTTCAAGATGTAATTGCGAGGACAGAAATGAAGAAAAAAACAGAACAACCGTTAATTTTATACAAAAAATATTTGCATGATAATCAGTTTGCCAAGGAACAACCGGATGAAATTGTACCTGTCAGGCGACATCGAAGTCTGTATCAGGTAGTCGCCAATTTAACATTGTCTGTGATTGTGACAATTTTGATCGTGCTGGCGGTTGTTGGGGCGATTACACTTGCTACTCCGGTTATGCGGGAGCAGTTTAAAGATACGGTCAGGTCAGAATGGAATCGGGAGAATAAGTGAGAGCAGGAGGAGATTAGATGGGAGCAAGCGCACATGAGATTGTAATGGAAAGCCGACAGGAGATTGTCGATAAACTGATTGCACAGATGGAAAAGGGCTATGCGAGTACACGGGCTGCCTGGAACAGCATGAAAACGGGGCGGCCGTATAATTCGGAATCAGAAGCTGTTTATAACGGTATCAACAGATTTCGTCTCATGTTTGCATCGCTGGAGCATGGATATGAAGATCCTCGTTGGATGACTTATAAACAGGCGAAGGATGCAGGATATCGGATTAAAGCCGGAGCAAAGAGCGTACTTCTGGAGAAGTGGATTTATTATAAAGAAGTTCCATGCCTTGACGAGAATGGAGAGCAGGTCATTGGTGCGGACGGACAGCCTCAGATGAAAAAGTTAATGTATAAAAAGCCGATTGTGAATTACTTCAGGGTTTTTAATGCAGAACAGATCATAGGAGTGCCGGAATATGTGAAGGAGCAGATTACAGAAGATCAATACTCTGACTATGCAGATAAGTTTGAAAAATCGAGTAAATGCCCTGTTTGCTATGAAAATCAGGATTCTGCCTATTATTCGGCTGTAGAGGATAAAATTCATTTGCCTCCGAAAGCGGCATTTAAAAATAATGAGACGAGACTGGGGGTGCTGTTGCATGAGATGGCACATTCAACGGGGCATGAGAGCCGCTTAAACCGTCCACTTTTGAACGCATTTGGAACACCGGAATATGCGAAGGAGGAACTGAATGCAGAGCTGACGTCACTATTTCTGGAGAATGACTTTAATATTTCTATCGAGCCAGAGAGTGAGATTATTAAAGATCATGCTAATTATGTAAAAAGCTGGCTGGCGGTACTAAAGAAGGAGCCGGACGCTTTGTTCGATTCTTGCAGAACAGCAGAGAAGATATCCGATTATCTGTTAGAAAACTACAGAGAACTTGAACACAGTAGGAATGTAGAAAATGTGCGTTCGGAAACTGTAGCAGAAGAGACAGGAATATCCAGGCAGGGAGAGAGTTTTGCAAGACAGGAAATGCTGCAGGAAATGCGGGCAGAAATGGGCTTTGGAAATATGATTTTGTAAATGAACAGCATGGAAGGGAGGTGAGACCCATGGAGCAGGTAATGAAACATTATGGAAACGCTATTCTGGCGATTATTGTTTTGCTGGCACTTGGCGCGATCATTATTGCAGCACTGTCATCTGATGGCTATGTTGCTACCGCATTTAAAGATGCACTTACAGGTTTTTTTGATCGTATGAATGCATTAGGCTCATGATCGTGGCAGGCATCTGTATGTCAGCTGCACTGTGCGGCTGATATACAGACGAATGGCAAGAAGCTAAGCGGTAAAATGCGGAGGTAATAACTATTACACCTGTTAGGAGGAATAAAATGAGTGAAGTATTATATGAGCCGACACCGGATCAGTTCGGGCTGCTCTGGAAATACATAGAGGATCAGGATGTGACGGACATTGACTTTAATGGTCAGGCACTATGGATCACAAATCTGCATTTAGGCAGATATAAAGCAGACGAGCCGCTTACAAAAGAATTTTTAGTGGCTTTTGCGCATAATATTGGAAATTGTGTTAATAAGCCGTTTAACAATGCAAATAAGATTCTGGAGGCTGATACAAAAGAATTACGAATCAGTATAATCCATGATTCTGCAGCCACCACCGGTATCAGTATTTGTATCCGTAAATCACCGCCAGTAATCCGCAATACAATATCTGGAATGATACAGGATAAATATTGTCCAACGGATATTTTAATGTTGTTGATTAACTGTGTAATGGCAGGCATGAATTTTGTGATCGGAGGAGAGCCAGGTTCTGGAAAAACAGAGTTTGTAAAGTTTTTGATGCAGTTTATACCGCCGGAGCAGCGTGTAATTACGATCGAGGATTCGTTGGAAATCCACTACCGAGACATCAATCCGGGGGCAGATGCGGTGGAACTTCGCGTCGGGGAAGATTTCTCCTACACGGATGCCATCAAGGCAAGCTTGCGGCAGAATCCGAAGTGGCTTGTTCTCTCGGAGGCAAGGTCGGTGGAGGTGACGTCACTGCTCGAACAGTGGAGCACCGGCGTGAGCGGCTTTACGACGATTCATCTGGATGATGTTAGAAAGCTTCCGGACCGCATTGAAAACATGATGTCCGATGTGGCGGATGCAAGTCGGTTGGAACGCCGGATTTATCGATATGTAAATGTTGGTGTGCTAATTCGCAGGGAAAAGGAGCCGGACGGAAATATCAGGCGCTACATCGATCAGATGTGTTTTTATGCACGGGAGGATCACAAAAACCGCATTTATATGCTAGTGGAGGATGGAGAGATTATCAGTCGGAAAATACCTGCAGATATCTCCAAACGCTTGAAATTAGCTGGAATTGACGAATTTTTCTGGTGTGATTTAGATCCCTTTATAAAGAGAGGAATGTGATATGAAACAGAAAAAGCATTTATGGAGACTTGGATTGATGGATCCTCGGAATCTGGCCAAAGAAGTGCATGTTTATGGTTACAATTTTGACTGGAAAACGCATTTGTCACTTATTGTGTGCTCTTTGCTTGGTATAGGCGCGATTGGCGTGGTATTCCGGCTGAATGCTGTATATTTTGCCGTAACAGTGATTGCAGTGGTTGCAATGCTGCCAGTTTTTGTTTTAACCATGTATAAGCGTATGTATGAGCAAAAACGTTTTGGAGATATTACAACATACTTAGAACAGATGCTGTATGCTTATCAGAAAGAGGGAAAGGTTCTGTCAGCATTAAAAGAAACAGCGATGATATTTGATTCGGGGCAGATGAGAGAACACATTGATCGCGCGATAACGTATATTGAAACTGGTGTCAGCCAGACAGAAAAGGGCTTTACGGCAGAAGGGCTTGCCATAATTGAGGAAGCTTATGAATGTATCAAAATACATACGGTACACGAGACACTGTTGAATATTGACCAGTATGGCGGGAATGTAGATGGATCGATTATGTTGCTGCTGGAGGATCTGGAGATATGGAAGCGGAGAGGGTACAAGCTTCAAGCGCGAAAAAAGCAGCAGCATACAGATAATATTATATCTATCATTGTGGCTACCGCGTTATGTGCTATTGCTTTATATGTAATAGATGGCATGAGAGATTTATTCCCAACGGTTGCTGTAAGCATGAGCATTATGTCTCTTCCACTGATCCAGTTAACATCATTTCTTTTACTTTTGTGGGAATTGTGGGTACTTGCCAAGAGTTTTCGGAGTATGTCATCTGACTGGCTGCAAAGTGGGGAGGTAAAAGATACGGAATATCTGCTGCACTGCTATGATAAGATCCGTGACTATGATGCTATGACCGAAAAGAAGAAAAGTCTCCTGTGGTCTTCCCCATTTTTGATAGCAGCCGTGATCGTTTTTCTCATGCACAGAAGAGGGATTGCCTTGTTGCTGCTGGTTGTGGGAATTATATGTTTGTTTCAACATCGAATGATTAGCAAACTGGCGAAAGAGGATGTAACAAATGCTTTGTACGCAGCAATGCCGCAGTGGATGATTCAGATGGCTTTGCTGTTGCAACATAATAACGTACAGGTATCGATTGCAAAATCAATGCAATCGGCACCGGAGATATTACGTCCGGAATTGCAGCTTTTACAGGAACGTTTGTCGGAACATCCGGAAAGCCTGGCTGCTTATACAGATTTCTGTAGAGATTACGATGTACCGGAGGTGCAGAGTCTCATGAAAATGCTGCATTCGATTGCAGAAGCAGGGACAGGAGATGCCAACTTGCAGATCACCAATATGTTGCAGAGAGTACAGGAAATGCAGCAGCTCTCAGATCAACGCCAGGATGAGAGCAGCCGGTTTAAAATGCAGATGGTATTTTTATATCCGGTATTTGGAGCAACGATTAAGCTGATGATTGACCTTACGCTTGGATCTGTGTACATGATGTCAATGCTGGGTAATATGGGAGGTGTCTGATATGAAGTATGTGATAGAAGCGTTTAGCATCCTGTTTACCCTTATGGTTGGATTATATGGCAGCGTGTCGGTTGTATCTGTCAGTGGTCAGATAGCGGCGGCAAAGGAATATAAAGCGGATGTAATCGCGGAAATTGAGAACAGTAATTTCAATCCATCAGTGATAGCAGCATGTACCTCACAGGCAGATGAAGTTGGGTATCAGCTGATGGTATCGGACTGTACTTATGATGCGCTGGGAGATATCAATACCGCAGAGGTTATTCTCACTTATGAGTACAATTTGCCATTTTTTGGAGTCTCTGGCACGAGGAGTACCCGCGGTATTGCGCGGTAGAGCGCGATAGAGCAAAGGAGAAAATCATGAAGATAGTAGTAGAAGAACTTGGACTTGGAATGCTGGCGATAGTGGGAGGCCTGGCAGTTTATAAGCTCGTGGCAAGTGTGTATCTGTTTATTACTGCTTTTTGACAGGAGGAAAGCAACTGTGGAAAAAATCGTGGAATATTTTGGCGGTGCCTTTTTGGCTATGACAGCACTGCCACTGGTGAAGCTGTTTGTATCCTGCATGCAGCCGGGAGGTGGTATTTATGATGTTGTAGTCAATTACATAACAACAATATGCGGATAAAGGAAGGAGAGTGCCATGGAAAAAATAATGGATGAGTACGGCAGATTCCTGTTGGATCTGCTTGCAATGGGACTTTTACTGGTATATCTGTTTGGCACAGTGACCGATGCGGAGGGACATCGTGGCATATTGGAGATCATGGGAGCGCAGATCGCTGTTTGGGATGTTGACTATACCGCGTATCAGGATTTCGACACGTTGGAAACGGAAGCACAGAAAGACAAGCCGGTGATCGAATATATTGCGGACAAGCCGATGACGCTGGGGGATAACAGAGCCGCGGACTATATAGCAGCATCCGCCTGGGACGGTGCAGAACTTCCTTTTTTAATTATAAGAGTGGAAGACTGGAGAGGGACAGAAGTGGATCTGAATGGAGTTTACAACGCGGCGGACAATAGCTTAAATTTTTCGAGTCCGGGAATTTATAAGGTACGTGTTGTAGCGAGCGATGCGGGAAACCGAAAGACGGAATGTGATATCGGCATACCGGTGAGCAGGTGATATTATGAAAAATATAGTTTTAGTGATTACGAGTGCGATTATTGGAGTATTGACACTTGCTATCGTAATGACAGTAGGCGGACGGGAGGTCCGGAGCATGGAAATTAACAGTAATTTGCCGGCGGCTGTAGAGCAGACGGTAGCAAATCTGGCTGAGAGTAAATATACGATAGCTGATAGAAATGAATATCTGGCAGATTTCATGGAAGATCTGACTGCTGGATTAGATACAGATTCAGACATTAAAGTAGAGATAACAAATGTTGATCTGGAGCGGAAGATGATGGGCGTGAAAGTAACGGAAACATTTGACCACCCCAACGGACGTCAGGGATCAGTGACATGCGAGCGTACTGTGATCCTGGATCCGTCAGAGGGTGCGGAAGATTCGGAATATAAGGTGCGATTTTATATAAATGGACACTTGTATAAGGCATGCATGGTAATGGCGGGTGAAACGGTCAATGAGCCGGTTAAGCCGGATGGTATATCCGGCTGGCAGGATGAGTCCGGGTATCTGGCAGATTTTAGCCAGCCTGTGACACAGGATCTTATTTATTATGCATATTAAAGAGGAGGCAACGATGGAAAATATGGAAGCAATGTCATTATGCGAAGAGGAAGTATACGTGGAACTTTGTCGGATGGAGGAGCCGCCGGCATTAGAAGAAATGCGTGCTGCAGTTAATATGCGGGGGCATGAATGGAAGCCGCAGACAGTTTCCACATTTTTAATAAGGCTGGTAAAAAAGGGATATGTCAGCACTTATCGGAAGGGAAGATATTTTTATTATGTTCCGGTAGTACCACTGGAAGAATATCAGAAGAGAGAATGTGAAAAGATGCTGCAAAGACTCTTTCTGGGGGATAGTAGTAAAATGCGCAGCTGCCTGGCACAGGTAGAGCGGGAAGCATTAAAAGTGTAGAGGATCATATAAAACTATAGAAAAAACGAACCGTGTAGTGTATACTAATATGGTAGAAATAAAGGTATACTTCTTTAAAAGTAAAAATGCAAAGCTGGTTCACAAAACAAGTGTCCAAAGAATTGGACACATTATGTGAGACAATTACTTCAAAGGTATAGATACCTGCTTATAAACAGAAGGGAGAATACAAGAATGGATCCAAGTAAAATGAGCCATGAGGAACTGATGGAAGCGTTCATGGACAAAATCGCATATGTAGATGAGGGCGATATTGTAGACGATGACGACTATGAAACGCAGGTTGAGTTCAGCGATGAAGAGATGCGGGCTTTTCTGAAGGGAAAGCTGTAAATTAGCCGTAAATCAAAAAAAGCGAATATTGAAGGAGCTGCCGGTAATTGATATAATACAGGCGGTGCTACCAGAAACGGTAGGCGGTTAGCCCTCGGCAGAGGGACTGAACCCTCTGATTACATAGAAACCTGCAAGGGAATCTTTTGAAAAGGAGGGGATGCGAATGATAAATCTGGAAGAACTGATCCAGTTCACAGAATTATTGATAAGCGTTGCCACCTTGTTTTATGTCTTAGGCAGAAACAATGGCAAAAAAAAATAACCGCCCCGGCCAAGGTTGCGGTTATTCTGATAAAAAAGAAACGTAATTAAGGCTAACCGTCTATCGGTAGCACTTCTATGGTCATAATAGCATTTCCGGACGGATCCGTCAACATCTTCACCAAACACAATTATGAGAATCAGGGAGGTTATCTTATGAAAAAGACATTAAAAAGAGCAACAGCATTATTAGCGGCAGCAGCAATCAGTCTTAGTGCAGTGGTTGTGGCGCCGGTAAAGGCGGAGGCGGCAGATGAGGCAGGCATTCGGGCATTTGTGACAAGGATGTATGAGGTATGCCTTGACAGAGAACCGGATACGGACGGACTGAATGACTGGTCGAATCGGCTCGCTACGGGACAGGAGCAGGGCGCCAATATTGCGTTTGGATTCATTTTCAGCGAGGAGTTCCAGAATCTGAATCTCTGTAATGAGCACTACGTGGATTCTATGTATGCAGCATTTTTTGACAGAGAGGGTGATGCTGCAGGAAAGGCGGACTGGCTGGGGCAGCTGAACAGCGGTGCTACCAGAGGACACATTATGACGGGATTTGTCAATTCGCAGGAGTTTGCAAACCTGTGTGCAGCGTACGGAATCACACAGGGATCAGGGGACTGGAGCGCAGATGATATTCCGGTCAATGGAACATGCGCAATCTGTGAGAGAAACGGAAGGATTGAGGAAACGCCGGAAATGCGGGCGTTTGTGGAGAGATTGTATATCTGTTGTCTGGAGCGGTCTGCCGAGGAGGATGGATTGAATGACTGGTCAAGGGCACTTGCAAGCGGAGCAGAGGGCAGCGAAGTGGCATCCGGTTTTATTTTCAGTCAGGAATATAAGAATAAGGATGCATCCGACACACAGTATGTGCTGATGCTTTATAGAACCATGCTTGGAAGAGAGGCGGATACACCGGGCGTTACAGACTGGGTGTTGCAGCTTAGAAACGGATCTTCCCGGGAAGCGGTATACAATGGATTTGTCGGGAGTGCGGAATTTGCGGCTCTCTGCCAGAATGCCGGAATTACAGTTGGCGGAGCGATTGCGGATAATGGGACGACAGGAAGAGTGAGCACGGGGGAAAGGGTGCTTGTGCAGGTAGATGAGTATGTAAATGGGGTGTATGGGCGTTCGAACACCTTTTATTTGACAGAGGGCGAAATACATAATTTAAATGATGATATTTTGCTTTATCCAGGGTCTTCAACAACGGTAGAAGCGGATACGTTTGTGGCATACGAAGGAGCTGTCGGAAAAATAAATTTTATCGGAAATATTGTTCTTGATTAGAGGGGAGGAGTGTTTTATTGGAATGTAGGGATAGAAAGCAAAAAAGGTGGTGGATGCACGGCATCCTTGCGGCAGTACTTGCCGTAGGGATGCTTTTTATAACGCCAAATGAACAGGGAGAAGCTGGAACATTGCAATATCATGCGGGAATCAACAGCAGTGAGCGCCAAAGTGATATGATATTTATGTGTGAGCTGGATCAGATTGTGGATGGACAGGAGGTGTATTATCAGTGGCAGCAAAACAGCGGAAGCGGATGGCAGAACATTGCCGGTGCGACGGAAGCATCATATACGGTAAGTAAGATTGGGAGATGCGGTTGGCAGTATCGATGTAATGTGACAATCGTAATCAATAATTCCTATTCACTGATGAATGAATGCTATAAGGCATTTTTACATAGGCAGGGAGTTACATCTGAATTTCAGCATTGGTGGCCATATCTGTACGGACATAGGCAGGATGAGTATCTGGTAACAATATATGATATGCTCCAAACGCCACCGCAGAATGAAGCCGCTCGAGTAGCCATGGAGATTGTATTCAGCGATGAATACATGAAAAAGTATAAAAATAATCGGTTAGATTACAATACTTCTGTAAATGGAGAGACTTTAAATGGACCCAAGCAGCTGATTGTAGATTGTTACCGTTTTTTACTGCAAAGAGAGCCGTCAGTGGATGAAGTGGAATTTTGGTATGATGAGTATATAAGGAATAATGGTCCGGCGAGGTATATGGAATTCCCAGATGGGAATGGTGTGGGACATACGCATTTAATTTATTCCGGCATGGGTTATGTTATCAATGCGATTGCACAGTCCGAAGAGTGTGCCAACAAAATGGCGGCAGCATATCACTATGATGGAGTACGGGGGGTGTTCCTTTATACAGAAAGTGATATTGAATATCAGGCAGATATATACCATGTCACAAGCGATGTTGCCACAATCCCCGAGGAAGCATATCGGGTGATATTGCAGAAGGGGACAGGCATTCAAAGCGTCACCGGAGCAGGAAGTTATGCGATGGGGCAGAGAGTGACAATCGATGCAACACCGGCAACCGGATACCACTGGAAAAGCTGGATGGGAACCTATGAGGCAAATACAAAATCTTATACATTCCAAATGCCGGCGCAGGATGTGATTATGACAGCGAACGCAGAGATCAATCACTCGACCTTGAGGATTGATCCCAATGGTGGGAGTTGGAATGGAAGTGCGGATATACAGAGGTTTAGAGAGAATTATGGAACCGCAATGTCAATTCCGGATCCGGTGAGACAGGGGTATGTGTTTTCGGGCTGGGTAAAATCGGAAGTGTTTCACGGAAGCCTGAATCATGCTATGTATACGTTTGGAGCGGATGACGGTGCGGTGGATGTTTTGACAGCATCCTGGACGGCAAACAGTTATACGCTGCATTTTGATCCGAATGGTGGCGTCGAAGCCGCACATATAGAGGATATGGTAATTCGGTATGATGAGGAAATTATACTTCCGGATGCAGCGGCAGCTTATGTGAAATATACATTTGATGGTCAGAATGTAACGCAGGACGTGTTGAGCGGAGCAATCCGGCAGTATGCGGCAGGAACATATGAGTCACTTGATTTGGAGAATGCAGTGCTTGAGGCGTTGGAAACGATATTACCGGATGAACGGAAGAATGAGATAGAAGATGAGACGGTGGCAACGCCGGCAACTGGCGAGAAACCAGATGATTCAATATTAGATGAAAAAAATGAAATGCGAGCTGCACAGGCAGTTGGAGATCCCTCAGATGATTTACAAACAGAAACGGAAGAGCAAGTGGCGGCTGTGGGGGAGAATAATGCAGAAACAGGGAATCCGGAAACGGAAATAGAAACAGAACCGGCAGCAGATCGGAGTGTATATGCGTCTGTGAATACCGGCTGGGTGACAGAGGAAGAAAAAGAAAATTATGTTCCGCAATGGACAGCAGGAATGCAGGTCAGTGTGGCGGATCTGATAGAAGCATCCGGTGTGGCAGATCAGAACGGTGCGATGATCACGCTGTATGCGTCGTGGGATGACTGTCCGTGGATTGTTGCCACAAATCTCTACTATACACTGGAGCAGGCACAGCAGGGGGTTATCACAGACAGTGAGATTTTAAGCCATGCGACTGCATCGGATCGTGAAGATGGAAGCCCGATCGAGGCAGGATTTCATGAAAATGGAACATCTTTTTCGATTCCGGATTATCAGGCATCGGATTTTACTCAGTTTTTGCGTGGAGGAAGCTGTACGGAAAATCTCACGGTAGTTGACAGCGCTGGGAGTATCTATTGTAAGCAGATAACGGTTTATGTGGTGGATACAACGCCTGCAGATGCACGAACGGAGAGAACAACACGCTTTATTGATGAAAAATATTACGGAAGTTCTTATGAACGGGGAGGGCTTTTGGATGATTCGATCTGGAAGACGGATACTGCGTACGTGTCTGCACTTCGGACGGCGTTTGGAAATCTGGAAAATGATGCACCGGTTGAAACCTATATGATTAACGGTGAGACGCGCCGGAAGATCCGCGAATATGTGGATGCGCACGGATTCGGAGACAGCAGAGAGGTCGGAGCATTACAGGAAATGTATGATCGGTATCTTGTGCCAAATCGTGTAAGATGAAAATAAAAAACAGCCGGCAGGCGTTTCCTGCCTGCCGGCTGCAACTCTTTCATTCTTCTGTGAGGAAGAGCGGAGAGGATATTCCCTAATATATTCTTGTTGATTACGGACAGCCCTTATGTGTGTTCTTCTGCATCTGAGACCGGAGCTTCCGGCTTCTTGATATAGATCTTTTCAATCCGGTTTTTATCCATCTGTTCCACACGAAGCAACACATCATCATCGGTAATAATCACTTCGTTCTTTTCCGGAAGGTGATCCAGCAGACCGATGAGGTAGCCGCCAATCGTATCATAATCCTCGGATGTAAAATTCAAGCCGATCTCATCACAGAGATCTTCCAGGTTGGTGGAGCCGAGAACCATGTATTCACGGTCGCTAAGCTGGACAATCGGATCTTCTTCGTCAGTATCGTACTCATCACGGATTTCACCAACAATCTCTTCCAGAAGATCTTCCAGCGTGATCAGACCCGCAGTAGCACCATACTCATCCAGAACAATAGCAAGTGAGATAGAGGACTTACGCATTTCCATAAACAATTCTGCAGTGTTCTTGTGCTCGTATGTAAAATACGGTTCACGCATAATATCACGAACAGAAAAATGATCCTTGTCGTGACAGAGAAGCAGATCTTTCATATTGAGGATACCGATCACGTTGTCGGTCGTATCTTCATAGACTGGCAGCCGGGTAAACTTATCCTCCTGAAAAATCTGAATCAGCTCATCGTAGGAACTGTCTACTTGCGCAAAGGTCATATCGATTCTCGGAATCATGACTTCTTTGGCCTGTGCATCGCCAAAATCAAACACATTGTTAATCATGGTGTGTTCTTCAGACTCGATGACGCCGGATTCCTTGCTGACATCCACGATTGTGCGCAGTTCTTCCTCGGTCATCTTCTGGGTATCGGCATTCGGATCAACGCCGAATAATTTGCAGATGCGGTTGGCAAGCTTATTGATGATAAAAATGACCGGAGTCAGAATTTTCATCAGTACCTCAATCACATTTGCATAGGTGAGAGCCAGTTTTTCGGAATTGACCGTCGCCAGTGTCTTCGGCGAGATTTCGCCAAAAATCAAAATGAGTACGGTAAGGATGCCGGTTGCAATACCTGCACCTACACTGCCCCAGATCTTGATTGCCAGAGAAGTGGCGAGCGAGGATGCCGACAGATTCACGATGTTATTACCGATTAAGATTGCAGAAAGCATTTTTCCGGAATTATCTGTGATGCGAAGAACTGTGGCAGCGCGTTTGTTCCCGTCTTCTGCCAGGGTACGCATCCGGATGCGATTGACGGTAATTAAAGCCGTCTCTGCGGATGAAAAGAATGCAGAGAGCATAAGTAAGAGCACTAAGAAAATTATTTGAAATATGTCACTTGAATCCAAGTATGTTCACCTCATTAAATAGCAGGATGCGCACAGATGTATGTGCCATGCCTTTGGTTAATAGTATTCCGGCACACAGGGCGCCGGAATACAAAAGTGTAATATAAATGACATTATATAAAGAAAATGTCTATTCGTCAATACTGTAGTTTGGAGCTTCCTTTGTGATGTGGATGTCATGCGGATGACTCTCACGAAGAGCAGCAGCGGAGATTTTTACGAACTTGCTCTTTTCCTTGAGATCCTCGATCGTCGGGCAGCCACAGTAACCCATACCGGAACGGATACCGCCGACCAGCTGGAAAACAGTGTCCTCCACATTGCCCTTGTAAGCCACACGGCCTTCGACGCCTTCCGGTACCAGCTTCTTGGCACCTTCCTGGAAATAGCGGTCTTTGCTGCCGTTCTCCATAGCTGCAAGAGAACCCATGCCGCGGTAAACCTTGTATTTTCTTCCCTGATACAACTCGAAAGTTCCGGGAGCCTCATCACATCCGGCAAAGATACTTCCCATCATGCAGACATTTGCGCCGGCTGCGAGAGCTTTAGTCATATCGCCGGAGTATTTGATACCGCCGTCGGCGATGATCGGAATACCGGCTTCCTTTGCAACCTTATAGCAGTCCATGATAGCGGTAATCTGTGGAACACCGATACCTGCAACGATACGGGTGGTGCAGATAGAACCAGGTCCGATGCCGACTTTTACCGCATCTGCACCGGCAGCGATTAAGTCGCGTGTTGCTTCTCCGGTAGCCACGTTACCTGCAATGACCTGCAGCTCCGGATAAGCGGTCTTGATCTTCTTGACAGCCTCAAGGATATTTCTGGAATGTCCGTGAGCGGAATCCACAACAATGACATCTACGTGAGCCTTTACGAGAGCTTCCACACGTTCCATCATGTTGCCGGTAATGCCGACACCTGCACCGCAAAGCAGACGACCCTGCTCATCCTTTGCGGAGAGCGGATACTTGATCTGTTTTTCGATATCCTTGATGGTGATAAGTCCCTTCAGATGAAAATCTTTGTCGACGATCGGCAGCTTTTCTTTTCTCGCCTTGGCAAGAATCTTTTTTGCCTCTTCTAAGGTAATGCCTTCAGGAGCAGTGATAAGACCTTCGGAAGTCATACTTTCACTGATCTTCTTGGAAAAATCTGTCTCGAACTTTAAGTCACGGTTCGTGATGATGCCGACGAGCTTGTTATTCTCGCAGATCGGAACACCGGAAATGCGGAATTTGCGCATCAAGTCTTCAGCATCCTGCAGTGTATGGCTTGGAGAAAGGAAAAATGGGTCTGTGATAACGCCGTTTTCTGAACGTTTTACCTTGTCGACTTCATCTGCCTGAGCCTGAATGGACATATTTTTGTGGATAATACCGATACCACCCTGTCTTGCCATGGCAATGGCCATTCTGTGCTCTGTGACAGTATCCATTGCAGCACTCATCATAGGGATATTGAGCACGACCTTTTTGGTAAGGTGTGTCGTTAAATTAATCATGTTCGGAGTTACTTCTGAATACTGTGGAACCAAAAGCACATCATCAAAAGTAATTCCTTCACCGATAATTGTTCCCATTTTTATTTTCCTCGCTTTCGTTGTATAAATGTTTGTTAAAAAAGTATATTAGTTTCTCTATAATAGCAAAAAAAAATGTGTGTGTCAATGTAGTATAAGTGCCAGTTGATAAAAAAATATATTGATAAGTTAGACTAATATATAAAAATATTCACAAACAGACAGATGTGTGCTATGATGGCAGTGGGCGACGGGGCCACTGTTACAGGGGGTACGTTGCCTAAATTTATATTACGAGAGCAGTGTATAAGGAGGCAGTATGGAGTTTCGTCCCTGTATTGATATACATAACGGCAAGGTCAAGCAGATTGTCGGCAGCAGTCTTGCGGATGAGGGAGACCGGGCAGTGGAGAATTTTGTCGCCGGAGCGGATGCTGCGTATTATGCACATCTATATAAGGAAGCGGGACTTCGCGGCGGACATATCATTCTGTTGAATTCGCGAGACAGTGCGTACTATGAGGCGACAAAGGCACAGGCCATGCAGGCGCTTGCGGAGTATCCGGGCGGACTTCAGATCGGAGGAGGCATTGATGCCGCGAACGCAAAGCAGTTTCTGGATGCGGGCGCAAGTCATGTGATTGTCACCTCCTATGTGTTTCGTGACGGAAAAATTGACTATGAACGGCTTGCAACATTGAGGAAAAATGTCGGAAAAGAACATCTGGTTCTGGATCTAAGCTGTGCAAAGCGGGCGGATGGTTATTATATTGTGACCGATCGCTGGCAGAAAGATACGAGGGAACGTGTGACAACAGAACTTTTGGAACGTCTCGGCAGTGAGTGTGACGAGTTTTTAGTACATGCGGTCGATGTGGAGGGCAAGGCAAACGGTATTGAGAGAGAACTTGCAAGTCTGCTTGGCTCCTGGGGCAGGATACCGGTTACCTATGCCGGCGGAGTGCGGGACTTTGATGACCTTGCACTTTTGAGAGAGCTTGGATGTGACAGGCTGAATGTGACGATCGGAAGTGTACTGGATTTGTTCGGAGGAACGATGCCTTTTGAAAAAGTTACAGAATATTGCAGACAGCAGGAGAAGAATCGCGATAGTGAGAAAAGATCACGGCAGTGAGGAAGGAACGTGACAGTGAGAAAAGATCACGACAGTGAGGAAAGACCGCGACAGTGAGAAAAGATCACGGCAGTGAGGGAAGATCATGGCAGTGGAAGATGGAGGAGAAGAAAATGAGCAAGTACACAAAGCAGGATATTATCCGAATCGTGGAGGAAGAGGATGTGGAGTTCATCAGGCTCCAGTTTACCGATATGTTCGGGACACTCAAGAATGTGGCAATCACGTCCAGCCAGCTTGAGAAAGCATTGAACAATGAATGTATGTTTGACGGGTCCTCCATTGAGGGATTTGTGAGAATTGAAGAGTCGGACATGTATCTGTATCCGGATCTGGATACGTTTGTAATCTTTCCGTGGCGGCCACAGCAGGGAAAAGTTGCCAGAATCATCTGTGATATTTATACCGCAGACCGCAAACCGTTTGAGGGAGATCCGCGGTATGCTTTAAAGAAGGCGGTGGCAGATGCGGAATCTATGGGATACCGTTTTGATGTCGGGCCGGAATGTGAATTTTTCCTGTTTAATCAGGATGAGGATGGACAGCCGACAACGATGAGCACGGAGCGTGCCGGATATTTTGATCTGGGACCGGTTGATCTCGGGGAGAATGCAAGAAGAGATATGGTGCTGACATTAGAGGATATGGGCTATGAAATAGAGGCGTCCCATCACGAGGTGGCACCGGCGCAGCATGAGATTGACTTTAAATATGACGAGGCGTTAAAAACAGCGGACAATATCATGACATTCAAGCTTGCGGTAAAGACCATTGCAAAGCGGCACGGCATGTTTGCAAGCTTTATGCCAAAGCCGAAGTACGGGGTGAATGGTTCCGGAATGCATGTGAATATGTCGCTTTCCAAGGAAGGTCGGAACATTTTTGACGATCCGGACGGGGAGAACGGACTGAGCAGGGAAGCTTACTGGTTTATCGGTGGCATTATGAACCATATGAGAGCCATGACTGCAATTACCAATCCGCTTGTCAATTCCTATAAGCGTCTTGTCCCGGGATATGAGGCGCCGATTTATATCGCATGGTCCATGACAAACCGCAGTCCGCTGATCCGGATTCCGGTATCGCGCGGCAGCAGAACCAGAGTGGAACTGCGCTGCCCGGATTCGGCGGCAAACCCGTATCTTACGCTCGCGGTGTGTCTGGAAGCCGGACTGGATGGAATCCGCCGGCAGATCGATCCGCCGGCTGCCGTGGCTGAGAATATATTCGAGATGCGGCTGTCGCAGATTAAGAAGCAGGGAATCGAATCACTTCCGGCGGATCTGGGAGAAGCGGTCGAAGCATTTAAGGCGGATCCTTACATTCGGGAAGTGCTTGGCGAACACATCAGCGAGAAGTACAGCGAGGCAAAGATGGCAGAGTGGGCAGATTATCGTGCGCAGGTGACAGGCTGGGAAATTGACAATTACCTTTATAAAATATAGAGCCTGGATGCAAAGGGGATAGAATTGACAAATATTATTGTTGCATTTCCCAAACAGGATAATGCCCGCAATATCAAAAAAATACTGATGCAGAACGGTCATCATGTCGATGCAGTCTGCAGCACCGGAGCGCAGGTGTTACAGAGCGCCGGTGAACTTGGCGGCGGGATTGTCGTGTGCGGGTATCGTTTTGTGGATATGATGTACACAGAACTGCACGAATATCTGCCGGTACAATTTGAAATGCTGTTGGTTGCGTCTCCTGCAAACTGTGGAAACCGGGATGTGGAGAATCTGGTCTGCCTTGCCACGCCGCTTAAGGTAAACGAGCTGTTAGATACGGTGGAGATGATGGAATATACCATCACCAGGCGCAGAAAAAAGTTGAAGCAGATTCCGAAGGAGCGCACGAAGGAGGAACAGGAGCTGATAAATGAGGCAAAAGCACTTCTGATGGAACGTAACAATCTGTCGGAGGAAGAGGCGCATCGGTACATACAGAAACGCAGCATGGATAATGGAACCGGTCTGACAGAAACAGCCCAGATGATTTTAAGTTTGCTTGCCTGATGAGTGAGAGAGAGGATTGCCGCAGATGCGGCGGTCCTTTTTTTGTAATAGGAAATATCGTTCCTGTTATACAAAAACGCTCCGCGGGGATGCATACCCGTGCGAATAGGAAAAGTCGCAGACAGGAGAATTTTGTTTACCAGGAATCAAAAAGTGCTTGCGGATTGGATTTAAGTATGAGATAATGGGTGACAGAGAGTGGCAATGCGTTGTGTCGTTGGCGACATTTTGAAAGAGAACGAATTCTGCATGGAAGGAATAAGGAGAGAGACATGTACAAGATCAATGATAATTATCAGAAACTTCCGGGAAGCTACCTTTTCAGTACGATTGCAAAGAAGGTAAATGCCTACAGCGAAGCAAATCCGGACAAAAAGATTATCCGCCTTGGCATCGGTGACGTGACACAGCCGATTGCACCGGCAATTATTGAAGCTATGCATAAAGCCGTCGATGAGATGGGGCATGCGGAGACTTTTCACGGATATGCACCGGATCTGGGATATGAATTTCTGCGCAGCGCAATCGTGAAGAACGATTATCAGGCAAGAGGATGCGATATTACGGTTGATGAAATTTTTGTATCGGACGGAGCAAAGAGCGATTCCGGTAATATTCAGGAGATTTTTGCACAGAATAACCGCATTGCAGTGTGTGATCCGGTCTACCCGGTATATGTGGATTCCAATGTTATGGCGGGACGTACCGGTACTTATGATCCGGAGACGGAGATGTGGAGCGATGTGATCTACATGCCGTGTACGATGGAGAATAATTTTGTGCCGGAGTTTCCGAAAGAGACACCGGATATCATCTATCTGTGTCTGCCGAACAATCCGACCGGTACCACCATCACAAAAGATCAGCTGCAGGGCTGGGTAGATTATGCAAATAAGAACAAAGCGGTCATTATTTACGATGCAGCGTATGAGGCTTATATTTCAGAGGAAAATGTGGCGCACTCCATCTATGAGTGTGAGGGTGCCAAGACCTGTGCGATTGAACTGAAGAGTTTCTCTAAGAATGCCGGTTTTACCGGGGTGCGTCTGGGTTATACGGTTGTTCCGAAGGAATTAAAGTGCGGTGAGGTATCGCTGAATGCCATGTGGGCAAGACGTCACGGAACCAAGTTCAACGGTGCGCCGTACATTGTGCAGCGGGCAGGAGAGGCTGTTTATTCCGAGGCAGGAAAGGCACAGTTAAAAGAGCAGGTTGCTTACTATATGAAGAATGCGAAAGCGATCAAGCAGGGATTAAAGGATGCCGGTTACACGGTGTTCGGTGGTGTGAATGCGCCGTATATCTGGCTGAAGACACCGGGAGAGATGACTTCCTGGGAATTCTTTGACGATCTGCTCGCACGTGCCAACGTGGTTGGAACACCTGGTTCCGGATTCGGACCGAGTGGTGAGGGATATTTCCGGTTGACGGCATTCGGAAGCTATGAGAATACACTGGCAGCGTTAGAGCGCATTAAGACGCTGTAGGAACATTACAACAAAAAGCATTAGACAGAGGAGACATGGCGAGTGGAGTCCGTGTCTCCTTTTTGCAAATACAAAGAACGCCGGACTGAGAAAATTTGCTGACGGGTATTGCACCAAAGGATTTTAGGAAAGGCGTCTGTTGATTTCATGAGAGGAGAATTAAGTGCTGTTTCATTCGTTTTCATTCCTTTTGTTTTTCCCTCTGGTGACGGGAATGTATTTTCTGATACCAAAGAGGGCAAAACAGTTATGGCTGCTTGTGGCGAGCTATTATTTTTATATGAGCTGGAATGTGCAGTATGGCTGTCTGATTCTGCTTGTGACCGCAATCGGTTATGGGGGCGGACTTTTGCTGGCACAAAATAAAGTACGACAAGGGAAGAGACGTCTGGCGGTGCTGACCGGCAGTGTTCTTCTGTGTGTCGGAATCCTCTTTTTTTTCAAATATTCTGCTTTTGCAGTGCAGAATATCAACGAATTGCTCCGTGCGGTGGGAAGCGTGCGGGCGTTAAGGGTGCCGGATCTCATTCTTCCGGTCGGAATATCTTTTTACACGTTCCAGACCATCGGGTACCTGATCGATGTCTGGAAAGGGAAGACAGAAGCGGAAAAAAGTTTCCTGCGTTTTGCGCTGTTTGTGTCATTTTTCCCGCAGCTTGTTGCGGGGCCGATCGAGCGGAGCAGCAGTCTGCTTGCACAGCTGCGGGAGCCGGCAGAGTTTGACTATGACAGGGTAAAAGATGGACTGCTTCTGATGCTGTGGGGATATTTTGAAAAAATGTGGATTGCGGATCGTGCTGCGATTCTGGTCGATCAGGTCTATCAGGATTACCGGAATTATTCCTCCGGCATGCTTGTGTTTGCCACGGTGCTGTTTGCGGTACAGATCTACTGTGATTTCGGCGGTTACAGCCATATTGCCATCGGGGCGGCCAAGGTGCTTGGCATCCGCCTGATGGATAATTTCCGACAGCCCTATTTTGCAGTGAATTGCCGGGAATTCTGGAGACGATGGCATATCAGTCTCTCGAGCTGGTTCCGCGACTATCTGTATTTCCCGCTGGGAGGAAGCCGCGGCAGCAGTGGGAGAACCGCTGTAAACCTGATGATAACATTTCTTGTCAGCGGGCTCTGGCATGGCGCAGGCTGGCACTATGTGGTGTGGGGAGCAATCCATGGAAGCTATCAGGTGGCGGGCAGAGGCATCAGATATGTAAGTGAGGCCGCACAAAAGAAGCTACCGGAGAAAAAGATACGCTTTTTTTCGGAAAAAACGCAGGGACTGACGCGCGCTACCCGGATTTGTGTGACATTTATCCTCACGGATTTTGCGTGGCTTTTTTTCAGGGCAGATCATTTGGGACGAGCTGTGGCGATGCTTCGGCGGATTGTGCAAAATGGTAACTGGCTGGGACAGTTTACCGATGGCACATTATTTGGCATGGGGCTTTGCAGACTGGAGGTGTATCAGCTGGCATTTGCCATCGGAGTTCTGCTTGTAGTGGATATCCTGCATGAATCCGGGATTTCCATACGTGCCTGGCTTGCAAAGCAGGTGCTTGTGATTCGCTGGAGTATTTACATGCTGGTTCTTCTGGGATTTGTCGTGCTGTTGCTGCAGAATTACGGAAGAGCGGCGGCGGAGTTTCTTTATTTTCAATTTTAGGAGGAAGGCATGAAGCGTTTTACAAAAAAGTTGATCGCCTTTTTAGGAATATTTGCGGTACTGCTTCTGACCTTTGATCTGTTGTCGGCGACGGAGAGATTTCGCGGTGTGTTTGCCACGTTGACGGACAGCAGTGATTACGAGGAGGGAGCCGAGCGGGAAGTGGCTGCGTATCTTGCAAAGAGCAGAACGCCGGGCAGTTACACGAAGCTGTTGGTCGGTGACAGTGTCTGCGCACAGATGACGGAAGCGTTTTTTGATTGTAATCAACAATACTGTCTGGTCGGAAATAACCGCGCGCTGACCATGGCGGGGGAATATCTTCTGGTAAAAGAATTTCTGGAGACGCATGAGAATGTCTCGGAAGTCTGGCTGATGACGGGACCGGATCTGCTTCAGACGTCGATTGATGCCACATACAGCTATTCTTATGTGGTTCTTCCGTTTTTGCAGGCGGATCTGCTTGGCGAACTTGACGAGGAGACCGCAGAGGAAATGGAGGAGACGTTCGGAAGCTTTTTCCTGAAAAAGCCGGTGGCAGAACTGATCGCCGGTTCGGCGGTAAACCGCAAGCTGTATTTGAATTATGTGAAGGAGCGGGAGGAAGCGGCGAAGAAGGGGAAAAGCGGAGATGACCGGACAGACGGCATGTCTGATCTGGCAGAGCGCTATCTGCGGAAAATTTACGAATTGTGCGACACGCAGGGGGTGGCATGCTATCTGATCCCCGATCCGCTGGCAGATACACCGGCGCGCCGCAAGCAGGTGGAGCAGATCCGGCAGGATTTTGAAACACGGGGATTGGAGCGGCTTTTCCCGGATTATTTTTCTGAAATTACCTATTATCCGGCGGACCAGTTTTCGGACGGAATTCATTTTGGCAGACCGTACAATACAAAGGAAGTGTACCGCGAAAAATTAAGAGAACTGTATCTGGACAGAGGGTATCTGGATGGATTTCAAATATGAGCCTGGACGGAGTCTGCTTCCTGTTTTGTGTAGAATGCAGCACAAAGAAATGGATGGAATTATAGCCGGGCAGCAGTGTGGTGCCAAATGTGGCACTCGAAAGAAATACGATAAAAAGCTTGACAAAACACGATATCAATGTATAATACAAAATGCAAATAAGTTGCAAATGCATGTAAATTGCAAAAACGAATGAGTTGCAAATGTGTGCGGCATGCAGGTGGGATAACGCTTTGGGAAGCGCTATGACAGCGCCCGGGAGGAATGATTTTATGCTGGATGTATTATTGGATACAGTGCTTGACAGTGTCAGGCTTTTGCCGTTTTTATTTTTGACTTATCTTTTTATGGAGGCATTGGAACATCATACGGGAAGCAAGCTGAGCCGGAAGATACAGTCCGCCGGAAAATGGGGACCTGTGTGGGGCGGTCTGCTCGGTGTGATTCCGCAGTGCGGGTTTTCGGCAGCGGCATCGAGCCTTTTTGCCGGAAGAGTCATCACGGTCGGAACTCTGGTCGCTATCTATTTGTCCACTTCGGATGAGATGCTTCCGATTCTGATTTCGGAGTCGGTGCCGGTAGTGGCGATTGTGAAAATTCTTGGCAGTAAGGTAATCATTGCTGTGCTGTCCGGTCTGATTGTGGAACTGGTATATGTGAGACTCTTGAAGAAACAGGAGAAGGAGATGGACATTCATGTCGTGTGTGAGGAGGAGCACTGCCATTGCGAGGATGGGATTGTGGTTTCCGCGCTTAAGCATACGGTAAAGATCTTCTGTTTTATTTTCCTGATTTCACTGGTATTAAACAGTGTGATCGGGTTGATCGGAGAGGAAGCGCTGGCGGGACTGTTTTCCGGACTTCCGGTTGTGGGAGAGCTGATTGCTGCCCTCGTGGGGCTGATCCCGAACTGTGCGTCGTCCGTTGTGATCACGCAGTTGTATCTGGACGGAATTATCCGGTCGGGAGCCATGATGACAGGACTTTTAGTGAACGCTGGTGTGGGATTTCTAGTGCTGTTCCGGCTCAACCGCGACTATAAGCAGAATGCGGCCATCATCGCCACCATGTATGCGCTCGGTGTGTTCTGGGGTGTTGTGGTTGAAGCATGTGGAATTGTATTTTAGGAAACGGGGATATGGTTTCACAGACTTTTGCCTGAGCGCAAAAATGTGATATAATGTTCGCGAAGGCAAAAGTGAGCATGGAGCAAAGACGGACGCGCATGCTTGCATGCGTCGGGCGGATATGTTCCATGTGAACACGCCCGCGAGCCCGGGAAAACGGAGTTTTTCCGGACTTTTGCCGAAGTGTAGTTGATATAATGAACTCTGACGATTTCATATTAGAAGTTCCTGCGGAACTTCGGATGCGCAGAAGTCGGCGCAGAAAAGATGATATAATGAAAATAGATGCAGTTGCGGAGGGATGAGATGGCAGGGAGTGGATATGCGACAAACAGCCGCAGAAAGATTCTTGATTTTTTAAAAAGCAACAGTGACCGGACCGTGACGGCGGCGGATATCGATCAATATCTGAAGCGAAACGGCGATGCCGTCAATATCACGACGATTTACCGTTATCTGGATAAGCTTGCCACAGACGGCACCGTCATGAAATATGTGGCGGAGGCGGGAGGAAAGGCAGTGTATCAGTACGTGGAACTGGGACAGCACTGTGAGGAGCATCTTCATCTGAAATGTGTCAAATGTGGATGCATCATTCATCTCGACTGCGGATTTATGGATGAGATTGCAGAGCACATCCAAAAGGATCACGGATTTCAGCTACAGTGCAAAAATTCTATATTATACGGTATCTGTAAAGATTGCAGACGGGAATAGTCTGCAGTCTTTTTTTATATAATGAACAAAACGACCATGACAGTGAGGAATGGAAAACGGAACAGAAAGGAATGGAGAGAAGCAGGCGGATCCGATCGGCCGTGATCCTTGAGGCGGCATTGCTTTTTTTGATGGGAGTAATCCTCTGGGAGAATGGAAAGTTGCCGCAAAAATCAGCCGTGGAAACAACGGCGGACGGCTATATCAAATGGGTAGATTTTAATGTGTCGTATGAGGCATTGTCTAGGGCATACGAGTATGACATAAGCAGTTACGGAGAAAAGCAGCATCTTGACTGGATTGATCTTCTGGCGTACGTCGGGGCAAAGAACGGCGGAGATTTTGGAGCCGGAGCAACAGAGGACATGCGTACCGCTGCTGAAAAAATTCTCTGCGGGGAGGATACGATGGAGCGTATGACCGCAGATATGAAGATGTTTTCCTATTACAGGGAGGCATACGGAGGGGTTCTTGGCGGTATGGTCGGTGAATATGAGATCCAGGAAAAGGAGGATGGGTCATATGTAAAAAAGTATGGTCTGAAAGCATTTTCGCCGATCGCAAAAGGGTTTGAGTACAGTGATTATGATGATTTCGGGGTGTCAAGAAGCTATGGATATCAGAGACAGCATCTGGGACATGATATGATGGGGCAGGTCGGAACCCCAATCATCGCCGTAGAATCCGGCTACGTAGAGGCGATCGGTTGGAACCAGTACGGCGGATGGCGCATCGGCATCCGCAGCTTTGACGGGAAGCGCTACTATTATTATGCGCATCTGCGCCAGAACTATCCGTACCGGGAACAGTTGAAGGAGGGCGATGTCGTGACGGCAGGGGATGTGATCGGCTATATGGGGCATACCGGGTACAGCACGAAGGAAAATGTCAACAACATAAACACGGTTCATCTGCATTTCGGGCTGCAGCTGATCTTTGACGAGTCGCAGAAAGAGGGAAACAACGAGATCTGGGTGGACTGTTATAATCTGACGCGCTTTTTGTATAAGAACCGCTCTACGGTGCAGAAAGTGGGGGAAAGCAGGGAGTGGAAGAGGACGCTGCAGATGACGGATCCGGCGGTTGTAAAATATCAGAAAACCGTAAAAAAACAGTGAAAAAATATTGACAATAGAAGCGGGAGGGTGGAAAATTTTGATATACGGATAGGGAGGAGGAGTGTCTGTGAGAGAACGTCGATGGATTCAAAAAGGGTACCGGATTTTTTTTGCTATTGCACTTCTTATCTGTGTGGGAGGCATTCCGGCATATGCAGAAGAACTGGTACCGGACGCTGGGGAAATCACCGGCAGGGTATTATTTATCAGTTCCTATTCCTATGCATGGGAGACGGTTCCGGAACAAATTCGCGGTATAAAAGAAGCATTGGGCGATGGTGTACAGCTGGATTATCAGTTTATGGATACCAAAAATGTCGAGACGGCAGAGAGTGAACAGCTTTTTTATCAGACACTTTCATACTATCTGAAGATGGTTCCGGCGTATGATGTTGTGATTGTAGGAGATGATGCGGCGTTTCAGTTTGCAATGACGTATCGGGATGAGCTGTTTGCGCAGACGCCGGTTGTTTTTGAGGGAGTCAATGACGGGGAACTGGCGAAGAAGGCGGCAGCAGACCCGCTTGTGACGGGCGTGGTTGAGACGCTCTCTTATGAGAATACGATCACGCTGGCAAAGAAGCTGTATCCGGATGCAAGACAGGTGGTAGGAATACTGGATGATACGGTGACCGGAGAGGGCGAACGCAAGGAATTCCAGTATTACGATACTGTTTTTCCAGAGTTGGACTTTGTAGAGATCGACGCTTCAAAGCTCTCCCAGGAAGAATTAAAAAGACAGGTTGCTGCGCTGGGGGAGGAGAGCATTCTGGTCTATATTATGTGCAGCAGGGATGGCGACGGGAATGTGTACGCGGCGGCGGAAGCGATCCAGATGCTGAGTGATGTGGCGCAGATTCCGATGTTTTCAATTGTCTCGCACGGTATGGGAAAAGGATTTTTAGGCGGCGAGATTGTCTCGCAGGAACAGATGGGAAAAAGGGCAGGAGAAATGGCGGTGCAGATACTGGAGGGCACGGATTGTGCAGGGATCTCCATTGTGATGGAGCCGCCGAAGGTATATTGCTTTGATGAAAATGTGATGCGCAGGTTTGGAATCAGTGCATCAAAGCTTCCCGGGGATGCAGTCATCATCAATCACAGGGAGACCTTCTGGGAAAAGAACCGGGATACGATCAGGGCAACGCTGGTGATTGCTGCCGTGGCGTTGGCAATGGTGGCATGGCTGGCGGTGGACAATATGCGCCGACGCAAAATGAACGAAGTGATTACCAGGGCAAACGAAAAACTGTCTTACAGTGCGCATTACGATGTACTGACACACCTTAAGAACCGTAGTGTCTTTATGGAAGATATCAGGCAGCGGATTGTCTCCGGGGAAGAATTTACGGTTTTTATGTATGATCTGGATAATTTTAAGCGGGTGAACGACACCTACGGACACAATACAGGGGACGAGGTGCTGCGCGAAGTGGCACTTCGGTCGCTGGCGGTGGAGGATGGCCATTTCACACCGTACCGCCTGGCAGGAGATGAGTTTGTAGCACTGATCGACTGCGGCGATTACAGGGTCATAGAGCGATATGCATCTGGTTTGATGGAACGTCTGCAAAAGCCGTGCAGAATGGGAGCGGCGGACGAGGCACTGGGAGTCAGTCTCGGAATCGCGGTGTGGCCGGAACACGGAGCGGATGCAACGGAACTTCTGGCAGCGGCGGATGCTGCGATGTATACAGTGAAGAAAAACGGAAAAAATGGATTTGCATTTTATAAGGAGCCATGCGCACCGTAGGAAACGGTGCACATGGCTCCTTTTTAAGAGTAGAAAACGACTTATTTTTTCATGCCGGCGCGTTTTCTTAAGGTTGGATCAAGAATACGCTTGCGGATACGAAGACTCTCCGGTGTAACCTCCAGGAGCTCGTCGACATCGATGAAATCGAGTGCCTGCTCCAGACTTAAAATCTTAGGCGGAACCAGAGTCAGTGCCTCGTCCGCAGAAGAGGAACGCGTGTTGGTCAGGTGTTTTTTCTTGCAGACATTCAATTCGATATCCTCGGCTCTGGAAGAAGAACCGATGACCATGCCGGCGTATACTTTTTCGCCAGGTCCAATAAAGAGCGTACCGCGGTCCTGCGCGGAGAACAGACCGTAGGTTACGGACTCACCGGACTCAAATGCGATCAGGGAACCGAGCTTGCGGTAAGCGATCTCGCCCTTGTACGGTGCATAGCCGTTGAAAATGGTGTTGATGATACCGTTACCCTTGGTATCCGTCATAAATTCACCACGGTAACCGATCAGGCCGCGGGACGGGATGTTGAACTCCAGACGTGTGTAACCGCCGGTAATCGGTTTCATGTTCAGCATTTCGCCCTTGCGCTGGCTTAACTTTTCGATGACGGCACCGGTAAATTCATCCGGTACATCGACATAAGCAAGCTCCATCGGCTCTAACTTCTTGCCGTTCTCATCCGTGTGGTAGAGAACTTCAGCTTTGCTGACGGCAAACTCATAACCCTCGCGGCGCATGTTCTCAATCAGTACGGACAGATGAAGCTCACCGCGGCCGGATACTTTGTAGGAATCCGGGCTGTCCGTTTCCTCGACACGCAGAGAAACATCGGTGTTTAATTCGCGGAACAGACGGTCTCTTAAATGACGGGAGGTAACGAATTTACCCTCCTGTCCGGCGAGCGGGCTGTCATTTACGATGAAATTCATGGACAGTGTCGGCTCGGAAATTTTCTGGAACGGAATGGCAACCGGATTCTCAGGTGCGCAGATGGTATCACCGATATGGATATCTGCAATACCGGAAATGGCTACGATGGAACCGATCTTTGCCTCTGTGACATCCACCTTGTTCAGACCGTCAAACTCGTAAAGCTTGCTGATGCGGACACGTTTCTGCTTGTCCGGCTCGTGGTGGTTGACAACAACCGCCTCCTGATTGACCTTTAAGCAGCCGTTATCGACTTTTCCGATACCGATACGTCCGACATATTCGTTGTAATCGATGGTGCTGATCAATACCTGGGTGTTGGCATCCGGATCGCCCTCCGGTGCAGGGATATAGTCAAGGATCGTGTCGAACAGCGGAGTCATATCCTTTTTGTTGTTCACCAGATCGTCAAGCTCGCGGACAGCGTAGCCGTCTCTTGCAGAAGCAAAAAGGAACGGGCAGTCAAGCTGCTCCTCGGAAGCGTCCAGATCCATGAAAAGCTCAAGCACTTCGTCCACAACCTCGTTCGGACGTGCCTCCGGACGGTCGACTTTGTTGAGACACACGATAACCGGAAGAGAAAGCTCGAGCGCTTTCATCAGAACGAACTTGGTCTGCGGCATAACGCCCTCGAAAGCGTCAACGACCAGCACAACGCCGTTTACCATCTTAAGGACACGCTCAACCTCGCCGCCGAAATCAGCGTGGCCAGGGGTGTCGATGACGTTGATCTTAGTTCCTTTATAAGTAATCGCTGTATTTTTGGAAAGAATCGTGATACCACGCTCTCTCTCAATATCATTAGAGTCCATGACACGCTCCTGAACCTCCTGGTTCTCACGGAACACGCCGCTCTGTTTTAACAATTCATCGACCAGAGTGGTCTTGCCGTGATCGACATGGGCGATAATTGCAATGTTACGGACATCTTCACGTTTCATTTTCATATACAAAATCTCTCTTTCCTGTGTGAAACCTAGTCTAAAAAAGTAACCAATCTATTTTATCATATTTTCGGAGATGCGCAAGTGGTACTTGCGACAAAATCCGCCATTTCATTCCCTTTGTTATCGACATGTTGCATGAAAATTCTGGGACCGGACGTGATAAAAATAATGTGTCAGGCAGATCATACCAGCAGAACGGAACGAAAAAGAAGAACAACGCAAAAAAGAGTATGATCGTAAGAAGGGAGAAAGATTCATGGCAGATAAAATTTTTGAAAACAACCAGGTGTCAATTATGGGGGAGATTGTATCCGATTTCCGGTTCAGTCACGAAGTGTACGGAGAGGGATTTTATATGGTGGATGTGGCAGTGAACCGCCTGAGCAATTATCTGGATTACATTCCGCTAATGATATCCGAACGGTTGATTGACGTAAATGCAGATTACATAGGACAGATCATTTATGTGAACGGGCAGTTCCGTTCGTTTAACCGGCACGAGGAGAAAAAGAACCGCCTTGTCTTATCGGTGTTCGTGCGGGAACTGGAGTTTTTGGAGGAGCTGCAGGAGGATATGAAGAGCAACCAGATTTTCCTGGACGGATATATCTGTAAGGAACCGATTTACCGGAAGACGCCGCTGGGACGGGAGATTGCGGATCTTCTGATCGCCGTCAATCGTTCCTACGGAAAATCAGACTATATTCCATGCATCTGCTGGGGCAGAAACGCCCGGTTTGCCTCTGGCTTTGAGGTGGGAGGCCATGTGCAGGTATGGGGCAGAATCCAGAGCCGGGAATACGTCAAAAAGATCTCGGAACTTGAGACGGAAAAACGGGTGGCTTACGAGGTCTCCGTCAGCAAGGTGGATTTCCTGGAGGAATAATCAAAAGTTACGTTATTGACAACCGTTGTTGATAGTGCTATGTTAATTTTAACTATATGATACATATTTTGATAGAGGTTGCGTGCTTTAAGAGTAGCTTCCCGGATGTGACAGGCACAGGGGAAGGGAAGCAAAAGGAAAGCATGCCGAAAGAGCAAGGCACCTGCTGCCCTGGTTCTTGGGCATAAAGCTAAGAACTTTATGACTGTCATCTTTGCAGATGGGGCGCTATCGGTTCTGTATAATGGCATGCAGATATGCGGCAGAAGAATCAGACCGGCTCACCGAGCCGGCTTTTTTTTACTTTTTGTTCTGACTCTGATCTGACAGGGGCAAAATTGTACCATGGGCATATATTAACATAGGAGAAACGGAGGATTGACATGGCGATATTCAAGGGCGCTGGTGTAGCGATTGTTACACCCATGAAGGAAAATGAAGAGGTAAATTACGACAAGCTGGAGGAACTGGTCGAATGGCAGATTGAGCAGGGAACGGATGCGATTGTGATTGTGGGAACGACCGGAGAGAGTTCGACGCTCACTACGGAGGAGCATTCCGACGTGATCCGGGCGGCAGTGCGTTTCGCAAAGCATCGCGTTCCGGTCATTGCCGGCACCGGTTCCAACTGCACCAGAGAGGCGGTTCACCTTTCCGAAGAGGCGGAAAAGGCAGGAGCAGACGGACTTTTGGCTGTGACCCCGTACTACAACAAAGCGACACAGGGCGGATTGATCCGTTACTATACAGAGATTGCCGAGGCGGTAAAGCTTCCGATTATCATGTACAACGTTCCGGGACGTACCGGCTGCAATATTATGCCGGAGACCGCAGCCACACTCTTTAAGAACGTGGAGAACATTGTGGGTATCAAGGAGGCGACCGGTAGTCTGGCTCAGGCATCCAAGCTGATGTACTTAACGGACGGCAAGATTGATTTATATTCCGGCGAGGACGGCATCGTGGTGCCTCTGATGGCAATCGGCGCGATCGGTGTGATTTCCGTGTGGTCGAATGTGGCACCGGCGGATGTACACGATATGTGTGCGGCTTTCTCTGCAGGGGATCTCTTACGTGCGAGAGAACTGCAGTTAAAGGCACAGCCGCTTGTGGATGCGCTGTTTTCCGAGGTAAACCCGATTCCGGTGAAGAAAGCATTGAATCTCATGGGACTGGAAGTGGGACCGCTTCGTTCTCCGCTCACGGAGATGACGCCGGAGAATGCCGCAAAGCTTGCGGAAGCGATGAAAAATTACGGAATAAAGTTAGCATAAAAGAACAGATGACTCCGGCGGAAGGGAGCCGTAAGGCCATCCGCCGGAGTATGTGTCTGCACCGCCGGCTGCATGCGGCACGCGGAGCGGGCAGTACAGAGAAGAGAGGATAACGTACGATGATTAAGGCAATCATGAATGGATGCAATGGTAAAATGGGACAGGTCATCTCCGCAATCTGCAAGGAGGATCCGCAGATTGAGATCGTGGCGGGAGTGGATCTCTATGACGGGATCAAAAATGACTATCCGGTATTCCCGAATATTTCCGTCTGCGATGTGAAGGCGGATGTCATCATCGATTTTTCCAATGCGAAGGCCGTGGACGATCTTCTGGTCTATAGTGTGGATAAAAAGATTCCAGTGGTTCTGTGCACGACGGGATTGTCGGAGGAACAGATGGAGCAGGTAAAGGCGGCATCGGGGCAGGTAGCAGTATTAAAGTCCGCGAATATGTCGCTGGGAATCAATCTGCTGATGCAGCTTTTAGCGCAGGCGGCAACGATTCTTGCGCCGGCAGGATTTGACATGGAGATCGTGGAGAAGCATCACAACCAGAAGCTGGATGCACCGAGCGGCACAGCGCTGGCGCTGGCGGACTCCATGAATGATGCGCTGGGACATGTCTATGAGTACAAATATGACAGAAGCAGCGAGCGCAAAAAGAGAGATCCGCACGAGATCGGAATCTCGGCAGTGCGCGGAGGCAGCATCGTCGGGGAGCATGAGGTCATCTTCGCGGGACTCGACGAGGTCATTGAGTTCAAGCATACCGCATATTCCCGCAGCGTCTTTGGAAAAGGGGCTGTGGAGGCGGCAAAGTTCCTCGCCGGGAAAGAGGCAGGATTTTATGATATGCAGGATGTGATCCGGGCAACGATGGAACAGGCAGACTGATTGGACAGGCAGACGGATAAGGCAGATTGAAAGCAGATACAGATGGATCGAATGGGAACAGGAGCGTGGAAACGTTTTCTGTTCCCATTTTTATACAGGGCAGAAAACGAACAAAATCTGGTCAGCAGTGCGCGGATATGTTACTATTTGAGAGGTATCTTCGATTTTGATATTCTGAGGGGGAACATATGGAAAAATATATGGAAACAGATCTGCGGTATTTAAAAAGTCTGGCAAATCAGTATCCGACCGTGGCTGCGGCAGCGACGGAGATCATTAACCTGCAGGCGATTTTAAGCCTGCCAAAGGGAACAGAACATTTCATTACAGATATTCACGGCGAGTACGATCAGTTCCAGCACGTGATCCGGAACGGTTCCGGAGCGATTAAGCGCAAGATCGAGGAAGAATTCGGGAATGCGATCAGTGCGGGAGAGAAGAAAGCGATTGCGACCCTGATCTATTATCCGGAGCAGAAGCTAGAGCAGGTGTTAAAGACAGAAGAAAATATGGAGGACTGGTATAAGGTCTCCCTGTACCGGCTGATCCGCATCTGCAAGAGCGCTTCGTCAAAATATACCAGATCCAAGGTGCGAAAAGCGCTGCCGAAAGATTTTGCGTATGTGATCGAGGAACTGCTGACCGGCAGACCGGATGTCTCCGATCAGGAAGCTTATTATAATGAGATCATCCGGTCTGTGATCCGCACAGGCAGGGCGCCGGAGCTTGTGATTGCGTTCTGCAATCTGATCCGCAGGCTTGTGGTGGATCATCTGCATGTGGTGGGAGATATTTTCGACAGGGGACCGTACCCGAATCTGATTATGGATACCTTGATGCAGCATCATTCCGTGGATATTCAGTGGGGGAACCACGATATATACTGGATGGGAGCGGCGGCGGGAAGCAGACCCTGCATCTGCAACGCGATCCGTATCTCTGCCAAGTACGGCAATCTGAACCTTTTAGAGGACGGATACGGCATCAATCTGGTGCCGCTCGCCAGACTTGCCATGAGCAGATACGACAAGGATCCCTGCACCTGCTTTAAGCTGGATTACCGGGAGGATGAGTACGATGTGCGTGACGCCATGCTGGATGAGAAAATGCACAAGGCGATTACGGTGATCCAGTTCAAGCTGGAGGGACAGATGATCATGCGTCACCCGGAGTTCGGGATGGATGAGCGGCTTTTGCTGGACAAGATCAATATCGAAAAAGGAACGGTGTGTGTGGAGGGGAAGGAATACCCGATGAAGGATCTGAACTTCCCGACGATCGACTGGAAGCATCCGTATGAACTGTCATCGGAGGAGGAGGACGTCATGGAGCGGATCACGCAGGCGTTCTTGAACTGTGAAAAATTACAGCGTCACGTCCGTTTTCTGTTCACACAGGGCAGCCTGTACAAGGTCTACAACGGGAACCTGCTCTACCACGGCTGTGTGCCGATGAACGAGGACGGAACCTTTACCAGAGTAAATGTGTACGGAAAAGAATATTCCGGCAAGGCGCTCTACGATGTGCTGGAGAATTACGCGAGAAAAGGGTACTACGCGATTGATCCCGGGGAGAAGAAAAAGGGGCTGGATATCTTGTGGTTTATCTGGGAAAACCAGAATTCCCCGGTGTTCGGAAAAGCAAAAATGACGACGTTTGAGCGCTATTTTATCGCGGACAAGGCGACGCACCAGGAGCCGAAGAACCCGTACTACCGCCTGCTGGAGGAGGAAGAGGTGGTCAACCGCATCCTCTCGGAATTCGGGCTTGAGGGCGCGGAGGCACATATCATCAACGGCCATATTCCGGTGGAGGCGAAGCGGGGAGAGTCCCCGGTAAAATGCGGCGGGAAGCTGCTCATTATTGACGGCGGATTCTCCAAGGCCTACCAGCCGAAGACGGGGATTGCGGGATATACGCTGATCTATAATTCCTACGGTCTGGTGCTTGCGGCGCACGAACCGTTTGAGTCGGTCGAAAAGGCGGTGCAGGACGGAAGTGATATCGCGTCGCATACGATTCTGGTGCAGCATGTCGTGCGGCGGAAGCTTGTGGCGGATACGGATATCGGAAGGGAGCTGCGCGCTTCGATCCGTGATCTGGAGGCGCTGCTGCAGGCATACCGGGACGGCATCCTGGTGGAGAAGATTTAAATAGAAAGATAGAAGGAAGCAGGAAAAGAATATGTATATCGGAAATCATCTCTCGGCGTCAAAGGGCTATGCGGCGATGGGGCGGATGGCAGTGAAGCTGGGAGCAAATACATTTGCATTTTTTACAAGAAATCCGAGAGGCGGTGCGGCAAAAGCGATTGATCCGGCGGATGTGGAAAAGCTGCTGGAACTGATGCGGGAGCAGCAATTTGGAAAACTGGTAGCGCATGCACCTTACACGATGAATCTGTGCGCGGCGAAGGAGGATATCCGCAAGTTCTCCAAGGAGATGATCGCGGACGATCTGCGCCGGATGGAGTACACGCCGGGGAATTACTACAATTTTCACCCGGGTTCCCATGTCGGACAGGGGGCGGATGCCGGAATCGAATGGATTGCGGAGGCACTTAACGAGGTGCTCACGCCGGAGCAGACGACGACGGTTCTCCTTGAGACGATGGCGGGAAAAGGCAGTGAGGTGGGCAGAAGCTTTGAGGAACTGCGCGCGATTATTGACCGTGTAGAGCTGTCCGATAAGCTTGGCATCTGTCTGGATACCTGTCATGTCTGGGATGCTGGATATGATATTGCGGGAGATCTGGATGGTGTCCTGGAGGAATTTGACCATGTGATCGGTCTGAACCGCCTGTGCGCGGTACATTTTAACGACAGCATGAACGACCGCGGTTCGCACAAAGACCGCCATGCCTGCATCGGCAAGGGAAAGATCGGGCTGGATGCGATGCGGCGTGTGGCGACGCATTCGCTGCTTTCGGACAAGCCGTTTATTCTGGAGACTCCGAATGACGATGAGGGATACCGCAGAGAGATTGCACTTTTCCGGGAGTGGAGGGAGTAGATAAGAATCCAGAGAAATACATTGCTTTTTAGAAGTGTGTGTGTTATACTTCAAATCACATGAATGCGAAAGCTTTTTCATGCAAATATTTGCCCACCAAGAGATTGGTTAAGCCCATACGGACAGGCGGGGCAGCTGCCGATGGTGGAGAGATCCACGTTATTGATTGAGTTAGAAGCTCAAATTTTATAAGTTGATGACGACTGCAGGCGAAGGACTGCAGGACCCTGAATCGTATGCGATAGAGATATCACTTGTGAAACGGTCAATAAGAGTAGTAATAGCAAATATTTGCTGGCGAAGATGCCAACGTAGACTCTGATAATAGTTTTTGCAGCATGTAGGACAGATTACATAAAGTATGACTATGAGAATGTGACAAGGCAGGTGATGTGTGCGCAGCATACAGGCATCTGTCTTTTTTTGTGTAATAGGAAACTTCGTCCCTATTACATAAAAACGCTCCGGGCAGGATTCTTTCTTGTGCTACAGAAGATGCCGTGTTATGCGAAAGCATGAAAGTCATGCTTCCTGTAGAGCCAAAAGCTCTGCCGGACGGCATGCGTACTGCGGCAGGGAGCATCAAAACAGAATGTGAGGAGAATCATGAAAGCAGGATCCCAGAAGCGCGCTCCGGTCTACGAAGCGCTGGAACAATTAAAAAAGAGAAGAGTCGTTCCTTTCGATGTGCCGGGGCACAAGAGAGGGCGTGGCAACCCGGAGCTCGTGGAACTTCTGGGGGAGAAATGTGTGAGTCTGGATGTGAATTCCATGAAGCCGCTTGACAACCTGTGCCATCCGGTGTCGGTCATCAAAGAGGCGGAGGAACTGGCGGCGGAGGCTTTCCGGGCAGATCACGCGTTTTTTATGGTGGGAGGAACAACGTCCTCCGTGCAGAGCATGGTGTTGTCGGTCTGTCGTGCCGGGGATAAGATCATCCTGCCGCGCAATGTACATAAGAGTGTGATCAATGCACTGGTACTCTGCGGCGCTATTCCGGTCTATGTGAATCCGGAGGTGGACAAAAAGCTTGGCATTTCACTCGGTATGGAGATCTCGGAGGTGGAGCGGGCGATTCTGGAGAATCCGGGCGCGGTGGCGGTTCTTGTGAACAATCCGACTTATTACGGAATCTGTTCCGATTTGCGCTCCATCGTGAAGCTGGCACATGAACACGAGATGCTTGTGCTTGTGGATGAAGCGCACGGCACCCATCTGTATTTCGGGGAGGACCTTCCGGTCTGCGCGATGGATGCCGGTGCAGATATGGCGTCCGTCTCCATGCACAAATCCGGAGGAAGCTTAACACAGAGTTCCCTGCTTTTAACCGGCAAAAATGTCAACTGGGAGTATGTCAGCCAGATTATCAACCTCACACAGACGACAAGCGCGTCTTATCTTCTGATGTCAAGTCTCGACATCTCGCGGAGAAATCTGGCGCTGCGCGGAAGGGAATCGTTCCGCAAAGTGGCGGAGATGGCGGAATACGCCAGGGCGGAGATCAACGACATCGGCGGATATTATGCTTACGGCAAGGATATGGTGAACGGCGGAAGCGTCTATGACTTTGATGTGACGAAGCTCTCGGTCTACACGCGGGGAATCGGTCTGGCAGGAATCGAGGTCTATGATCTGCTGCGGGATGAGTATGATATCCAGATTGAGCTGGGGGACATTGCCAACATCTTAGCCTACATTTCAATCGGCGACCGCATCCAGGATATCGAGCGGCTGGTGGGAGCGTTGGCAGACGTCAAACGCTTGTATTCCAAGGATCCTGCACAGATGTTAAATACAGAATATATAAATCCGACCGTTCTTGTTTCACCGCAGGCGGCTTTTTACGCAGAGAAAAAATGCATGCCGATCCGGGAGACGGCAGGAAAGATCTGCGGAGAGTTTGTGATGTGCTATCCGCCGGGAATTCCGATTCTCGCGCCGGGTGAGATGATTACGCCGGAGATCATCGAATATATCATCTATGCCAAGGAGAAGGGCTGCTCCATGCAGGGAACGGAAGATCCGGCGGTGGAGCACTTAAATGTCTTAGTGGATGACCGGCAGGTGTGGAAATAAGACCGCCGGAAGAATAGCTCTTAAGGAAGAGCATACAGTCAGGAAGAACAGGCGTAAGGAAGCAGCAGACCGTGCGATACGGTCTGGGGAAGGTGGAAGAGAGCGTGGAGTTATGGTTTTCGGATAATCAGACCGATCATGTGAAGGTGTCGGTCAAAGTGGAGAAGCAGCTGTTCGGGGAGCAGACGGATTTTCAGAGGATCGACGTGTTTGAATCCAGGGAATTCGGCAGATTTTTAAGCTCCGATGGCAGTATCGTCTTCTCAGAAAAGGATGAGTTCATCTACGATGAGATGATTGTGCATGTGCCGATGGCGGTGCATCCGCATGTGAAAAAAGTGCTGGTCATCGGTGGCGGAGACGGCGGTGTGGCGAGAGAACTTTCCTATTATGAGGAGATCGAGCAGATCGACGTCGTGGAATCCGACCGGACATTCGTGGATGTGTGCAGGAAGTTTTTCCCGGACAACGCCTGCGGACTGGAAGATCCGCGCGTCAATATCTATTACGAGGATGGACTGCGCTTTCTGCGCACAAAGCATGATGCCTACGATCTGATCATCAATGATGCGATCGATCCGCTCGGGCATACGGCGGGATTGTTCACCAAGGAATTTTATGGGAACTGTTACCGCGCATTAAAAGAAGACGGCATTATGGTCTACCAGCACGGCAGTCCTTTTTATGACGAGGATGAGGAGTCCTGCCGCGTGATGCACCGCAAGGCGAGTCACAGTTTCCCGATCAGCCGTGTGTATCAGGCGCACATTCCGACCTGTTCCTCCGGGTACTGGCTGTTCGGATTTGCGTCAAAAAAATATCACCCGCTAACGGATCTGAATGTGGAGCGCTGGAAAGCGCGCGGGATCAAGACCTGGTATTATACGACCAATCTTCATAAGGGAGCGTTTATGCTGCCAAAATATGTCGAGGATATGCTTGAGGAAGAGGAAGGCAGAAGGTAGATGGCAGATGCGGGACAGAACGGACTCTGACGGGACAGTCAGCGGAGCGTTCTGTCATCCGTTGGCAGAATGATATAAATAATATAAAAATAGAAAATACAGCCGCAGGACGGCAGAATGAGAGGATAAGTAGATGGGAAGATTATTGATTATCGGATGTGGCGGAGTAGCAGGGGTGGCAATTCACAAATGCTGCCAGAACAGCAAGACTTTTTCGGAGATCTGCATTGCAAGCCGCACAAAAGAAAAATGTGACGCGTTAAAGGAAAAGCTGCAGGGAACGACGGATACAGTGATCACGACAGCGAAGGTGGATGCGGATAATGTGGACGAACTGATCGCACTGATCCGTGACTACAAGCCGGATGCCGTGTTAAATGTGGCGCTGCCTTACCAGGATCTGACGATTATGGATGCCTGCCTGGCATGCAAGGTGGACTACATCGATACCGCGAACTACGAACCGGAAGATACCGACGATCCGGCGTGGCGTGCAATTTATGAGAAGCGCTGCAAGGAGGCGGGCTTTACCGCGTACTTCGATTATTCCTGGCAGTGGGCATATCAGAAACGCTTTGCGGATGCCGGCATCACGGCGCTTCTTGGCAGCGGCTTTGACCCTGGCGTGACGAGCGTGTTTACCGCCTATGCGCTGAAGCATTATTTCGATGAGATCGAGTACATCGATATCTTAGACTGCAACGGTGGAGACCACGGTTATCCGTTCGCCACCAATTTCAACCCGGAGATCAACCTCCGCGAGGTATCCGCAAACGGCTCCTACTGGGAGGACGGACACTGGGTAGAGACAAAACCGATGGAAATTAAAAGAGAATATAATTTCCCACAGGTTGGCGAGAAAGACATGTATCTGCTTCATCATGAGGAGATCGAGTCTCTGGCAAAGAATGTGCCGGGAGTCAAGCGCATCCGTTTCTTCATGACCTTCGGTCAGAGCTATCTGACTCATATGCAGTGTCTGGAGGATGTCGGAATGCTCTCCACTTCTCCGATCCAGTATGAGGGAAGAGAGATCGTGCCGATCCAGTTCTTAAAGGCATTGCTTCCGGACCCAGCGTCACTGGGTCCTAGAACCGTTGGCAAGACGAACATCGGTTGTATTTTTACCGGCAAGAAGGATGGCAAGGAAAAGACGATCTATATCTATAACGTCTGCGATCACCAGGAGTGCTACAGGGAGGTTGGCTCACAGGCGATCTCCTACACGACAGGAGTTCCGGCAATGATCGGTGCAGCGCTTGTTGTAGATAAGGTGTGGGATAAGGACGGCGTCTTCAATATCGAGGAGTTTGATCCGGATCCGTTTATGGATATGCTCAACCAGTACGGACTGCCGTGGGTTGTCGATGAGAACCCGGAGACGGTGGCGTAGCCGTTCGTAAAAAGAGCCGGACAGGGAGAGACGAGAGCAATGAAGTGGAATGAACTTCCGACACCATGCTATGTGGTGGATCAGAAAAAATTAAAAGAGAATTTAATAATATTGCATAATCTGGAGCAGGATACGGGATGCCATGTCCTGCTGGCGCAGAAAGCGTTTTCCACATATGCGCTCTATCCGTTGATCGGACAATACATCAGCGGTACCACAGCGAGCGGACTCTACGAGGCGCGTCTCGGCGCAGAGGAGATGGGGCGTGAGAACCATGTGTTTGCTCCGGCGTACAAGGACAGCGATATGGAGGAACTGGTCACGCTCTGCGACCATGTGATTTTTAATTCCTTTGCGCAGTATGTCAGACACAGGAAGAAGGTGGCGGCGCAGAATACCGCCGGCGGTACGGAGCACCGTGTCAGCATCGGACTTCGGATCAATCCGGAGTATTCCACGCAGGAGGGACATGCGATCTATGATCCCTGCGCGCCCGGTTCCAGACTCGGCATGACAAGAGAGGCGTTTGAGAAAGGACTTGCCGGACTTGGCATGAGACGGCAGGAGGATGGAAGCTATGAACTGCCGGAGGATGTGGAGGGACTCCATTTTCACACGCTCTGCGAGCAGGACGCGGATGATCTGGAATGCACGTTTTTGGCGTTTGAGGAGCAGTTTGCTTCTTATTTAAAACAGGTCCGGTGGCTGAATCTGGGCGGAGGACATCATATCACCAGACCGGGTTACCAGATAGAGCGTTTAAAGAAGCTTATCGGCTATATCAGGGAGACCTACGGACTTGCCGTGTATCTGGAGCCCGGCGAGGCGGTTGCCTTAAATGCGGGATATCTGGTAACGGAAGTGTGCGATATTGTACACAACGGGATGGATATTCTGATTCTGGATGCGTCCGCGGCGTGTCATATGCCGGACGTTCTCGAGATGCCGTATCGTCCGCCGCTTCGGGACGGATTTGCGGCGGGAGAACAGAAATACGCCTACCGGCTGTCCTCGCTCACCTGTCTGGCGGGGGATGTCATCGGGGATTACAGTTTTGCACACGAGATTCAGATCGGCGACCGTCTGGTGTTTGAGGATATGGCAATCTACTCGATGGTGAAGAATAATACCTTTAATGGAATTCCGCTTCCGTCGATCGCACTTCTCCTGGAGGACGGGGAGGTTGAGATGTTAAAGCAGTTCGGCTATGAAGATTTCAAGGGGCGGCTGTCATAACCGGCTTTGGAAGACATCCAGGACAAGGGAAGATGACCTGGAAGATGGTAGAGGGAATGGAGAAAAAGATGCAAAAGTGTGCAGAAGACCCAAAAGAGAGAATGACAACGCCGCAGGCAGACGGATTTTTTATGCCGGGGGAGTACGAACCGCATGACGGCTGTATTCTGATCTGGCCATCGCGTCCGGGTTCCTGGATTTACGGCGCACGCGATGCGCGGATTGCATTCCGGGATGTGATTGCTGTGATTGCACAGAGTGAAAATGTGTATGTGGCAGCAGGGCGGGATGCCATTGACTCGGCAAGAGAGATGCTGACCGGAGAGGATGCGCCTTGGAAAAAGCGGGTGACGGTCTTTGAGATGGAGACAGACGATGCCTGGGCAAGGGATGTGGCGCCGACTTTTGTGAAAGACGGCGCCGGCAGGGTGCGGGCAGTGAACTGGTCATTTAACGCCTGGGGCGGTGCGGTGGACGGACTGTATGCATCCTGGGCGTTGGACGATGCGTTTGCGAAGGCGTTTTCTGCAAAGTTCGGCTATGCGTGTTACGATGCCGCCCCGTTTGTGCTGGAGGGCGGATCGATTCACAGCGACGGTGAGGGGACGCTTCTGGTGACGGAGACGTGTCTTCTGAGTGCAGGGCGCAATCCGGGGCTTACGCGCGAGGAGATCGAGGAGAAGCTTGGAACGTATCTTGGCATAAAAAAAGTGCTGTGGCTGCCGCGTGGAATCTATCAGGATGAGACGAACGAGCATGTGGATAACGTCTGCGCGTTCCTGCGCCCGGGCGAGGTGGTGCTTGCATGGACGGACGATGAAACAGATCCCCAGTATCCGCTATCACAGCAGACGCTTGTGTACCTGGAGGGCGAGACGGATGCGCGCGGAAGAAAGCTTGTCATTCACAAGCTTCCGATTCCCGATCATCCGGTCTGCATTACAGAGGAGGAACTGGCAGGTTATTCGTTTGCCGAAGGGGAGGATGAGCGGGAGGCGGGAGAGCGTCTTGCGGCATCCTACGTGAACTTTTATTTTTCCAACGAGGCAGTCATCCTTCCGGCGTTCGGCGGGGAGAATGAGGAGAGTGACAGGCGCGCTGCCGCACTGCTTGCGCAGTGGAATCCGGGGCGGAAGATTATCCCGGTGCAGGCGCGTGCGATTTTAGTCGGCGGCGGGAATATCCACTGTATTACACAGCAGATCCCGGCGGCAAAAAAGTGAGCGTGTTAAAAGAGGAACTGCGGTAAAAGTGGGGCAGCTGCAAAAATGCAGCAACAAAAACGCAGCAGTGACAAAGAGGACAGAGACAAAATGAGGAAAAAAGCATGAACAGAGTGAAAGTGGCGGCAATTCAGATGCGCTGTGCGGCATCTTTGGAGGAGAATTTAAAAAAGGCGGAAGCCATGGTGCGAAAGGCGGCGGCAGAGGGAGCAAATGTGATCCTTCTGCCGGAACTTTTTGAGAGGGAATATTTTTGCCAGCAGCGCCGGTATGACTTTTATCATTATGCGAAGCCTGTGATGGAGAACGATGCGGTGCGCATGGGCATGCGGCTTGCCGCGGAGCTTGGCGTGGTGCTTCCGATCAGTTTTTATGAGCGGGATGTGAATAACTTGTACAATTCCATCGCCTGCATCGACGCGGACGGAACGGTGCTCGGTGTTTACCGCAAGACACATATTCCGGACGATCACTATTATCAGGAAAAGTTCTATTTTACGCCGGGGGATACCGGATTTCAGGTATTTTCTACGCGCTACGGCAGAATCGGCGTGGGGATCTGCTGGGATCAGTGGTTCCCGGAGAGCGCGCGCTGCATGGCACTTGCGGGGGCGGAGTTGCTTTTCTATCCGACGGCGATCGGATCGGAGCCGATCTTAGAGTGCGACAGTATGCCGCACTGGAGACGCTGCATGCAGGGACATGCGGCAGCCAATCTGATGCCGGTTATTGCAGCAAACCGGATCGGGGAGGAGACGGTAGAACCCTGTGAGGAAAACGGTGGTCAGCGTTCGGCGCTTGTTTTTTACGGATCGTCTTTCCTGACCGATGAGACCGGAGAAATTCTAACGGGCGCAGGGCGCGACGAGGAAGAGATACTGGTGCAGGAATATGACCTGGACGAACTGGATGCCAGACGGCTGGAATGGGGGCTGTTCCGCGACAGACGCCCGGAGTGCTACGGCATCATTAACGGCAGGTAAAAGAAATATATTGTTGACACGGAAACAATAATGAGATACAGTAGGAACTGGAAACAAAATACCATGTTAGAAAAAGGAAGAGTCTGCATGAAAGATCGGGAAGAGCTGTTAAAAGAAATCGCGCTCATGCTGGAGCGGCAGGATATGCTTTCCAAACTGACGGAAAACCAGTGTCTGGATGAATACGGCTATTCGGAGACACACTGTATCGACTATATCGGAAGACTGGAACTGCCGAACGTCACGAAGGTGGCGGAGCACATGGGGATGACGCGCGGCGCGATCAGCAAGATGACCAAGAAGCTTCTTGCCAAAGGGCTGATCGAAAAATATACGCTGGAGACGAACAAAAAGGAAGTATATTTCAAGCTCACGGATCAGGGCAGGCTTTTGTTTGATGAGCATGCGAAGCGGCATCAGCGATGGGAGAAGCGCGATATGGAATTTCTGGCGCGCTATTCCGTCGAGGATGTGAGGACGGTGAGCCGTTTTATGACGGAGTTCAACGGCTATCTGGAAGCGCAGATCGAGGCGATCACAGGAACGCAGGCAGAGGGATGATATTGTGTAATAGGAACGAAGTTCCCTGTTACACAAAAAAGAATCCTGCAGGCAGGATTCTTTGAGTGTTGCTATATGTAGCGCAGCCGTTAAGCGTTTAACACTTCAAGAAGTGTAAGCAGCTTCTCTACCGTATCCTGGCTGATGTTGTTTGCCGCGATAAAATTGCTTACCGTCGTTGCAACATCTTCGGAAGTCTCTGCAGTGGATGCGGATGCAACGGTGTTCGTATCGCTTCCCATATAGGAGAGAACCTTCTGGACATAATTCTGTGTCTCGCTAAACGGTGGAATACCGCCGTATTTATCGACATTTGCACTGCCGGCGTTGTATGCCGCAAGCGCAAGAGAGGTATCGCCGTTGTACTTGGCAAGCAGCTGGGAGATCAGATTCGCACCGCCCATGATATTCTGGTAGGCATCGTAGGAATCTGTGACACCGAGAGATGCTGCGGTGGCAGGCATCAGCTGCATGATACCGACGGCACCGGCGCTGCTGACAGCGCTTGTATTAAAATTGGACTCTGCTCTTGCGATTGATTTTAAAAGAGTGGAGGAGACGCCGTAGGTGTTCGCCGCTTCATCAAAGATGGCGGAAAGGTCTCCGGAGCAGGTCGTGCTGCCGGAGTAGGCGTCGGTGGCATTCGTTAAAACGGAAGAAAAGTCAGAACTTGTAGCCTGCGCTTTTGCAGCTTCGGCGGCAGCTCTCTCCGCTTCAGCGCGGGCAGCAGCTTCGGCGTTGATCTGATCCACAAATGCCTGATCGTGATAATTTAAGATCGTAATACTCATTGGTAACTCCCTTGAAAACAACTTCACTGAATGTATAACTAGAAAAAGTATAGCATAATTTGCGGGATTAGGAAAGAAAAAAATGAAAACCAAACAAGTCGAGCGGAAAGGAACATATTTACGTGCATTTCGGGCAGCGTTTCCCTACACGGTACCGGTGCTCACCGGCTATCTGTTTATCGGGATGGCGTTCGGAGTGATGATACAGGAAAAAGGTTACAACTTCTTGTGGGCGATGCTCATGAGTCTGGTGATCTATGCGGGCAGCGGACAGTATCTTGCAGTCAACTTTTTCGCGCCGGGCGTCAGCCTCCTCAATGTGATTTTCATGGAATTTATGGTGAATATCCGCCATATTTTTTATGGACTGTCACTGCTGGAACGATTTTCTAAGATGGGGAAAAAGCGGCTTTACATGATCTTTTCCCTGACGGATGAGACCTACTCGCTTTTCTTCGTCACAAAAGTGCCGAAAGATGTGAAGGAGGAGCAGTTCTTGTTTGCGATTGCCGTGCTCGACCAGAGTTACTGGATCATCGGCTCCGGCATCGGCGCCCTGCTTGGAAATGTGCTCCCGTTCTCCACGGAGGGCATTGACTTTGCAATGACGGCATTGTTTGTGGTAATCATGGTGGAACAGTGGATGGAGAAGCAGAACCGTCCGAGCGTGGTGATCGGGCTGGTATGTGGACTGGTGTGCAGGCTGGTGTTCGGAGCGGACAATTTTATCCTTCCGACCATGATATGCGTCATGGTCATTCTGCTTTCTTGCAAAAAAATATTCGATAAAATGATTCCGGAGGACGGAAAGGAAGGAGGCGAGCCGGAGTGCCAGTAAGTGTTGGAAGATCGCTTGCGATCATATTTACCGTGGCGGGAACGATATTTTTTACCAGGCTGATTCCGTTTCTGTTTTTCCCGAAAGGAAAAGAGATTCCGCCGATCATCCGGTATCTGGGGAGAGTGCTACCCCCGGCGGTCATCGGAATGCTGGTGATCTACTGCCTAAAAAACGTGTCGGTGCTTGCGGCGCCTTTCGGCCTGCCGGAATTTATTGCCGTGGCGGCGGTCATCATGCTTCATGTATGGAAGCGCAACAATCTGCTCAGCATTGGTGCCGGAACGGCACTTTATATGTTTTTGATACAAGTCGTATTCTAGGAAGAAAGGAAGAACCGTATGAAGAAGAAACCATTTGTAACCAAAGAACAGTTAGAGGAAATCGTAAAAAAATACCCAACGCCTTTTCATCTCTACGATGAAAAAGGAATCCGCGAAAATGCGAAGGCAGTGAAGGAAGCATTTGCATGGAACCCGGGATTCCGGGAGTATTTTGCGGTAAAGGCAACGCCGAACCCGTTCATTCTTGACATTTTAAAAGAATATGACTGCGGATGTGACTGTGCGTCGCTGACAGAGCTGATGCTTGCGGATTCCCAGGGCTTCGATGGAAAACACATCATGTTTTCCTCCAATGATACGCCGGCGGAGGAATTTGCATTTGCCAATGAGCTTGGTGCGATCATTAATCTCGACGATTTTACACACATTGATTTTCTGGAAAAAACGATCGGCAGGATTCCGGAGACGATCAGCTGCCGGTACAATCCGGGAGGCGTCTTTAAGATGAGCAACGGCATCATGGATAATCCGGGCGATGCAAAGTACGGTTTTACCCACGAGCAGATCATTGAGGGATTCAAGATCTTAAAGGAGAAGGGAGCCAAGCATTTTGGCGTACATGCGTTTCTTGCCAGCAATACCGTGACAAACGAATATTACCCGAAGCTTGCGAGAGAACTGTTTGAACTGGTTGTGGAACTGCGCGATAAGACGGGATGCGATATCCGTTTTATCAATCTCTCCGGCGGTGTCGGTATTCCGTACACACCGGATCAGACGCCGAACGACATCCGCGTGATCGGAGAGGGCGTCCGGGTGGCATATGAGGAGATCTTAGTTCCGGCGGGACTTGGCGATGTCGCAATCTACACGGAGATGGGACGTTTTATGCTGGGACCGTACGGCTGCCTGGTGACAACGGCCATCCATGAGAAGCATACCCACAAGGAGTACATCGGTGTGGACGCGTGTGCCGTGAACCTGATGCGCCCGGCAATTTACGGGGCATATCACCATATTACGGTGATGGGCAAGGAGGATGCGCCGTGCGACCACAAGTATGATGTGACAGGCTCCCTTTGCGAGAATTGCGATAAGTTTGCGATTGACCGGATGCTGCCGAAGATCGACATGGGAGATCTTCTGGTGATTCATGATACCGGTGCGCATGGTTTTTCCATGGGATACAACTATAACGGAAAATTAAAGTCAGCGGAGGTGCTGCTGAAGGAAGACGGATCGACACAGCTGATCCGTCGTGCCGAGACGCCGGAGGACTATTTCCGCACGTTTGACTGCTTTGATATCTTAAAGGATATGAAGCACCCGAAATAAGCGGCAGATCATTCCGGAAAAAGCACAGCAGCGAGGATGAGATATGTGCATTGATACAGAACGTTTTGAGCGTGCCAGGGGCAGAGTCATTGGAATCGAGCGGCAGAGGCTTGGAATCGGCACACTCTCGGAGAAGACGGTACATGCAGTGCTCAAGAATTATTATGCACCGGATGAGGATATGCATGAGATCCCGATTGAGAATTTTGTTGCGGATATTTTTGACGGGGAGGCAGTGATCGAGATTCAGACGCGGTCGTTCCAGAATATGCGGCGGAAACTTGCCGCATTTCTGCCGTTGTACCCGGTGACCATCGTCTATCCGATTCCGCATGTGAAGTGGCTTCACTGGATGGATGAGGAGACGGGGGAGATCTCTCCCGGGCGCAAATCGCCCAAGAAGGGAAATGCATACCAGGCATTCATCGAATTGTATAAGATCCGGCCGTTTCTGAAAGATCCGAATCTGAGACTACGGCTGGATCTCATTGACATGGAGGAATACCGTCTGTTAAACGGCTGGAGCCGGGACAAAAAGAAGGGAAGCGACCGCTTCGACCGGATACCGCTTACCTTCGTGGAGGAAGTGCGTGTGGACCGGAGGGAGGACTACATGCAGTTCATCCCCTATGAGATTCCGGAGGAGTTTACTGCAAAGGATTTTGCGGCATGCGCGAAGATTCCGGTGCGGCTGGCACAGACGGTGCTCTTGATTCTGACGGATCTATTGATTGTGGAGCGGATTGGAAAGCAGGGAAGAAGTTATCTCTACCGGATCTGCGAGATTGAATGAATCTCTTCCCAAGCGGGGCATTCTGTGTTATACTGACTGCCGGATGTATATTTATGCAGTATCTATGTGAGAGATAAGGAAGCATGAGGTAGATAGTACGATGAAAAACACAGCAATCAAATTATCCGGCATACTGCTTGCCGGAGCGGTCTTTTTTTCGACGCTGTTAGGTTACGGCACACAGGTTGCCGCGGCGACGGCGATAGGCAGCGACACGGAGGCGGGACAGGCATCCGGCGACGGTTCTGTTACGTCGGTTGCGGATCTTCCGGGAAAGCATATCGGTGTACAGCTCGGCACGACCGGAGATATCATGGTCAGCGACTATGAGACGGACGGCTCGGGCACGGTAGTAGAGCGTTACAATAAGGGCGCGGATGCCGTGCAGGCATTAAAGCAGGGAAAGTTAGACTGCGTGATTATTGACGAATTGCCGGCGCTGGCATTTGTGGAGCAGAACGAAGGGCTTAAGATTCTCGAGGAGAACTTTGTTGAGGAGGACTATGCGTTCGTAATCGCAAAGGGTAACGAGGCACTTGTGGATCAGGTCAATGAGACGCTGCGCGAACTGAAGGACGAGGGTGTTCTCGATAACATTGCGAAGAATTATACCGGAACGGACGAGGAGATTGGAAAGTATCCGTATGAAATTCTGGATGTGGAACGCACGAACGGCACGCTTACCGTTGGTACGAATGCGGAGTTTCCGCCGTATGAATACTATGAAGAGGGAAAGATCACCGGAATCGACATGGATATTATGCAGGCGGTCTGCGACAAACTCGGCATGGAGTTGAAGATCGAGGACATGGCGTTTGATTCCGTGATTCCTGCGGTGTCCACCGGAAAAGTCGACATCGGTGCATCGGGTTTTACGGTGACGGAGGAACGCAAAAAGAATGTGAATTTCACGGATACCTATGCAAAATCCAAGCAGGTCATCATCGTGAGAGATACATCTGTCACAGCAGAGAAGACAGGGATAGCAGAGAAGTTTTATGATAACTTTATCAAGGACAGCCGATATACCTATTTGTTAAAGGGACTTTTAAATACACTCATCATCACCGTGTTTGCGGTAATGATCGGTATTGTGTTTGGATTTTTGATCGCGATTGTAAGAACCAACCACGACAGAAACGGCGGGCTTAAGATCTTAAATGCACTCTGCAAGGCATACCTTGCCGTTGTGCGCGGTACGCCGGTCATGATTCAGCTTCTGATTATTTATTATGTCATTTTCCAGAGCGTCAATACGGGAAAACTGTTCGTGGCAGTCATTGCGTTCGGACTGAACTCGGCGGCCTACGTGGCGGAAATTGTCCGGTCCGGTATTATGGCGGTGGACATCGGACAGTTTGAGGCGGGAAGAAGCCTTGGATTAAATTATAAGCAGACGATGTTAAGCATCATCCTGCCGCAGGCAGTCAAAAATATTCTGCCGGCACTCTGCAATGAGTTTATCAGTCTGTTGAAGGAGACGTCGATCAGCGGTTACATCGGATTGATGGATCTGACCAAGGGCGGAGACATCATCCGAAGCGTGACGTACGAGGCGTTCATGCCGTTGATTGCAGTCGCAGCCATTTATTTTCTGATTGTCATGGGACTGAGCAAGGCAGTCGGACTGTTGGAAAGGAGATTGAGAAGCAATGAGCGATAATACGGTAATTCTGGAAGTAAAAGAGCTTCACAAGTCTTTTGACGGTCATGAAGTGTTAAAAGGAATCTCGACGACGATCAAAAAGGGCGATGTGCTGGCGCTGATCGGACCGTCCGGCTGTGGTAAATCCACGTTTTTGCGCTCCTTAAATCTGCTGGAGATTCCGACGGCGGGACATGTGCTGTTTGAGGGAACCGATCTGACGGATCCGTCGGTGGACATCAATCATGTCCGGGAGAAGATCGGCATGGTGTTTCAGCAGTTCAATCTGTTTCCGAACATGACGATTCTGGAAAATATCATGCTTGCCCCGGTAAAACTCGGCAAGATGACAAAAGAGGAAGCGAATACGCGCGCGATGGAGCTGTTAAAGCGCATCGGTCTGGCGGATAAGGCGGGCGCGTATCCCGCGCAGCTTTCCGGCGGACAGAAGCAGCGCATTGCCATCGTGCGGTCGCTGGCGATGGACCCGGACATCATCCTGTTTGACGAGCCGACCTCGGCGCTTGATCCGGAGATGGTCGGCGAGGTGCTCGCCGTGATGCAGGAACTGGCGGAGGATGGCATGACGATGGTGGTCGTGACACATGAGATGGGATTTGCCAGAGAAGTTGCGAACCGTGTGATGTTCATCAACGACGGCGTGATCCAGGAGGAGGGAATCCCGCAGGAGATTTTTGGCAATCCAAAGAGCCAGAGACTGCAGGAGTTTTTATCAAAGGTATTGTAAGAAGAAATAAGGACGGGCTGTCCGGCGCAAAAGAGGTGCCGCGGCCCGTTTTTGTGCAACAGGCAAAGAATGTGTTTTGTATACTGCATCAGGAATACCTCCCGCAGGCGGAGAGCGGGGCGGAACATCGTTTGCAAGATGTGCGATTGTATGATAAGATAAATAACGATTTTTAGGAACGGAATCGTAAGGGAAGGAAGAACGCATATGAAATGGAATAAATACACGATAGAGACAACGACGGCGGCGGAGGACTACATGAGTGCGATGTTAGCCGACCTTGGCATTGAGGGAGTGGAGATTGAGGATAACATTCCGCTGTCCAAGGAAGATCAGGCGGATATGTTCATCGATTTTCTGCCGGAGCTTCCGCCGGATGACGGTGTGAGCCACGTCAGCTTTTATCTCGAGGATGACGGCGAGGACCGCACCGAACTGTTAAAGCAGGTAAAAGAGGCGTTGGAGGACTTAAGAAAAGTCGTGGATGTCGGAAGTGGCGTGATCACCTCCGACCAGACGGAGGATCTGGACTGGATCAACAACTGGAAGAAATTCTTCAGTTCCTTCTATATCGATGACATCCTGATCAAACCGACCTGGGAGGAATTAAAGCCGGAGGATGCCGACAAATTTTTAATCGAGATTGATCCGGGTGTGTCGTTTGGAACCGGCAAGCATGAAACGACGCAGCTGTGCATCCGCCAGCTGTTAAAGTATATCCGCGGGAACGATGCGTACACACCGGAAAACCGCACGCCGAAGGTACTCGACGTCGGCTGCGGAAGCGGCATTTTATCGATTGTAGCGTTGAAGCTTGGCGCGTCCGCGGTAGTCGGAACGGATCTCGATCCGGACTGCATGACCTCCACACATGAGAATATGGAAGTGAACCATCTCGATCCTTCGCTTGGCACATTTTATGTCGGCAATCTGATCGATGATGCAGCACTGCAGGAGAAAGTCGGCACGGAGGAATACGACATTGTGGTTGCCAACATTCTGGCAGACGTCATTATTCCGATGGCACCGGTGATTCCGGCACGCTTGAAACGCGGCGGCTATTTTATTACCTCGGGCATCATCGATTTCAAGGAGAACGCGGTAAAAGAAGCGATCGAAGCGGCCGGACTTACGGTGGTGGAGATCAATCATCAGGGCGAGTGGGTGAACATTACGGCGAGAAAGCCGGAATAAGGAAGACGATCCGAAAGAAGGAAAGACGATCCGAAAGAAGGAAAGACGATCCGAAAAAGGGGAAGATGATCCGAAGGAATGGCAGCCCGGAAATGAGGAGTATATGTATCAGTTTTTTGTGGAAGACGAGCAGATTGCAAATGATCTGGTGATGATTGAGGGAAGTGATGTAAATCACATCCGCAACGTCCTGCGCATGAAGGGCGGAGAAAAAGTGCGCGTCAGCAGCACATTCGGCAGGAATTTCTTCGGCACGATTGACCGGATCACAGAGAGTGTGGTGGAGGTTCACATCACGGAAGAGACGGCTAGCGATACGGAACTGCCCTGCCGGATCGTCCTGTTTCAGGGGCTCCCGAAGAACGACAAGATGGAGCTCATCATCCAGAAAGCAGTGGAACTTGGCGCCGCGGAAGTGATTCCGGTGGCGATGAAGAACTGCGTTGTAAAACTGGATGCAAAAAAAGCGGCGGCAAAGACGGCGCGCTGGCAGGAGATTGCCAAGAGTGCGGCAAAGCAGTCAAAGCGCAGCAGAATTCCGGCGGTGAGGGAGCCGGTGAATTACCGGGAGGCAGTCGCGCTGGCGGAAGAGCTTGACGTGGTGCTGCTGCCGTATGAGAACGAGCACGCGCTCTCGCTGCGCCGCGCCGTGGGCGAGGCCGCGTTTGAGACCGTTTCCATTATGACCGGCCCGGAGGGCGGCTTCTCAGAAGACGAGGTGCGCCTGGCCCAGGAGGCCGGAATGCAGATCTGTACGCTCGGTCCGCGCATTCTGCGCTGCGAGACCGCCCCGCTGTGCGCGCTGAGCGCCGTGCTGTATGCCGCGGGTGCGCTGGACTGAACGGAATTTCAATCAAAGGACAGAAGATTATGACGAAGAACAAAACTGCTGCAAAAAAGACGGAAGATCAGTCTGTTGTCTATAAAGTTCCTGCCGCGTTCGCGCTGATGGTGCTCGTGGTCTACGGCTTCTGGAAGCTCGGGTCGTATTACGCGACGATGGCCGGCTTCTCGGCGCTCTACCCGGTGTTCACGGTCACGAGGTTCGTGTTCCTCGCGCTGTTCGCGGTGCTGACCGCGCTGGCGATCGTGCTGCGCGCGCCGCTGGCGAAGTCGATCTGCCGCTATGCGGCGGCCGCGTCCGCGCTGCTGTGTGTGTCGGCGTGGATCCTCTCGATCTTCTGGACCGGCAACATGATCGCCATCTATCTCATGCACGCGCTGGTCTACTGCCTGTACATGGTCTGGCAGCTCTATCGCTCGGAGTTCTTCACGTTCTCGCTCGTGACGGCCACGGCCGGCGTCGTCTTCTTCCTGACGGCCCGCACGTCCTACATGGCCAACCGCATCGGCGGCAGCATCCTGCTCGCGCTCATCCTGATCGGCACGGCGCTCGTCGTGTTCCTGTGCGCGAAGAACCGCGGCCGGCTGACGATCGGCGGCAAGACGCTGCAGCTGTTCCCCGACGGGTTCAATTCGCTGCTGTTCTATTTCATCTGCGTCCTGTGGGCCATCGTGCTGATCGCGTGCCTGCTGTTCGGCTCCGGCTTCGCGTATTACGCCATGTTCGCCGCCATCGCGGTGGAGCTGATCGGCGCCGTCTATTACACGTTCCAGCTCAAGTAATTTCTGCATACTGCCGCCCTCCGCTCCGTATTCTTGGAGCGGAGGGTGATTTTTTGTTCACTGGCCGTCAGATCCTGAAAAATACCTTACTGCTGACCGCTGCGGCGCTGCTGCTGCGGCTGCTTTCGATGCTGTTCCAGGCGTATCTGGCCGGAAGGATCGGCGCGGACGGTCTGGGCGGCGTGCAGCTCGTGCTGTCGGTGTTGGCGTTCGCGGCGAC